>OASQ01000144.1_pt1 | contig 40814 bp, 34 predicted proteins | sample 1475771 | NCBI WGS metagenome assembly OASQ01 (sample SAMEA2579910, study PRJEB22360) | human gut metagenome | reverse complement strand
GATTCAAAATCAACCGTAGAAATACGTGCCGGTTCGAGTCCGGCCTTCGGCACCATCGGAACATCAATAGACGTCAACGGACGTCTTTTTTTGTGCCTGAAATCCAGTATTTACCCATCATTCCCGCTATATTAACTCTCTCAAGGTCAACCGACTTCAACGTGCATCTACCAACAGATGTTGGTACAGATGATGGTATTTCCGGTTCGATAATGCTTGTACCAACAGGGAGGGGATAAGCATGGCTCTAACAGATATCAAAGTCAGAACAGCCAAGCCAACGGATAAGCAATATAAGCTGACCGATGGCAACGGTATGCACCTTCTTGTTCATCCAAATGGCTCTAAGTACTGGCGTCTGCAGTACCGATTTGGCGGAAAGCAAAAGATGCTGGCTCTGGGTGTTTACCCTGACGTATCTCTTGCAGATGCCAGAGCTCGTCGCGATGACGCTCGTAAGCTTTTAGCAAACGGCATCGATCCGGGAGATAAAAAGAAAAATGATAAGATTGAGCAGGAGGAAGCACGTACTTTTGAGCAGCTTGCTATTGAGTGGCATGCCACAAATAAAAAGTGGTCGGAAGAACATAGTCGACGAGTGCTTAAAAGCCTGGAGGACAATCTCTTCCCTGCCATAGGTAAGCGGAATATCGCTGATCTTAAAACTAGAGACCTGCTGGCCCCAATCAAAGCGGTAGAACTGTCAGGACGGCTTGAGGTTGCTTCACGATTACAACAGCGAACCACGGCAATTATGCGCTATGCCGTACAGAGTGGTTTACTGGACTATAACCCCGCGCAGGAGATGGTTGGCGCTGTTGCTTCAAATAACAGGCAGCATCGACCTGCTCTTCAGTTGAAGCTAATCCCAGAACTATTACGGCGCATAGATAGTTATACCGGTAGACCTCTTACTAGACTTGCCGTCGAACTCACGCTCCTGGTATTCATTCGTTCAAGTGAACTACGCTTTGCTCGTTGGTCTGAGATCGATTTCGAAACATCAATGTGGACAATACCTGCAGAGCGCGAAGCTATTGAAGGAGTAAAGCATTCACAGCGTGGTTCAAAAATGCGTACGCCTCATCTGGTGCCGCTTTCTCATCAAGCTTTAGCAATTCTTAAAGATGTTTACAAACTTAGTGGTGATCGCGATTTTGTTTTCATCGGCGATCATGACCATCGCAAACCGATGAGTGAAAACACGGTGAACAAGGCGCTGCGCGTTATGGGTTATGACACGAAGGTAGAGGTTTGTGGGCACGGTTTCAGGACAATGGCCTGTAGTTCATTGATCGAGTCTGGATTGTGGTCGAGGGATGCAGTGGAAAGGCAGATGAGCCATATGGAACGTAGCTCAGTACGCGCAGCTTACATTCATAAGGCCGAACATCTTGATGAACGGCGACTGATGCTGCAGTGGTGGGCTGATTTTTTGGATGCGAATAGGGAAAGCGAAGTTAGCCCTTATGACTTTGGCAAGTAGTCTAATTCCTGATGCTTGCTATGTTCGAATTTGAAAAGCCGGCTTGAACTATAACCCATACTTTTTTATAACTGTATTATTCTGGCGACTCAGAGGTGCACTATGAAAACTTTCGATACTCAACTTGCGATGAGCATTGTATCGCACTCAACGGGAGGTTTTAGTTATGACACACTCGCTAGGGCATTGATTTCTAAAGATAAAAACGAAAATTCTGACGTCCTTCTTGAGTCATGTCGAAATTTTTGTCTCTCTCTTGAGGAAAAAGGTATTCTGAGGCGATGCCAAAGATGTTCTCATTCTCAAGATGAGTATTTCGAGTATATTCCTCACTAACATCAGTCCCTGAAAATTTTTTCAGGGACTGATTACTCCGTTCTTGTCATCCCCTTTTTTCTCCTGTAGCTTGTGTAACACGATTCTGGGGGGCGATTGTGAGCAACATCAACTTAATAACCACATGTACAAACGGCAAACACTACGGTAGTAGGGATATATTGAGCCTGAGTCAATTTTCATCAGGCCGAACCCCTTCAAATGTGCTCGTGAATTCTTGGTGCAATGCTCTGAATGAAGCTATTTCTACATCTGCAACTGTATGTGCAGAGGATCTTTATAAAGGTGGGCACTGGGCGACGGCTAAAGCCATCTTAGATGATTATCCTATTGATTTATGGATTCTTTCTGCTGGTTTAGGACTTCTTCACCACAAAGACAATGTTGTACCTTACAAAGCGACCTTTGCTGTTGGATATGACGAATCAATACCATTGTATTCTCAAGAATATGTAGGGAAAAGTTTTCATAGAACATGGTGGAAAGAAATAACCAATAGATCTATTTTTAAATCTAAGCATCCTACATCTATTGTAGAATTAATGAAAAAAAGAAAAAGAGACTATTATATTATATGTGGCTCTCCAGATTATATTAATGCAATTGAACTAGATATCATTAATGGTCTTGAGTATCTAGTTGATGCAAAAAAACAACTGCTTATCATAACTTCCAAAAAAATCAATGGTAGGTTAACTACATACCTTTTCAAAACCAACCAAAATATGGCTCAGTGGCTGAGATGCAATATGCTCATGCTTAATATCAGTGTGGCAAAATACATTGTGAAGGAATTTACGTCAAAACAACTCAATGATTTAAATGAGTTATCTCAAAAGTTAAAAGAAGAACTCAAGGAGTTACCTGAGCGTGAAGTGAAAAAAGGAATTCGTCGTAGTCCGGAGGAAGTTAAGTCTTTCATTTTAAAGATTATGGAAAAAAATCCTGGTATCAGTGCAACACACGCGTTGCGTGAATTTCGTGACTCGGGGAATTCATTTGAGGAAAAACGTTTTCGGGCTGAGTTTATGGCCCTGAGAGAGGCTAAACCTTAATGCTACTTGCCTGGGTTTCATGGTAGAATCCCCCGTTTTTTGAGGCTTTGCAGTGGCGTCACAGGAGAGTAAGTTGTCGAAGCTAAAGTATTTTTTCCCTGATAGTCAGGATTTTATCGATCCCAGTTTCGACTTCTTTCGCGAAACGCGTAACGAACATCGCGTGCGTCAACGTGACGATCAGTATCCGCATGAGGTTTTTCCTCATCCTTACGATGGTATGCTGGTTTCTAAAGCTGTAGTTGATGGTCTTGGCGGCGGCGAGAGCAAATATACTCGTGCCCAGCGTTTGCGTTACTTCCGTAATGGAATGAAGCACTTTTTCCGTCTGCCGGAAAATATGGAAACTATGGGTGATTGCGGAGCCTTCACCTATGTTAATCAGGACGTCCCGCCATACCGTGTGGAAGAGGTGATTGAGTTTTACGAAACTTCCCGCTTTAACCATGGCGTTTCTCTCGATCATATCGTTTTTGGCTATGAAAAACCTGGTGAGGTATTTAGTGGCGAAGTATTGACTGAGTGTCGCCGACGCCAGGATATCACGCTGACCTTGGCTCAAGAGTTTTTAAATAAGTCTCAAAAGTCCTGTTTCACCCCCTTTGGCGTTGCACATGGATGGAGCAAAACCTCCTATCGTCAGTCTGTAGAGGCCCTGCTGGCCATGGGATACAAAAATATCACTATGGGGGGGATGGTGCCGTTGAAAACGGCGCAGATCCTAGAGACTCTCGAAGAGATTAAGCCGTTGCTGAAAAGTGATACGCGTGTTCACTTGCTTGGTATTGCCCGTCCAGAGAGTTTCTCCGACTTTATCAAGTTTGGTGTGACCAGTATTGACTCGACTACACCGCTTCAGCAGGCCTTCAAAGATCGAAAAAACAACTATCATACGCTTGATGGCCCAGCCTATACCGCTGTGCGTGTCCCTCAGTTTGATGCGAATCCAAGTTTGAGTCGCAAAATTAAATCTGGCGTGATTGATCAGGATATTGCACGGCATCTGGAAAAGGATGCCATGAATGCCCTGTTCGAATACGATAAAGGGGCTTTGTCCCTTGAGAAGGCTCTTGATGCAGTCCTGGCTTATGAACGTCTGCATTCGGGTGAAAAAGAGGCCGACAAAATTCGTGCGGATTATGAACGTACGCTAGGAGAACGGCCCTGGAAACAATGCCAGTGCAATATTTGCCAGGCCATCGGTATCAATGTCATCATTTTCCGCGGAGCAGAACGTAACCGTCGCCGCGGTTTCCATAATATTCAGGTGTTGTACAACCGTTTACAGCACACATTGTCATTACGCTCAGAGGAACTGTCATGAGTGAATATCGTGTTCCTGCCCTGCGAATCCGACAGGGTGAGGAGAGGCAACTCTATAGCCTTGCGATAGAAGGTAAACAGATCAGCAAAATTGCAGCGATTTCGCGTATTCGTCGCGGCGAAGAGAGTTTGGTTGGTTATCAGCGTCCAGAAGTACGTAACCATATTCGCGAAATTCAGCGCTACATTGAGAGCGCAAATCCGATGATACCAAACCCGGTGATTATCGCTTTTGATAAGCGTGTGCGTTTTGAACCGCTTACAGATAATGACGACATGGGACATCTGGTAATACCTTTCTCCGAAGATAAGGATTTTGAGAAGCCAGGTTTTATTGTGGATGGTCAACAACGTACTGCTGCTTTGCGGGATGCAGAAATCAATTCGTTTATGATGCCGGTCTCCGCTTTTATCGCTAATGACGCGGAAGAACAGCGTGAACAGTTCATGCTGGTTAACTCCACAAAACCGTTGCCCAAAACGTTGTTATACGAACTGGCACCGCATACCCACGGTCGTTTGCCATCCGATCTGCAAATGCGTAAGTTTCCTTCACTGCTGACTCAACGACTGAACTTCGGCGAAGGTTCACTTGCAGGGCGTATCAAAACGGCGACCAATCCTGATGGTGTTATTGCTGACAACTCGATGATCAAAATGATCGATGCCAGTCTTCGCGAGGGAGCATTGTATCGCTTCCGTGACCCGGCGACAGGGTTGGGGGATGAAGAGAAGATGGTGAAACTGCTGAATAACTTCTGGTCGGCTGTGGAAACTGTGTTTACTGATGACTGGGATAAAAAGCCTCGCTATTCCCGCTTGTTACATGGCGTTGGTATTCTTGCACTTGGCAGCTTGATGGATGAAATCGATCAGGTCCATCAGGACTATAAAGGTGAACCTGGCTGGACTGAGATCCCTTCCTACACTCGTTTTGTCGAAGAGCTAAACCGAATAAAGCCGCTTTGTGCATGGAGCAGTGGCGTATGGAACTTCGGCACAGATATTGATGGTCAGCCTATCGTCCGTAAATGGAACGAACTGCAAAATCTTTCAAAAGATATATCTTTGGTTACTGACTATTTGGTAACTAGCTATATGAAAACTGTCAATGCAGATATTAAATAAGGGTGACAACCCAATTGGCATTAGAAGTATCGAGTGCTGATTATCGACGTGGGGGGCTGCAGATATGGTGCAGAAGTTCAAATTCTGTGCAAGCGCCAGACAGCCCCCATGCTTTCATTCTTATCATCAAACGCTGACCTTGTTACGATATATGTTCGTAACTCATGAAAAATCAAGAGTTTTTTGTTGAAATTCAGTCGTTTCACGAGTTTTGAAAGCCGGTAAATAAGTCATAGGCCGCACCGGATTACCCACCAATCCCCCCTAAAAGTCATAGTAGACTAGTAACCGTGATCCCCCTCCTTGACAATCATCTTTACGGGTTGCAGTGTATGACATTGTCCTTGTATTCAGTGATATTATACGTATAAAAAATCACCATTAATCAAAGGCTTTTAAAATCACTGTTACGCACAGCAAATTTATGGATGGATATATGCCCCTTGAAGTTGGCGACCTCGTTGACTCGCCTTATGGAATCGGCAAACTTATTCGCATTAACAATAATGATGCTCTAATTAAGTATTTCGATTCTCCCGTAAATTATGAAGGCATAGAGCAAACTGTCGAAGTAAAACACCTAAAAAAAGCCGAACTCCACGCGGAAAGTCTGGTTTATCGCTACGACTACGAGGTTGCACACTGGCAGATTGCACGTGTTGTTGGTGCCGTGCCTGGAGGGGTACGTTTGCATTTTCCTAACAAGCAGCAGGAAGACGTCAGCTTAAATGATATCTTTGTGCGCTGGGATCGCCCTATCAGCGATGCTGCGGCCCTTCTGGCCGAGCGCATCACCTATACCCCCTTCTGGCAAGATGCCCGTCTAGCTTATCAGCATCAGATGCTGAAACAACGCAACGCTTGTGCTGGGATTACCTCTTCGCTGTCGTCCAGTATTGAACTCGAACCTTACCAGTTGGCCGTCGCGCGTCGGGTGTTATCTGACCCTATTCAACGCTATCTGTTGGCTGATGAAGTCGGCCTCGGGAAAACCATCGAAGCTGGGCTGATCGTGCGTCAACACGTCACGGAAAATCCGCTCGCCCACTGCGTGGTGATTGTGGCGCCTGGAGTTCTGCACCGGCAGTGGCAGCAGGAACTTTCTGCACGTTTTCACCTGGAGGAACTGCTTAATAAGTCGATCCATATCATTGATATGGCCGCCTTCAGCACAGCGGACCCCCTGTCGTTCCGCCCCGATATGCTGGTGATTGACGAAGCTCATCAGGTCGGTGCCTGGGCATGGGATGCAGAGTACGAGCAGCGCTACGCTAGTGTGAACTACTTGGCGCAACAAAGTGAAAAATTGCTATTACTATCAGCGACACCCGTAACTGGCAATGAAAAGAACTTCCTGGCCATGCTGCATCTGCTGGATGCTAAAAATTACCCACTGACTGACACTGGCTTACAGAAATTTCAGCAGCGTATCCAGCAGCGCGAAGAAATAGGTTCACTGTTCTACGCGTTTAACTGTGATAACGACAACATGACGCTGGAAGAGAACCTGGAAGCGTTGACTAGGATGTTTCCTGAGGATGAAGTACTAAACGGGATGGCTTCACAGTTGCTTCCCCATTTAGATATGATGCAACCGCTGCGGAGTGAGGCGCGTGATCTGCTGATCAATAAAATCCGCCACTACATTGGTAACCGTTACCGTCTGCACCACCGCCTGCTACGCAACCGCCGTAGCAACCCCGCCATTAGTGTCCTGATGCCTGGCTTGTCCGGCCTATCACTAAAAAAATATGCCACGACGAACGCCAGCAACGACATGATGATCGCCTGGCGCGAATCGGCAATAATGATGCACCCACAAGACCCCACGTTGGCGGCAATTTATCAGTTACTGTTTGAAGCCGCTATCGCTACGCCGGAACTACTGGCCCGGCTTGCAAACTATCGCTTACAGCAGGAGTCACTTGGTGCCGCGCAGGGCTTTCTCTATAGTGATTCACAGCTCGCGCTGTTGCAGCATCCGCTGTTTGATGGCGAGAAGGAGATCCTGCTTGAGCTGATAGACCGCTGCAAAATGGAGTGTGACAGCAAGCGCCAGCGCTTAATTGATGTATTGGAAAAACTTCTGGATAGTAACGTCAGAGAACTCCCTTATATTGTGGTGTTCTGTGACCAGCCATGGGTAGCCGACCAGGTATTTACCGACCTGATGATACCATTTATTGGCAAAATCCAGCGGCATAACCCCGACAAAGAAGTGCGCTTTGGCAAGGGAAGCAAATGCCAGATCTTAGTGTGCGATCGCCGGGCTGAAGAAGGTGTCAATCTGCACGGCGGGCGCAAGATTGCGCTGCATTACGACTTGTTGCTGTCGCCTAACCGTATGGAACAGCGTCTTGGCCGCTTGAATCGCTATTGCGCGACTGAGAGTGCGACTACTATCCTCAGCATGGCGCTGGTGAGTGAAGCAGAGGGTCTGCAAAATCAGTGGCTGACTATTCTCAATGAAGTGTTCGATGTCTTCGAAGAGTCGATTGCAAGCCTACAATACTTGATTGATGAGGAATTACAGCGGCTTATTTCCAATCTTTACCCGCTGGGTGAAGAGAGCATGATGCAACTCAGTGCGCGTCTGGCTGGTGAGGATGGCCGCCTTACGGTGGAAAAGCAGCGCATCGAAATGCAGGAAGTCCTGCTGCAAATTGATGGCGATATCATCGAAGCCAGAGAGTATGCCGATGCACTGGCGGAAATAGATGAGAATGAAGAGGAATTCCGCCGCTGCGCTCGTAATCTGATAGGTAATGTACTGAAATTCGATTTTATTCCAGATGAGAAAGATCCATCGATATTCCGCTATCGCTTCAACCCTGGTGATAGAGGGACGGGCACCTTAGTCAGCCCACAGCGCCTACAAAAACACTGCCTGCTGGGCTTTGATCTCAACCAATCTAGCGGAAGTTCGCCCATGACTTGGCCACTTAGCTACTACCGGGCTGATACCTCTCAGGGTAAAATCCGCCCGGCTCGCTTGGGTGAACCTTTCCATGATGCCATCCTACAAATGCTGGATTTTGAAGAACGCGGTGTTGCTAGCGCGATTATCCGTATCACATCAGGCATGGGCGATGAAAATATTTTTTTCCGCTACGATTTTCTGATTGAAGCTGATGTCCATACACCAGCACTGCAACGACTGGCGGACCATCTGATGCCTCCTGAAACCATTACCTTGTGGCTGGACCAGGCCGGCCAGCAGGTCACCAACGCAGAGGTGTTGATGATACTTAATGAAGACTATAAACCGAAGGATAAGGGCGGACGCCACCTAAATCTCAATGAGGAACGCTGGGCGCAGATCTCCCATTGCATCAGCGCTAAAGATTGGCGCACCTGGTGTAACGATAGCTATAGCATAGCCCAGCGCCTGGCGGTGGAACAGTTCGCCACACAACAGGCTCTCAGCCTGAGCCGACTGGAACATTATCTAAGCAGCGCCGCGCTGCATCATGCTAACCGGCAGGAGACAGGGCAGATGCTGCGCCAGGGTATTGCACAGCCGAAAATGACCTGCCTGGCGACGCGTGCCTTAATCATTGCATCAGAAGCTATATTGGATGAGGACTCATAAACCGGATGAATTTGGCGCAACTGATTGATAATGATTTTATTTCATCAAGGTTGAGTGAGTGCCTGCTGCCAGAGGCGACTGCCGGACACCTCGACCGCCGGGCGTTGATCCGTGACTGGCTGTACCGGGAAAAACATGCCCACCACAACGATAACGAGCTGACCGTCCCTGATGATAGCCAACCTGGTTGGCCAAGACAGGAGGAGTGGGAAGCCAGCGGTATTAACTGTCAACGACTAGGTCAGACCTTTCTGCTCAGCGCTGGCCCTGCTTGGTGTCCGCAGTGGCTGGAGCAGGGAAACGGCATGCCTTTTCTCGCCAGCGATCAGCACCAATTCTGCCGCCAGGACACTCGAGTACCGATGGACTATGTCCTGCGCCGTTACTTCAAGAAGGACAACTATATCAGCTATCAGGCACCGGGCCAGCGCGATGCGGTACGCCGGGCTCTGTTCGCCCCACCGGGCAGTACGCTGTTGGTCAATTTGCCCACAGGCACCGGGAAAACACTGGTAGCGCAAGCATTAGCTCTGACAGCCTCAGCTCCCGGGGCACTTTGTGTACTGATCGCCCCGACCACGGCGCTGGTGTTGGAGCTGGCTAGCCGTTTCCGGAAGTTACTGATTGAAGCAGGGAACAAAGCAGAATCTGTCACCGGCTGGTATAGCGGCTTACCGGCGCAGGATAAATATGATACGTACATGCGTATCCGTGTGGGTGAGCAGCGGCTGATCGTCACCTCTCCTGAAGCGACCTGCAGTTCCCTGCAGTTCGCCTTATTTGAAGCAGCAAAACAGGGAGGGCTGCGCCATGTTATTGTTGATGAAGCGCATATTGTCGCCAGCTGGGGGAACGACTTTCGCCCGCATTTCCAGCAACTTGGTGGCTTAATTCGTGGGCTGAAGCGCGTCAGCCGTGAAGCGAATCTTACACCGTGCTCAACACTGCTGATGAGTGCGACTATCACCGAAGCCAGCCGTAAAATCCTGCGCGATACCTTCGATCAGGAGATGAGCGAACTCCATGCCTGCCATCTGCGCCCGGAACCTGCTTACTGGTGTTATCGGGCAAAAGACCACAGCGACAAACGGGATAAGGTGCTGCAATCGCTGGCTCATGCGCCACGCCCGCTGATCCTCTACGTGACGCGACCGAAAGAAGCTGAAGAGTGGGCGCAACAGTTGCGTTTGCAGGGGTATCAGCGTTTGGCAACATTTACCGGTGATACACCGAGTGAAGTACGCCGAAGCCTGCTGGAAAAATGGGATAAAAACCAGCTGGATATCATGATTGCGACCTCAGCATTTGGCGTAGGTATGGATAAAAACGACGTGCGCACAGTGATCCATGCCACAGTGCCGGAAAACATGGACCGCTTCTACCAGGAAGTGGGACGTGGTGGACGCGATGGCTATGCCTGCACCTCACTGCTAATTTACAATCATCAGGATGTCAAACAGGCAGAACATCTGTCCTCACAAAAGTTGATTGGTCTTGAGTTGGGCCTGGAACGCTGGAAAAAGTTATGGGGCAGTGCCGAATCGGTGGGCGACAACCTGTATCGTATTGATATAGAGAGGATCCATAGCGGCCTTAATTTCCGCAGCAAACAAAATAAATTATGGAACTTGCGTACCGTACTGATGATGGTGCGTGCAGGAGTGCTGGAACTGGATGCCGATCTACAAAACCCGCCAGACAAAAAAGACTTTGCCGATGTTAATCGCTACGAAGCGGCAAAAGAGCAAATCATCCGACAGAACGGAAATTCACTGGTAGTACGCATCCTGCGTAGTCACCACACCGGAGAAGAATTGTGGAAAACACGTATTATCCCTTCCCGTGAAGAGACGCTGCAAGCTGCAAGGGCTAACCATAATGCATTAATCAACTGGCTGCATACGCCACTGAGCAGACCGCTGTGTGAGGCACTTGTAGATCTCTACTCCATGGCGGAATTTATTCCGGGTCACGCCTGTGGTGGTTGCCCTGCCTGTCGCGATAATCAGGCGCTTACTAGTAATTATCCGAGCCCACCGACGCTGTTGCTTAACCCGCCAGCGTCGGTGGCACAGCAGGCGTTAAGCCGCTGGCAGGCGCTCAGCGGCCTATCTTACTCCAGTTGCTTTATCACCTATCCGCCAGTTAACGACGATGAGTGGGAACGTGAGAACTGGTATCACCGCATCGCGACGCTACTGGTGCAACTGTATCATAGAGGCATTGTCCAGCGCGTCTGGGCAGATCCTGCCTTGTTGCATAGTATATTTAGCGCCATTCCGCGCGGTGAGCGCCTGATCTTGTTGAGTGACGAATTGCCTGCACGTGATGAGCCAGCGCCGGATAACGATGTAATGGCCGAGTTGGCAGAGTTGGTACTTCCCACTCAAGAGTCCTGCGCCAATGGTTACCTGCCGCCTTTCAACCCAGCACCATTACAACTGACGCTGATCCCGCATGATATGCCCGATCCTCACCATCCTGGCGGGGCGCATTACGTTCTTCTCGATAATCACAATTGGATCACCATCGAACAACTTCAAAGGAAACTAGACAGTGTCGATTATCAATAATGCCCATGGTGGCAGCCAGTATGCCGTGCTGGCCGCATTTTATCAGGTGCTGAAAGCCAGCCCGAAGAACCAACTACCGCGTGAAAAGCTGATGGCGCTCTGTGCACCGGAAACATTGCAAACCGGCGACTCACAAAATGCACGTGGTAAAGCGTCTCAGGAATTAAGAGCATGGCTGGACTTGGGGTTACTGACGGAAGAAAAAGTAGAAGAGACAACACAAATCAGTTTCAACGCGAACTATTTCAGCACAAAAAGTATGCCGCTGCGCCAGGCTGCGCGCCGCTGTTTACAGGCACAGGAAAATAACAGTGACCTGAGCTCACGCGATGAACGCGCCGTCGACCTTACCCTTTTGGCTGCATTGCTGCTGGCGCTGGATGTCTATCAGAACGCAGAAATCAAATCGGGCAACCTTGAAGTGCTGGTGAACACGTTTATACCTGATTTTCGTATCAACAGTAATGAAATTGCTGTCGTTCCGGGGTATCTCAGTTGGCTGGGCTTTGCTCAACAACTCACTCGCGACAGTTACGCCATTGACCCCACCGATTCTATTCGTGAAGAGTTACCGTTCCTTATGCGTGTTGGCGAACAACTTTCCATCGGCGAAGTGCTGCAACGTCTTAATCGGGCGCTCCCGGTGCTAGATGGTGGCAGTTATCGCCAGCAGGTCGAGGAGCGTATCAGTCTGTATGGCTGGCACTCTCTTAGCCCTAACCGCCTTTCCACCTCGCTGTCGCGTGCGCTGCTGCGGCTTCAGCTTTCCGGAGTAATCAACATGAAGGCTGAGTCTGACGCCAGCGGCGCAATGCAGTTAACCGGCCGGAACGGCAGCGTGCTGCGTACCGTAACCCATCTGACCTTGAATGATGTGGGAGTCCACTAATGCCACAACTACAGAGCTACTGGCCCAGCGAGCAGAACGTTACTGCCTGCATCCTAACCGAGGCTGAGTCACTGGCTGACAGCCAGTTGCTGGCGGTGCATGAACCGATGCGTCTCGACCGCATTGAGTTTCAAAGTGGTAAGGTCACGCAGGTGGGAGAGGGGGCGCTGCTGGACTTTCTGCTTGAACATAACCGCCCGCTGCCGCTAATTGGCGCTTCTGGCGTGGGGAAATCCCACTTGGTACGCTGGGTTCATGCTCAGCTCAAACGTCGTGAAGATCATGCGAAATACCACATTATCCGCATCCCCAAAAATGCTTCTCTGCCACGTGTACTTGCCGCCATTCTGGAAGGTCTTGACGGCGAGGAGTATCAGAGTATTCGTGAAAAGGTTAACGGAGTTGGAAAGCAATTAATCCCCGAAAACGTTGCCGAACATATTGCTCTTAAATTGCGTCAAGCGCTAAACGCAGCATATACAGATGCCATTGAAGAGCTTCGCCAAGAAAAAATGGGAAAAATTCAGCTGGAAGAAAGCAGAAAAAAGCAGCTGGAAGAAATTCAACAACACGCAGCATCATCCCGACTGCCCGCGCTGTTTTTTGACAGCGTGATGACGCAGTATTTCACTGCTCCTGGCGCCTGTCTTCACAATATAGCGCAGCGCTTCTGCCAGGGAGCTAACGACGACAGTATTGCCAACTTGCGGTATGAAATGTCTGCGGAAGACTTCACCTTCAAAGGACTGGACTTCAGGCAGGTTTCACCAACAGTGCTTCCCTACCTGCGCAACCAACAGTTGCTTACCAGTGATGAAAAAAAGCAAGCAGCGGCTCGCGTTGTCAACGTGGTGCGCAGCCAGGCGTTAGAAGACACCTTCGTCGAACTATTTAGCTTTAACCGGGCCAATTTCCAGGATCTGATGCGTATGATCCGCCGACAGTTGCTGGCAGAAGGTCGCGACCTGATCCTTCTTGTGGAAGATCTTACCGCCACCTCGGCGATTGAAGATGTCCTGATCGCCTGTCTGATAGAGGAAGATGAGTACGACGGCAAAAAGGTTTTATGTACTCTAAGATCGATTATTGCGGTTACTGAGGGTCACGATAGCTTTAAGCGCCTACGTAATACACTAGGCACCCGCGCCCGCTACGAATGGGTGATCCAGCAGCATGCCAGCGAAAACGATGTCGCGCTGAAAAAACGCGTTATTGACTTTTGCGGCCGCTATCTCAACGCTGCCCGTCACGGCGCTGCTGCTCTGGAAACTTATCACCTCCAGCAGGACGCGCAGTGTTATCAGGAGATTCCTGTATGGCAGGATCAGGAGGTGCTGGAGAACGAATCTGCTGCGCCAGCGCTGGCCAGTTTTGGCAGCAGTAGCATTGGTCATCCGCTGTTTCCCTTCAACCCAGCAGCCATTGGGCAGTTGGTAGAACGACACTGCAAAGTTAAAGAACAAGGCCTAGTGTTTATCCCGCGTAATATTTTGCATGAAATTTTGCGCGAGCCACTGAAAAAGTATCGCCAGAATTATCTGGACGGGCAGTTCCCGCCATCACAATTTGCTGAGATTGTATGTAACCCGGCATTACAGCAGAGGGTACGCCTGGAAGGCCTCAGCCAGCCTGAGCGGATTAATTCACTGCTGGCTGTTTGGGGGGGGAATAGTACAAACCTGGCAGGTCTTACGCCCGCCATCTGTAAAGAGTTTGGTCTGCCGGATGCGGCAGTACTGTTGGGGGGCGGTGGAACGCCACCGGAACCAGCACCGGAACCAGTACCGGAACCTGCACCAGTACCGGAATCAGTACCGGCACCACCATCACCACTTGATGAATGGAAACTCGTGCTGGATAAATGGCACCAGAGCAAGACGCTCGAGCAAACCAGAGCCCGCGACATTCGTAAGTGGCTCCTGGAAGCGCTGAATGCCCGTATCGACTGGTCAACTGAGCTTATCCAGACCTCTCTCATGGCCAGCTCAGCAAAAACTCAGGGTAGGATCCACTTGCCCGGCGTGCTTGTAGGGAATCAGTCACATCCGCTGGTGAAGCTTGAAGATACTCCTGAGTTGCGTAGCGCCTGTCTGGCGATGGCGCACTTCAACCATTATCAGAGTTGGGATTATGACGGCAGTGAGATCGACTACGCCGCCTTTCATAGTTTCATGGATTGCATTGAGCACGAAGTAAAACTCAAGGTGTTGCAGGAAGAACGCGAGGAGCTTTCTAGTATCATCAACGATCTGCAGTTAAGTGGTGCATTCCTTGGGTTGGATGGATTATCAGCATCCCACCCGGCCACGCTGGTGCAGGCACTGTTAACGGAACCGCAAGTCGCAAACAGCAACCATCCACTGCTGGATGAGTTCTTAACCCAAGCGCGCGACACCGTGATTGATGAGCATCTGAAACGTCGCGAGCGTTTAATCGCGCTTACGGCGGCGAAAAAACCGGGTGCTCAGCCGTATGCTATTAACGGCTTAATGCTGGTGGAGGCGTCTAAGAAACAATCGCCAGACGCTGGCAAACAACCGGGCAAGATCCATGAAGTCAAAAGTAAGCTCGGTGGCTACCGCACCCTGCTATTGAAGACCCAAGAGAGCATCACTGAACGCCTGAGCGACGGCAACAGCGCCAGCCTGGCAGCGGTGAACCTCTGCGACACCATGAAGGAGATAGTCGAACTGGCGAATAGCGCGGACGTCGCCCGTCCAATGGGTGAAACTGTACCGGTACTGCTGAAGTTGCTGAAGAGCTGGAAAGATCCAGAGCTGAAAAAACTGATCAGACAACTGGAAAAACTGACGTTGCCAGCCGATAACTCGCACATGTTGATGAGAGAAATCCTTGCCATCAATGGCGAGCAGTTTGAGGCGTTTCGACAGTTATTAGAGAATTGGGGCAAGTTCGAAGATGCCACCGACAAGTATGTGCAACAGCGTATAAGCGATAAGGGCGGAGACCAAGTTGAGGATGCAGAAAACCAAGTTACAGATACCCTGGCAAACCTGGCTGAACAGTTAACACTGCTGGAGGCGGACTTATCATGAGTGAAGTAAACATCAATGACGTGGTAACTCCCGTAGCCAGCGTACCGGAAGAACGCGGTATTTTTGCACGGCGCAGCGGTGATTTTAAAGCACGCCTTCAACGCTACCAACAAATGGAGAAAGCTCAGGATATCCGCGATAACCTGCTGCGGATAGCAAAAAAAATCGATACTCCGACCCAAACACTAGCACAGGCCCTCTGTAGCTATAGGGTGTTAAGGCAGGTCCACGACGATGAAACGGGTAAGCCGATTGTTGGTCCGTTTGACCGTGCGACTTTCGGCAATCCACAAATCCTGCTGACGGCCTTTTGCCAGCAGTACGCGACGCATAAACATGATGTTGAGCAAGAGGGTGAACTTGCCCTGCTAACTCAAGAAATTAGGCGCTTAGCCAGCGAACTCAGCACGCACACCACCGCGGCGTGGGTTAACTATATTCGCGGATTAAAAGCTCAGTGGGAAGTGGATCAGAGACTGTTCAGTAACTTGGCGCATCAGGAAGGACAACGAAAAGTACAACAGCACTACATTGATCTCGTGGAAAAGTTCACCAGCAGTAGCCGGGGGCTGCCGAAAACCATTGAAGAATTTGAGACGGTGAGAGACCTGCATGAGAAACTCTGCCAGCAACGCGGAGCACTTAAGCTGGATGTGCCAGAAGAGGTCAATCACTTCCTCAAAGCCGTAGCCGGGCAAGGTGCCACGCTCGATATGTTGACACCTAATGTACTCAGTTGGCTGACTGAAGAAGACGACCCGACGCGCTATCGTATAAGACGCCTGTAAGGAGCCGTAGTTTCAATGGAACAGATTATTCGCGCAGTACTTGATGGGCTGGAGTCGCAGGAGGCGGTACTGCTCACTTGGGGTAACACACAAGGTTTTTTCACTGAGACCGAGCTCCGTAATACTATTTCTCAGGTCCTACAGAACCACCCGCTCGACGCCAACGGCCTAACTAGTTTTGGCATAGTGAAAGTTATGATCGATCGCGGATTGCTGCTGCGCCACCAGCAAAATGGTGTTTCGGTGTTTCGTACCCGCATGGCGGAGTCCGTGCGGCTTTACAGCCAGTTGCGCCAGATGTTTCCTAAGCACGGCTTTAATGATAACTGGCGTACTGCACCGACGTTGGTGTCCGACTATCGCTTCTTACGCCGCCAGCGCAAATACCCGAAGCGTGACCGGCAGGCTGCTGAAGTTTTGCAGCAACTTGATGAAATAGCAGGTTTTACCTCTACGCACCGCCAACTACTATCAGCCCTGCTCAGCCACTCGAGCGGAATGTACAACCTCGCCTACTTTCAACAAGAAGCCTGCAAAAACGTACTGCGCGGATTGCAGCAGAGCCAGCACCGCTCGACTGCTACCATTGTCTGCGCCGGAACTGGGACTGGTAAAACTTTGGCGTTCTATCTGCCCGCTCTGACCTTTATCGGCAGTGAATTGGTCGCCAAAAGAAAAGACGCGGTGAAGGCTCTGGCTATCTACCCGCGCAACGAACTGCTGAAAGATCAGTTTATTGAAACGTTGCGGCAGACGCGCAAATTGAACACTGAACTGGCAAAGAAAGGTGTGCGCAAAGTGCGTATCGCCGCATTGTTTGGTATGGTGCCAACTAATAAAGAGGCGATCCATCGCGACTACATGAAAGATGCTTGGTGCAGGCATCGCAATGGCATGGCTTGTCTGTACATTCCCTGCCCGACAGAGAGTTGTCGCGGTAAAATGGTCTGGCACACCGCCGATTATGATAAAAACCTTGAACGCCTGCATTGCGACAGTTGTAGCCAGACCATCGAGCCTGACGAAGTGATCCTGACGCGTAAGCGTATGAAAATAGAACTGCCTGACATTCTATTCACTAGCACCGAAATGCTGAATAAACAGATGGGCAACCCGTTTCTGGCATCGCTGTTTGGCATCGGCAAAAACGTGGTCCCACCGTCGATGATGCTGCTTGATGAGGTGCATACCTATTCCGGCGTCAGCGGTGCACAGAACGGCATGCTGATCCGCCGCTGGCGACATCTGTCCGGTGCCACACCGCACTTTGTTGGACTGTCCGCAACGTTGGAGCAGGCGACGCGCTTTATGGCTTCGTTAACCGGCTTGGAAGAGTACCTGGTGGCGGAAGTTAGTCCGATCGAAGACGATATGGAGACAGAGGGCGCGGAGTATATGCTGGCTCTACGTGGCGACCCGGCGTCCCGCTCTAGCCTTTTGTCCACCACCATTCAGGCCTCCATGCTAACCAGGCGTATGCTCGACAACGCCGCAGTGCCGGTCAGCAACGGTATGTACGGCACGCGCAGTTTTGTATTTACAGATGATATTGACGTCATTAACCGCCTCTATTTCCAGCTACTGGATGCCGAGGGTCGTTACTCGAATGGCAATATCAATGCCAAAAAAGAACCGCTGGCGATGCTGCGCGGCGATGCGCCAAATGAAGAGAAATTTACCTTTGGTCAGCAATGGCCGTTGGCTAAAATGATTGGCCATACACTCGATTCTGCTGACCGCAGCAACGTTAAGCGCACCTCTTCGCAGGATGCTGGCGTCGACCATGCTGCGGATCTGATTGTCGCTACCGCGTCACTTGAGGTCGGATTTAACGACCCGAACGTCGGTGCCGTTATCCAGCATAAAGCCCCGCGCGATAATGCCCAATTCCTGCAGCGTAAAGGGCGTGCTGGACGTCAACGAACCATGCGCCCGTGGACCGTGGTTGTGCTGTCCGACTATGGCCGTGATCGCATGGCATTTCAGTGCTACGAAAACCTGTTTGAGCCGGTACTAAAGGCGCGCCAACTGCCGGTCGGCAACAGTTACGTACTGCGTATGCAGGCGGCCTTTGCCACTATGGACTGGCTCTCCAGCCGTAACGAGTATCTTAATCAGTGGAATCGTGGTATCTGGGATGACCTATCCGTCCCGCAGGACAAAGGTAAGCCATCTGAAGCTCAGTCAAAGCTGGCCGATCTGATTGAAGACCTTCTGAACAGCCAGAAAATCCAGCAGGAGTTTAACTCATGGTTGGCTGAAGCACTGGGGATTAAGGACGAAAAACTGCTGCAGTCATTGCTGTGGCAACCCCCACGCGCGATTATGACCGCGTTTCTTCCTACGGTACTTAGAAGACTGCGTTCCAACTGGTCGCGCCTTGGCATTGAGCAGGCCGATAACTGCCGCAAAAGCACGCCGATGCCTGATTTTATACCGTCCGCGTTGTTTAACGACCTCTGCCTGCCGGAGTTACAGATTAACCTGCTAGGTGAAGTCGGTCAGGAACCCGATGCGCACAGCATGCCGATTTTGCAGGGGATGAAAGATTTTGCCCCGGGGCGTATCAGCAAGCGCTTTGCCATCAAAAACATTCGCGAATGCCACTGGCTAGTGCCGAAAAAACTCGAGCTGAAAGATGGTTCGCATCCATTCCCGATTGATGATTACTGCCCGCCAGACAAACGGGAGTCCATGCCCGATTGTCACATTACCACTCGCACTGGCATGCAGGTTATCCCTTGCTTCCGCGCCTGGGAAGTGACTGCCAGCACGCCACCAGATGACCTTAAACTGAGTGAAACCTCAAACGCGTTTCTTAACTGGCACAGCGAGATCCGTCCACCTCAGAACGGCATCCCTGCGGAAGTGCCATCCAACAATGCCTGGCAGGATATTTTCCAGCAGGTGGAGTTTTACAGCCACCAGCAGCACTGTCCGATCGAAGCCGTGCGCTTTGCCACCGGATCACGTGCCAATATTAAATTCAGCGACCAGCGTGAAGACCTGCAGATTGACTTCAAATTTGAACACCAAGGCGAACCCGCTGCGTTTGGCTTCTCGCTGTGGGTAGATGCGATAAAATTCCAGTGTCGGTTACCTAATTTTGATCTCGCTAGCATCAGCAACAACCGTGAACTGGTGGCCGGATTGCGCACAGCGCGCTTCCTGTATGAAGTCAGCCACGACGAGGCAATCAGTGTTAATACTTTCCTCGGCGGTTGGCTGGCAGAAACTGTCCTGGCAGGTATTGGCAGCGAAGCAGTATTGAAAAACTGCACCCCGGAGCAGGCGTTCCGCGCAATGGAACACAACAGCGCAAGGATCGCCTTGATTGACGTTCCTGCTCGAATCTTCCAGACGTTGTATGATGCGCAGACCGGTGAAGAGATAGAGCAGGATCTACAGCAAAGCTTGCGTGAACTGTTGTCCCAGGCTCCGGTGATGGCAAGAATTGCCGACTGGGTGGAACTGCTGTGGCAACCGCTGGATAACACCTGGTTGGAGTGGTTGACCCTCAACTTCACCAACACACTGGGTGCGGCGCTGCTGCAAACCGCTATGCAGTTGTGCCCAGATGCCGACGACAACGACCTAATCCTTGACCTCAACGGTGGGCCGGTGCGCACTTCGCTGCTCGCGCCTGACCAGCGCGAAATCTGGCTGTCGGAAACCACCGTGGGCGGTGGCGGTATCATTGAGAAGATCCAACAGATTTACCGTGAAGATCCGCGCAGTTTCTTCGAGTTGCTAGACTTTAACCTCAGTCCAGGCGACTACGAAACAATGGACAATAATGTCTGGCACCTGCTGCAAACCATGGTAAACCCGACATCATCCCTGCCTGCGTGTATGAACGAAATGCGCCTTGCCAACGATCATGCCAGCCAGGTTCAGGCGCAGCGCAACTTGCTGGGAGAATTGCAGCGCAGCGGCTTTATGACCAGCCACAGCTTCCTGTCGGCGATCAACACCCGCCTATTACGGCCGGGGACCGATGCCAGCAGCGATGTCTTTTTACTGCAACTGCAACAGGATTGGCGACAGCAGGAGCAGCGACTGGGTATTGAACTACCACAGCGTGTCTATGCCTTTACCTGTAGTCAGTCCAGCGCGCTTGACCAGCAACTACAACAAGCTAGCCAAGGGCAGCACAACTTGGAGAGTTGGCGTTTAAATACCTGTAATGGCCTACTGTGGCCACGTGGCCATACCATTCGTGATAGCTGGCTAACTTGGTACAACCCTTACAGCTTTGCCGGGCCAACCGAGCGCCTCCTACTGGCCCATGTGGTGCAGCACAGTTGTGCTCAGGTGGCGCTCAGCCAACCAGACTGGATGCAGCAGTGTCACCAGCATCTGGAAAATAATGGTAAATGCGAATTACTAGCCGAACCGGGCGATGCAATAAATGAGGCCATTGCTACTCTTTTAGTCACCCCAGTAGAAATGTATGGGTTGTTCTTCTACCCGCGCGTCAGTGCCCTGCGCCGCCACAACAATGACACCTTCGCCATGATTGAAATTCCGGAGGCGATCCAATGAATACCCGTCGTATTTTTAAATCCAGAACCTCACGCCAGAGTGAAGTTCTTGATGTACTCAGCTCCTTGTTGGTAGCGGAGATCGCTCAGCCCAGCGCGGAATTGTGGATAGTCTCGCCGTGGATCACCGACCTCGACCTGCTGGATAATCGCACCGGCCGTTTCGACTACCTCGAACCAGCCTGGGGACAGCGTCAGGTGCAGACCTCAGAACTGCTGGCGCGTGCGGTAGCCAACGGCGGTACGCTTAAAGTGATGACCAACGAGACCCAGCATAATGCACGCTTTATCCGCCAGTTAACCGAACGCGTCGCCAACTACGGCATGCTGGATAACCTGTACATTGGCCAGAAAGAGGTACTGCATACCAAAGGGTTCCTCGGAGATCATTTCTTCCTAAGCGGTTCAATGAATCTGACGATCGGCGGGATCGTGATCAATGATGAACAGATTAACTTGACCACAGACAAAACCGCCATCGTGCAGGCGTTGTTAGCATTTAACGACTTTTACCAACCGGCACAGGGAGGTGTGCAATGAACAGCGCTGATAGCGAAAAGTTCCTGCGAGCCTTTTTCCATAGAGAAAACAATATTATCTCTTGGGAAAAAATCGCGGGTGGCCTGCTAGAAGCATCAACCCAACAGCGGTTGACCCCCTGGCTTGACGATGTCCGCAACGGATGTTTCCCGGTGATCCTGCCGCGCGTAGTAAAGGGCAGCAATGACAAAGTCACCTGGTATGCAATGGCCGATGAGGAACGAGACTATGCGGAGTTGCGCGAATTATTAGACGCGCACGTCGGTACCTCGTGGTCAGACTTTAACCGCCAGCGCACGATGCTGGATCCGAGCGACCCGGTGGAAAAAGCGTTGATAGACCACTATAGCGATAGAGTATATAAATTTAGCTCTCTTTCTCTGTCGAGGATCCCGGAGATTTTCAATGGCATAGAGCGCTTACGCCAACAACTCGCAAGCCGCCCGAGTTACCAGCTCACACTTCTGCGCCCGCGTGGCCGTATTCTGCGTGATATTCGTGCCGCCTTGCGCCGTCGTGATGTGCCGCAGACTCGCCTCTATCTGCAGGAACTACGTGAAGCTGGTGGCATAGGCCATATTAACGAACTGTTTATCGAACTGCGCTGTATGGCTCTGGAAGGTGACGCCAAAAGCCTGCTGGATTCGACTCAGTTGCGACAGGTCTTGGATATGCCGCACCCGTTGGTGTTGGCTGAAGAAGTAATGACAGTCTTCTATCAGCAGTTTCTGCTGAAGTATGAGCAGTTGAGCGACCTCGCCGCCCAACGACAAGCATTTAATAATTTGCTGGTGAAGAACGTACCGCGTCTGTTCCAGGTGACGCAGGGTATAAACACGCCATCGGCAATCAAAAATATTCTACTGTGGTTACTTTCTGACACACAAAGTGATCCGGCAAGACTGAGGGAACAGGCACAACAAGTGGTTGCCGGTATGAAGGGGGCAACAGACGATGACCGGCACTGGATCCGCCGGTTGTTGGAAGCATTCCCGACCGTTGCAGTGGCCTCCCCACCGACGGCGAGCATCGATGAATTGCTTGCCAGAGCCGATGAATATCCTGAAAGCGTTCTGAAAGAGTTACTATTGCTACCGGTCAGCGCTCGCGGCGTAGCCATTGCTTTGCAATGTGCCTGGGTCGTAGGCAGTGCAGGAGCTGCTGTGAGTGCTGTCAGTTATCTGCAACAACTGGCACAACAAGAGCGCGACTTGTTACTGGCGAAACCGGCCTTCCAGCGTTATTACACTGCCTTACAGTTGATGCTGCCATCCAAACGAACAGAACATGATACTGCAGGTATCAATAATTGGCAGGACTGGTTGAAGGAAGTGTTAAATAACCCTCAATGGTCGGGGGCGATAGAAGCGGTAGAACAGGCCTGCGGCCAATGGAACGCAGCGGCTTTCCAGCCCGAGGCATTTGTTTCGTTGCTGGATAAAACCAACAACTGCGCCAGTATGGTGTTGCGCGATGCCATTCCAGTACTGCTCGAGTGGCTGGATAACCATCAAACAAGTGCTTCCTGGCAGTCTGTCCGGTTAGCGTTGCTGCAACAACTGGCGCTGGACGACAATAGTTCTCGCGAAGATATCTTTACTGCCTGTGAACTAGCACGCGGTTATTTAGAGGGCGATAGTAATGCGCACGATTACCGCGAACTAATAGAAAACCTGCAGATGATGATCGAGAGTTCAGGTACCACCAGCGCTAGCGCCTGGCTGGATTTGCTGGAACTGTTCTTGGTCTACCCAACTGCTGACCAACTTGCCAGAGAACAATTATTCAATCTGGTACTCAACATGTTTTACCGCAACCCAGCCCGCTATAGTGAATTGCAGTGGAGCCTATTGGCTCAGTTTGCTGGCGAGTGCGGACTTGTCTGTGAAATTCCCCCACAAATTTTAGAGGACAGTGGGGAAAAAAATGATGAGGTTCGTGTCGGATCAACATTGAATGACAAGGTAGTGGGCATTTATACATTGACTGAGTCGGTAGCACAGCGTGTGAAAAAACAACTACTAGCCGATTATCCTCAGGCCGATATTCGCCTCAACAACGATAAAGGCGGCTCAACCATGCTGCGTTCATTGGCTAGAGAAGCGGATGTATTTATTTTTGCCTGGCTTAGTTCTAAACATTCTGCTTATTACGCGATAAAGGAAGAGCGAGGAGATAAACCTTTATTGCAACCTTCCGGAAAAGGCAGTACCAGTATGCTGGACTGCATACGTAGTTATCTTAAATTGTAGTAAAGGTAAAAAACTTAGCTGTAACCTATAACGTCACAGCTAAGTTCAATCTCGGGCTATTCACCCCGATAAACACAACCCGCACTACAGGTTTCTTTCACCATGACAGCACTCAGAATTGGCAACTGTGTTTTAACCTGATTCCATATCCATTTGGCCAGTACTTCGCTGGTTGGGTTTTCCAAGCCAGGGATGTCGTTGAGATAGTAGTGGTCTAGGCGATCTAGCGTCGGCTTGAAAATGGCCTTGAGTTCAGCGAAATCAATAATCCAACCTGTGTGTTTATCAACTTCACCAGTTATCTCAAGGCGCACGACAAAAGAGTGTCCGTGTAAGCGGCCGCATTTATGGCCTTCAGGAACATTGGGAAGACGGTGTGCGGCTTCAAATGTGAAATCTTTGTATAACGTAGTTTTCATGGTGACCTCATTTTTTGTTATACAGTAACAATAAGAAGCAAGATTTCCTAGCATTTAAGAATGAGCATTAACACGCTTGCGTATTCCGACCCAAACCGGATTGTTTTCGATTGTGAGCCTCTTTGCAGGATGAGCATGCAACTCAATTGGACGTTATCGCTAGCCACAGCCCTACATCGACTAATTTCACCGCTTCCTACGTAAGTTTAAAGATTGGCGGCAAAAAAGAGCTTCAGCATTCTCATGACGCTATTTCAGTTGGATAACTGAAATCTCCGCTACGACAACTCAGGCAATAACTAACTGGTCTCGCATTGTGCGCAGAGCCAGTCGGCTTTACTGACCCTGAGGATAGCATTGGGGATGAAGTGCTGTAGCCGTCTGGCTAATTGCCTTTCACCCGAATCAGGATTTACATACGGGCAGTGCTGTCGCCCGTTCTCCGTTAGATCATCGGTCCGGTGTTCAAACCACGGGCGTTCGGTGATGTATTCAGGATGGTATTGCAGCACGCTACTGCTGTGGCAGGTATAACGATCGTAAGGGGTGGTCTGCGCAGTACGGGCACCGGTCAGACGACCGCTCCCGTCGAAAGCGATATAGGATTTGGCGTACATAGTATTGTTCCTTACCGCCAGACGACACGCAGGGGCAGTCGTCCCGGTACTAGCAGCGTGGTTGGATGTAAATGGCAGGTCAATTTAGAAATATCAGAAGAGGGCTAAGCCTGTGCTGGATGTCGTTACTGTCTGTTAGTTTTCACACTATGAGGTACTGACGTAAAAAAGTCAGAGTGACTGGCTGCTACGGGGTCTCCCGGTTAATGGGCGTGCAGGGACCTCGTTGCAGCCGTAGAGCAGGAGGCCATGCTTTTGCTGAATTTTGGTGATATACGCCAGTACCTGTCGGATGTTGGTGATACTGTCCGGATCGCTGTAACGTACCGGAATGTTGATATTGGCCTCGTAATGTTCTTTAAACTCACATCGGTGATACCAGCCTTCCCGGTCAGTGATATCGCTCCAGTACAAACCGGCTTGCTGCGCCCAGGTATAGGTATTCTGAGTTTTATTACCATCCAGCCAGAACACGACATGGGCATGGTAGCGGTGGTCTTCTGTCCATTCGATAACCCAGAAGAAACCGACAACCGCTTCGAGTTGCATCATACGGTTCATCAGCTTTCGGATATCCCATTCGAACTGCTGGTGATCCTGCAGGAAATACTTAGCGGTATGATCCTGGTAAAACAGATCTGTTCGGAATGCCCGCAGGCAGGAATAGCGCTCTACCAGTTTGTCGATATGGTTGTTCAGGAGTGACTGTAGAAACCAGTCTGACTCCCATCGTTGATTGTTTTGCATAGTATGAGTTTCTTTAATGCTGGCAAGGGCCAGCCAGTGGAATGCGCCAGGCCTTCAGGAAGGGTCATGGCTGGGGGAACTGCATGGATTGAGGGATGGTTGTAAAAAGGGAGTACCTATTAATTATATTAATTAACCTAAATTAATTTTCACTCCCCACTAACCCTCAAATCCCTTGCAGGACTATGGATGAAGCCTAACTCAGTGGTTCAGCTGTCGTCCGCCATGCAAAGCAGACATACTCGTCCATCATACTGGTCAGCGCAGGGTTTTCAGCCTGCCGGTCATTGATCCAGATATCCATCTCTTTGTCTTTTTTGAACCTGAGGTTGTCGGTCCAGTCATCAAGGCAATTCCCCAGCATCAAATCGTACCAGCACAGCCAGACCAGCTTCAGACGCAGTTCACTACCGCTGAATTGGCGGAACAAACTGATGAGCTTATTTGCCAGAGGGCGTTGTTTTAAACGCACGCACTCAGACAGCAAAATCCCCTCCAGCATGGGATGGTGAGCCAGCAGATGCTCCTGGGTAAATAAACTGACGCTCAGGTCTTCATTAACAGTCAGTGGGGCTGCTGCTCTACCATAAATAATCCGGTGCAGGCACTGGGGGACAATAGCAATAACCTCTTCCTCTCCCGGAAACTTAAGGCTGCCAACCGTCAGGGTATGATGGTGGTAGATATTCTGGTGACACATCCCCGATCTGACCGTCAGCTTCGTAAAATCAGTCAACCAGACCTGATAATATCTATAAAGTTCTTCGTAACGAGGCTTGTAATCTTTCATAGTTCATATTCCTTAAGGCTTAAATGACAGACAGCAGAAAACCTCCGGAGTAACCGGATAGTTATTATTCTGCTGAGGGTTTAGTCTGGTGGGAGGTTATTTACGGGACTGGTCGATTCTTTCCTGTAGCCAGTTTTCGACTTCGCTTTTTAACCATCGGGAGCTTCGGCCCAGCTTGATGGGTTTGGGAAAGACTCCATCCTTAATGAGTTTATAAATCCACTTATCTGTCATTTTCAGCAGACTGGTGATAAATGCCATGTCAATCAACTGGTCTTCGGTAAGTAAGGGATGCGTGGTCATGATTTGGTATCTCCGGTTAAGAAAGGTAACCCGGATGAGTGATATTTAATTTCGTTCACTGCTCCGGGGCATACCCATGGGGAGATACGTAAAAAAAGCGGGTTATGTTGACCTCTAGGGGTCAACCTGTTCTGAGATGTATTTCGACGCGCTCATGTGCATGACTGTCTTACATTCTTTTGTTACCTCATCTGTTGCGGACATCGATCGCTCAGGTAACCGTCATCCTTCCTCTTTTGTCTTCATGGGCTTATAGTCACCGGACTACCTGTCCTTTGAAAAAGCCATTCTTACTTTCCCGAAGGTCAGTGAACAGCTTATCCTGTTGTTTTACATTGAAAACCAGCTAATCCCGCATCACTACGCATTACATAAAACATAACTTTCACTACACTTTTTATTACGCAGATATCGACGCAGAAAGCAACGCATTTGACTACGAATTACACACGCATTAACCTACGTAGTGATACCCACTTTAAAATCAATGAAAATGTAATTATGAAAGAACAGCTGACGGATAGAACAGAAAGAGCGTACCGGTTTTATATCGAATACATGAAGAAAAACATCGAAGGGTACCGGGAGCGCACTCCGCTAAGCCTCATAACTGATTTTAAAAATCAGGAGGTTATGGATATGATCCTGAGAGACCTTAATAATGAATTTAAAAACACCCATGAGTACAATAAGTTCGTACGGGAAATGAAGAATGGGTTATTATCCAGTATCGTCCCGGAGAGTAATTTTGAATGGATAAAGGACTATAGCTCCGCTTATTTTGCATGGAATATACTTTCAACCATGGGCCCTAAGGAAATCAATCCACTAGAGGTTGATTTTTACCGTGAACGGCCTCCGGTTATTCGGCATGGCGTATTGGCTGTTATTCCAGAAACCTACCAGCATGCACTTTTAGAACTCTACACCTGTTTCGATAGTTGGGATGTCGAGTTAATTTTTAAGATCAAAACACTCTCTTCATTAAAAAATATCTGGATTCAGCGAAACCGGGAGTTACCAGAACCATTTAAATGGATTGACCTTAAAAATCATAAACAATGTGCATGGGCTTTTAAATATGTTATGGAGCATATCAAACCCGATTACATGCCTTCATTTATGACTGAAATCAGACAGCAACAGGTGATTACGTTTCTCACGGCCGTGCTGTATTCCTGGCCTGCCCATCCCGACACTCGGCGTCTGATGATTCAACGGATGAAAAAAACATATAATCAGAATGTATTCCGGGAAAACATTGCGGACAAAAAAGTGATTAACACCTATGTCCAGAAGGACATTAAAGAAAAGCTCGATATGCTTGCAAAAAAAAATGGTCGAAAAATTAACGAAGAACTGGAAGTTATCATTATGAATGCCTGGCACGATGCCAGATATGCAGAAGATAAATAGCATTCACTCCAAATAATTTCAGACAGATATTATCTCAGTGAATCCCCCGCATCCTTTACAGGATCGCGGGTCTTTTTATTTTTCACATTGAGATCTCCGTATGCAAAAAACTGACGGCCTTCTGGCCATTGAGAAGCCTCTGGCTTCACTGCCTCCTACTCTTCGCAGTCTTATTCTTAAACGTCTTCGTAGTCTCACACAGTACGAGTCGGTTATTGGCATTATGGGCAAAAGTGGGTCAGGTAAATCGTCTCTCTGCAATGCCCTGTTCCAGGGCGAAGTCACGCCTGTCAGCGATGTGGCGGCCTGCACCCGCGATGTGCTGCGCTTCCGGTTTCGCAATGGCAATCACAGCCTGATGATTGTTGATTTACCTGGTGTTGGTGAAAGCGAGCAACGTGACGAAGAATACACCGCACTGTATCGTCGCATCCTACCGGAACTGGATTTGGTGTTATGGGTCATTAAAGCTGATGATCGGGCATTGTCAGTAGATGAACACTTTTATCGCAAGGTGATGCAGGCGTATCAGCGCCGGGTGCTGTTCGTAGTTAATCAGGCTGACAAGGCCGAGCCCTGCCATCAGTGGAGTGTTTCCGATAACCTGCCTTCCCCGGCCCAGATGTCGACGATTAAGGCGAAGCTAAATGCCGTACAACAGCAGTTCCTGCCGCATCATTCGGTTTGTGTGGTATCAGCCCGAACTGGTTGGGGGCTGGATGCGATGGTAGAGACGATGTTGCGCAGCCTGCCTGAGCGAGCCACCAGCCCACTGACGACACAGTTGCATGGCAGGCTCTGCACAGAGCCAGTAAAAAAGCAGGCTCGAGAGAGCTTTGGGAATGCCGTGGATGAAATGATTGGCACTGTGGAGTCATCATCTTTTCTGCCCGCGCCTGTAAGGGCCGTGGTTCGAACCGTGCGGGAAGCCGTGGTGACCGTTGCCCGTGCCGTCTGGGACTGGATTTTCTTCTGACAAACCGCTATTGCGGACATTCCCTGTCCTGTGATTGCTCAATTAATAAACTGCTAATCCATCAGTCATGCGCAACGGCGCATCACGCCTGAAATCGACGCACTGAAAAAATACGCCTTCCCATGTCCATACCCTGTCCGGCCCCTTCGTTACACTAATCACTTAATTTTCAGCATGTTAACGGGATGGAGAAAACCTAATGTCCCAGACTGAGCGTCGCCATGAAAGGCTGGCGGTCCGGTTGTCCCTCATTATCAGCCGCCTGATTGCTGGCGAAACACTGGATATAGGCCTTCTTGCCGCAGAATTTGGCGTGTCGGTCCGCACCCTCCGCCGGGATTTTCGTGAGCGACTGATGTACCTGGACCTGGAATATCGCGATGGCACCTGTCGTCTGCTCTCTGGTAGCCATCAACGCGAACTGGCTGCACTGACTTTTGCTCGTCAGTCAGGCGTGGAGGCCCTGTTTCCTGACATGGATAACCACATGGTCAGTTCCCTGTTAAGTGGGCCCGGTGAGTCTCCGTGCCTCATATGGGCAGAGTCGGAGTCATTGTCGCCACCCAGACCAGGCATATTTACACGCCTTGTCAGGGCCATATCAGAGCATCGCCGTGTGACGCTGCTGGCTGAAGGTTGTCGCTGTTCAGGGCTTGCACCATACCGCCTCGTACTTTGCGGCGGGCACTGGTATCTGACTGGAGAACATCATCATCGCGTGGCGGTGTTTCCGCTGAACGATATCCATGCGGTTACCTTGCACCCGGAACTGTTCGTGCCTGACCTTCAGATTCGCAACGTTCTCGCCAAACCGGAATTACTCAGAGCCCTTCCCCATTTTCACGTTTTTCACTCACTGCTCGCCAGAACCGGCGGCGGTCTTTTACCTCATAAGGAATCATGATGAAGAAATTACTGACCACAACGGCGCTGGCCATCAGTCTCTGCGCAGGCGCTACCTTTCCGGCGTCTGCCGAAACTGTCGTGGGTACCGTCAAATTCTGGCAGTACATGCAGGCGGATGGCTGGAAATCGGCCGATGGCATGGATAACGACACGCTAAACAATACGCTCTATCAGGCCAGTGTGATTGGCAATTATCCCTGGACCAGGCAATTCCTGCTGCGTCAGCGTGGTGGTGGTGCTTATTTTCTCGCCGACAAGAAAACACATACCGTGCGCAAGCTGAATCTGAAACCTGCCAGCGGTTATTATTCCGACCTGACATCGGTCTATCAGGGTGAAGACCAGGGGAAAGGGTGTTACTTCACTATCATCGATACCCAGTATCAGCTGGAGCTGGTTAATGAGCCTCACAGCAAGCAGGTGCTTGCTGCATTTCCGGAAAACTGTGTCAACAAACAGCAGCAGGCTGCCCTGGCGGCGAAGCGTTCTGCCTCAGAGCAGAAATTGCAGCAGTGGGTAGCCCAACAGAGTCTGGCTGAGTTGTGCCGACGAACTGGCAACTGCTGAAGCAACGGAACGGACGATTAATAAGGAATCTGCACCATGAAGAAGTTGTATCCACCTGTGCTTGCCGTTCTGACCGTTATCGGTGCAATGAGTGCCTCTGGCTGCGACAGCAAGGAAGATGCTGGCGTGAAAGCGATAGCCAAGTTTAAAGACCTGACTCCACCACCATTCAGCAAGGTTGTCTCGCATAAATCCGATATTGCCCAGGAATGGGTAAAAAAGGATGCGTTCGGTACACCGCAATACACGGTGATGAAAACCCGCCAGTCGCCGGAAGGATGTGAGTCAGGCAATTATTACTACATTGCTGACATGCAGCAGAAAACGGTGCAGCCACTGATGGCAGCCCTGTGCCTTGCGGACAATATCACCCTGAGCTTCAGGATTGAAACCGACAGCTACACGGGTGAAAAATCGGTGGTGTACTCACACGATGGTAAGGAAATGGGGAAGCTCTATCTGCCGGAGAATCAGGAGAAAAATCCATGAAGAAGCTAAAAGGCGTTATCTCAGTTTTCGCTCTGAGCCTCTGTCTGCTGTCACCGGCTCAGGCTGAAGAACAGCGTTACATCAGTATCCGTAACACCGACATGGTCTGGGTGCCGGGTAATGTCTGCGTCTGGCAGTTTCGCCTGGACAACGGCGGAAGTGGCGAAGGGTTCGGGCCTTTGACACTCTCCCTGCGTCTGAAAGATAAAGGGGGGAACACGCTGGCGATGGGGAATATGGCGGTGGCTGCATTTGGCGACAGCGATGCTACTCGCTCTCAGGAAGCTTCGCTGGAGAACGAATGCGTGGAAAACGTTAGCTCCGTCGAAATCATGAAGGCAACGGAAGAGCGTCATGGTTACCAGATTGACCTGCCATTGTCCGTTTTCGACCCGCAGTATTACCGGCCGATACAAGTCACGGTTGTCGGTGGTAAGGCATCTTAGCCGATTCGTTATCCGTTTGATTCAGCCCCTGTTGCTTATGTCGCAGGGGCTTTTTGTTTTAAGGAGGCTGAGTGCATGAGCTCATTGAATTGCCTGTTGGACCGTTTACGCGCCAGCAGGCAGAGGCGGTTGCGTCTCAATATTCCAACGTTGTAATAGAAGACGACCAGGGGACGCATTTCCGTCTGGTTATCCGTCATGAGTGTTGCATAGTCTGGCGAGCCTGGAACTTTGAGCCGGATGCCGGTTACTGGCTGAACAGATATATCGCTCGTTATGGCATCCGCAAATTCCCTGCATAACCACCACCACCAGCGCATCACCGTTATAAACAAAGTCAGGCCACACCTCCCTCGGGAAGTGTGGCCTTTTGTATTTTTACCCACTGCATAAGGAATTACCCATGCGATTAGCCAGCCGCTTTGGCCGTATAAACCAGATACGCCGTGACCGGCCTCTGACCCACGAAGAACTGATGAGTCATGTTCCCAGCGTATTCGGGAGTGACAAACATGAATCGCGCTCGGACCGTTATACCTACATCCCGACCATCACCATCCTCGAAAGTTTGCAGCGGGAAGGCTTTGAGCCGTTCTTTGCCTGCCAGACGAAGGTTCGCGACCAGAGCAAGCGGGAGCACACCAAACACATGCTGCGTCTGCGTCGTGCCGGACAACTGACCGGGCATCAGGTACCGGAAATCATTCTACTTAACAGCCATGACGGCTCATCAAGCTACCAGATGCTGCCGGGGCTGTTTCGTGGCGTCTGTACCAACGGCCTGGTCTGCGGTCAGTCGTTCGGAGAGGTACGGGTGCCACATAAAGGCAATGTCGTTGAGAAGGTGATTGAAGGGGCTTACGAAGTGCTCGGCGTATTTGACCGGGTAGAGGAGAAACGCGATGCAATGCAGTCACTGGCACTGCCAGAACCAGCCCGCAACGCCCTGGCGAATGCCGCGCTGAAGTATCGCTTTGGTGAGGACCACCAGCCGGTCACGGTATCGCAGTTGCTGATCCAACGTCGTCGGGAGGACTACAGCGATGACCTGTGGACCGTCTACCAGCGCGTGCAGGAGAACCTGATGAAAGGTGGTCTGTCAGGGCGAACCGCTCAGGGGAAAAGCAGCCGCACCCGTGCTGTTACCGGTATTGATGGCGATGTGAAGCTCAATCGCGCCCTGTGGGTGATGGCAGAAAACATGCTCGAGTTTTTCGGGCGTTAAACAACCGTTCCGGCATAAGGAGATAGTTTAATGGATACACACAACCCTGAGTTCGCTGAGCAGGCAGCAATTACTGCCTCGGTGGTCCCTGACGAGCTACGCATCGGCTTCTGGCCGCAGCACTTTGGCTCCATCCCACAATGGATAACCCTTGAGCCCCAAATCTTCGGCTGGATGGATCGCCTGTGCGCTGATTACAGCGGCGGCGTCTGGAGCTTTTACACACTCAACAATAGCGGCGCATTTATGGCTCCGGAGCCTGACGGTGATAAATGGACATTGTTCAACCCGATGAATGGCAACGATGCGGAGATGAGCGGAGAGGCTGCCGGTATAGCAGTCTGTCTGATGGCTTACAGCCACCACGCCTGCCGCACCGAGTGTGACGGTATGACTGGACACTATTATCGCTTACGCGACTACGCGCTAAACCATCCGGAATGCAGCGCCATTATGCATCTTATCGACTAAGGAATGCCTAACATGAATACTGTATTATCCCCAGAGTCATCGCAGCCTGAACTCTTTCCGCTGGCGGTTATGGCCCAGCATGGTTGCCTGCTCCCCGCGACCTCCGGATTGACACCTTATGCCCAACGGACCATTCGACGTGCTATCAATCTGTTGGATAAATATCTGCGCCAGCCCGGCATGTCCTTTACCTCAAGCACGGCTGCCCGTGACTGGCTTCGGTTACAGCTGGCAGGACAAGAACGGGAAGTGTTTATGGTGCTCTATCTCGATAACCAGCACCGTTTACTGGAGAGTGAAACGCTATTTGCCGGTTCGGTTAACCATGTCCAGGTCCATCCCCGTGAGGTGGTGAAGTCAGCGCTTCGCTTCAATGCTGCAGTTGTCGTACTGGCGCATAACCATCCATCCGGTGACCCGGAGCCCAGCCAATGCGACCGCAACATTACGGGCAGGCTTAAAGAAGCGCTGGCACTGGTTGATGTGAACACGCTCGATCATCTGGTCATCGGTTCAGAGGGCATTGTGTCGTTCGCAGAGCGAGGCTGGATATGAAAATCATCAGTAAGCGCCGGGCCATGGCTCTGTACCGGCAACATCCTGGCTCCCGACTGTTTCGCTTCTGTACCGGCAAATATAAATGGTCTGGCAGTATCTGTCATTATGCTGGCCGGGAAGTTCAGGACATACGCGGCGTTCTGGTCGTCTTTGCTGAACGTCGTCAGGACCGCAATGGTCCCTATGTGATTCTTCGCAGCGTTACTCTCAATTAATCCTTCACTTTAATCAGGAACAATAATGAACAATCACTCAGAATCCGGTGCCATACCGGAGAATCCCCCCTGCCAGCAGTGGGGGCTAAAGAGTACGATCACACCCTGTTTTGGAGCTCGGCTGGTGCAAGAAGGCGACCGCCTGCATTTTCTCGCTGACCGCGCCGGGTTTAACGGTGCTTTCAGCGACGAGCATGCGTTGCGCCTAGACCAGGCCTTTCCGTTGATACTCAAGCAGCTGGAGTTGATGCTCACCAGCGGAGAGCTCAACCCTAGGCACCCGCACAGCGTCACGCTTTACCACAACGGACTCACCTGCGAAGCCGACACACTCGGCTCCTGTGGCTATGTCTTCATTGCTATCTATCCTGAGCAGACTGAGCCGCAGTAACTCACCGCTTATCCCCTTAACTTCATAGAGTAAACCTCATGCAAACCATATCATCACACCTGACACGGGCGGCTCAGCCCTGCCTGTCACCCGTTGAAATCTGGCAGTTGCTGCTGACTCATCTGTTATCGCAGCACTATGGCCTGACGCTGAATGACACACCGTTCAGTGATGAAACCACCATCCAGAAACATATTGATGCAGGAATATCGCTCAGCGATGCGGTGAACTTTCTTGTCGAAAAATATGAACTGATAAGAATTGACCGCGATGGTTGCTCTGTCATGGCGCAGAAGTCACCGTTTATCACCAGTATCGATATTCTACGTGCCCGGAAAGCCTCCGGTCTGATGAAACGCAGCAGTCACAAAACTGTTACCAGGGCAACGGCAGGCCAACATCAGGAGCTATAAGCAATGGGGAGTCAATTAATGTTGATATCGACAACATTAATACAATGCTTTCCAATGTAGTGAAAGCTAACAGTAACCAGATGATGATGAGTTCGCCAAGGCTAAAGCCAGCTCCTCATCATTATCTGTATCATCTACTCATAGGGGGATTTTGTTCACTTGGCTTCGCCCTGATTCGAGTCCCAAATCCAATGAATCAATGTGTTGGTATCTGTGTTGGTACACATAAAATTAGTTTGTTTTTATTGGTTTTAATTCAAGAGGTTAATTGTCATGTACGAGTCCGGCCTTCGCACCACATCGTATGCAAATCGAGTCGCTCAAGGGCGGCTTTTTTTGTGTCTGGGATCCATTAGTTACCTATCTTTCTCGCTATTTTAACTCTCTCAGGGCTGACCAATTCCAACCCATCGCAAACGAAAAATGTTGGTACAGGCGTTGGTATTTTCGGTTCGATATTAATTTGTATTAGCTTAGTCCTGATCTGACAGCTATCTGCCAGATCAGGTTCGGATTAATACATTATATCTGCCCGCCTACACCTTTAAACTTCTCAATAAACGCGACGATCTTCTGGAAAACCGTCTGTTTTTTCGTCTTATATTGCGGATTTAACGGACTGAGTTTTGGCAATGTCTCGTTTAATTCCGTGCCATTTTCGGTGGCGTATTCGCGTTTTAAAGACGTGCGAATATAGCGTTTCGCCGCCTCTTCATTGAGATTTTCTTCTTTGATCAATGCTTCTGCTTCACGTTGCTGTTCGCGTTGAGCAAAGGTAAAGAACGCGTCAATGATGCTGGCTTTATCCGGCAAATCATCCAGGTTCGTTTGCTGAATAAAATCGACCACCAATCCTTCTTTGGCACGGTTCCCAAGGCTCGAACGAATTAAGCGTTTGACCTCTTCGGTCATTTCGCCCTTACCTTTGTTTTGTCTGTTGTGTTCGAAAATCAGTCCAAGGATATAATCCAGGTTTATTTCCTGAGACTTCAGCAAATCGACCTCAAAAACCACGTCATCCCAGTCGGTGGTTGATTTTTCTTTTTTGTCAGCTTCTTTCTCACGGCGCTGCCAGTCACGAATATCGTTATAGGCTGAACGATAATCCTGAATCTTACGATCAGCAGGGAGACGAATTATTTGCAATTCAGCGAGCTTTTCATCATCCACATAATGTTCTGCTTTGAATTTTTCTACTGCAACAGGATCACTAAGATCGATTTGTTGCAGGGCTTTCAGCGTGGCAAATTCATCATAGTTTTGCAGGATGTTCTCGGCACGCAGGTATTCACCAAATAGTTTTACGAAGTCTTTCTTCTCTTTTTCACTTTCAATATTGGCAGGGTCAGGGAACCGTTGTTCCAGTTCTGAAACTACTGCCATAAAGCCGCGTTTAGCTTCACCAGTGGCAGCATCAGTAAAGCCTTCCATATACTCTGCATAACTCTTTTCTAACACCACATTTTTGGTATTTTTATCACCAAACAGCGTTATGGCATCAATGGTTGAGCGTTCCAGATCCCGGAAAGTGACGATGTTACCGAAGGTTTTAGTGGCGTTATAAATGCGGTTGGTGCGGGAAAATGCCTGCATCAGGCCGTGAAAACGCAAGTTTTTATCGACGAATAGCGTGTTCAATGTTGGAGCATCGAAGCCGGTTAAAAACATCCCCACGACGATTAACAAGTCAACATCCTGATTTTTAACCCGCTGAGCCAGGTCCCGATAGTAGTTCTGAAAACCCTTGCTATCAGTACTGAAATTCATTTGAAAATGGTCGTTATATTCACGAATTGCAGCATCCAGAAACTCTTTAGCACTGCTGTCCATTGCGCTGGTATCAAAAGTTTCATCGGAAATTTCACCAATGGCATTTTGTTCTTCATTAGCGGCAAAGGAGAAGATTGTCGCAACACGCAGCGGTTTATAGGTAGCCGATTTATTAGCTGCTTCCTCTTGTAACCGTTTAAACGTCGCATAATAGGCTTTTGCAGCATCCACGCTGCTTACTGCCAGCATGGCATTAAAACCTTTGGAACCAGGGAAAGTACGGTGGGTTTTCTGGCGGAAGTTGTTCAGGATATATTGCGTGATTTCCTGAATACGCATGGGATGAAGGAACGCCAGTTGATTTTCAGCCGCACTCAGTTTTTTCTCGTCGGTTTCTGTCTCTAAAGACTTAAACTGTGGCCGCACATCGTTATAGTCTACCTTGAATTTGAGCACTTTTTCATCACGAATCGCATCGGTAATCACATACGAATGCAATTCACGACCAAATACGCTGGCGGTTGTTTCTGAGCCTAAAGCGTTTTCCGGGAAAATAGGTGTGCCGGTAAAACCAAACTGATAATAGCGTTTGAATTTCTTCTTCAGATTTTTCTGCGCTTCTCCAAACTGGCTGCGGTGGCATTCATCAAATATAAACACCACTTGCTGATTGTATACAGGCAGGTCGCTTTCTGCTTTCATCAGGTTATTAAGTTTCTGAATAGTGGTGACGATAATTTTGTTATCGTCCTTATCCAGATTTCGTTTAAGACCTGCGGTATTTTCCGAGCCGTTAACACTATCTGGCGAAAAACGCTGATATTCCTTCATGGTCTGGTAATCGAGGTCTTTCCTGTCGACCACAAAGAAAACTTTATCAATAAAGTCCAGTTCTGTTGCCAGACGTGCGGCTTTAAAGCTGGTCAGGGTTTTACCAGAACCGGTTGTGTGCCAGATAAAGCCACCGCTTTCGGGGTTAGACCAGTTTTTCGCTTTATAGGAACTGTTGATTTTCCATAAGATACGCTCAGTGGCGGCAATCTGGTACGGTCGCATCACTAGTAGCGTTTGGCTAACATCGAACACGCTGTAGTTCACCAGAACATTAAGCAGAGTATGTTTCTGGAAAAAGGTAGCGGTAAAATCTTTGAGGTCTTTAATCAACGTGTTGTCTGATTTCGCCCAGTTCATGGTGAAGTCAAAACTGTTTTTATCGCGCTTTGTCGTGTTGGCAAAGTAACGGGTATCGGTGCCGTTAGAAATGACAAACAGTTGCAGATACTTAAACAGGGAATTTTCGCTGTTAAAACTCTCTTTACTGTAACGATGTATCTGGTTGAAAGCCTCACGAATCGCCACGCCGCGCTTTTTCAGTTCGATTTGTACCAGTGGTAAGCCATTAACCAGGATCGTGACGTCATAACGGTTAGCATGAGAACCCGCCTGTTCAAACTGCTGGATAATCTGCACCTTATTGCGCATGAGATTCTTTTTATCTATCAAATAGATGTTCTCAAGACGCTCGTCATCAAAAATAAAGTCGCAAATATAGTCGATATGGATTTTACGGGTCTTATCCAGAATGCCATCACTCGGGTTGTCCAGATATTGCTCCGTGAAACGCCGCCACTCGCTGTCATTAAACACCACACCATTGAGGTTCTGAAGCTGTTCCCGAACGTTGGCCAGCATCGCCGACTGTGATTTTACGGATATAAATTCATAGCCCTGATTTCGCAGGTCCTGAATCAGTTCCCGTTCCAGATCCGACTCGCTCTGGTAGCTGTCGCCTGTTGGCTCAGCTTTGATGTACTTATCAAGGACGATAAAGTTATTGGATTCAGCAATGGTGTGTGTCTGATGAGTCATAGCGCATCCTTTGTGCCGTCTGGCAAGGGCCGGAAGGGAGTTAAGGGTGACTTCCGGCACGTAAAAAATAGTCTATATACAGACCGGATGTTAAGGTGGCCCGGTCGGTAGCAACGGTCAATTAATTACTGACAGTTTCAGGTTTTGGGAAACTGAACAGTAAATCACGATAGTACTCGTATTGTTTCTGGCGCAACGCGATTTCACGCGGGAGACCTTCGGTGATGGAGTTGGTCAGGGTGTCGAATTTATCGAGAATGGATACTATACGTTCCTGTATCTCCATAGAAGGGACTGGAATTAATATTTTAGATAAATTATCAGCATTTACGCGCCGAACTTTTGCGCCAGTAATATACTGTCTTTTTTGATTTTGGAATTGTTCTGTTTGAAAAAAATATGAAACATACTTAGGGTTTAAATTATGTTTGTAAATACAGGCATCACTGCTTACTGCTATATCTTCACTGCCTAACCATGCAACGGCTTTACATACATCCTCATCATTCTCACTAGTAGTTGCGATAATCAAATTTCCCTTTTGAGCCTTCTTGCATTTTTTTGCAAGTGTGGCTGAAATATGTGTTTTTGTTTTTTTTGCGTATGTTCCGTAATACGTATAGATTTGACCATAGTGTATGCATCCTACACCTGCATCCATAAAGTCTTTTTTCTGAAAAGTACCACCCCGGATAAACTCTCCAATATCCTTTTGCCCCATAGGTAAATGTGGAACATCTTCGTTATCAAAACTCAACAACTGGTCGCGATAGTAGTTGTACTGTTTTTTACGCATGTTAAGCTCAGCGGTAAGCTCAGCGGTAAGCTCAGCGGTAAGCTCAGCGGTAAGTGCAGTAAATTTATCCAGAATCCGAACAATTTCAGACTGGATGGCAAGGGATTTTTCCGGATTATCCGGGCAGGGAAGAGGGATTAAAAATTTTTTGAATCCATCCATATCAACAGACGCAAAACTGGACATCGTTGTGTTTTTTCGGCACCACTCAGCCAAAGAAAAACAGTAGTAAAATAAAAATTTAATATCAAAGCAATCTACATAAGACTCTTTTAAAGCCAAACATGTAAACCTTTGATTGGCTAGATGAGGTACAGTGATTAAAGCATGCTCACCAATTGTTGCCGACGTTGATATTAATATTGAATTTTCAGGAAATAGTTTCCCCCCTTTTACGGCGCAGGATGAAATTCTTTGAAGTGAATTCCCTAGAATTCTACCATTTTCACGTATGTCATCCATTCTAAACCAAGGTATATCACCATTCTCCCAAAATTCTTTTTTAGTTTTAGACGGTGTATAACCATTCCTTAAGTTGAATACTTTTGAGAGTGACAACCACTCAACCTCAACCCCATCCAGCAATTTTTCCAGATAACTCAACTCGCTCATTTCTGCACCTCGCAGCCTTCAATTTCAGCCACAATCGCATCAATATCTTTACGCAACTGGTCGATTTTGCTGACCGTGGTTTTCAGTTCTGTATTCAACTCAGCGATATCGATAATTTCGCGAGTATCTTTCGCTTCAACATAGCTGCTCACCGACAGGTTATAGTCATTCGCGACAACGGCTTCAAACGCGACAGATTTCGCCAGATGAGCAACATCTTCCTTGCTGGCAAATACCTGCATAATTTTTTCTATATGGGCATCGGTCAGAATGTTGTTGTTAGTCTCTTTTTTGAACAGTTCGCTGGCATCAATAAACTGAACTTTGGTATCCGTTTTATGTTTAGACAGCACCAGAATGTTTACGGCAATGGTGGTGCCAAAGAACAGGTTTGGTGCCAGTGAAATCACGGTTTCTACATAGTTATTATCGACCAGATACTGACGGATTTTCTGCTCCGCGCCGCCACGGTAAAAAATGCCCGGGAAGCAGACAATCGCAGCACGACCTTTGGCAGAAAGATAGTTCAGCGCATGTAGTACAAAGGCGAAGTCAGCTTTTGATTTGGGGGCCAGAACGCCAGCCGGGGCAAAACGCTCATCGTTAATCAGCGTCGGGTCATCGCTGCCAATCCATTTCACCGAATACGGCGGGTTAGAAACGATGGCATCAAACGGTTTTTCATCTCTGAAGTGTGGCTCAGTCAGTGTATTACCCAACTTGATATCAAACTTGTCGTAGTTGATGTTGTGCAAAAACATGTTCATACGTGCCAGGTTATAGGTCGTATGGTTGATCTCCTGACCAAAAAAACCTTCTTCGATGATGTGGTCATCAAACTGCTTTTTAGCCTGCAACAACAGCGAACCGGAACCCGCTGCCGGGTCGTAGATTTTGTTAACATGGGTCTGCCCGTGCATAGCCAGTTGTGCAATCAGCTTAGAGACATGCTGCGGTGTAAAGAACTCGCCGCCTGACTTACCGGCATTCGCCGCATAGTTAGAAATCAGGAACTCATAGGCATCGCCGAACAGATCAATCTGATGTTCGTTAAAGTCGCCAAGCTTTAACCCTTCAACCCCTTTCAGAACCGCAGCCAGGCGGGCATTTTTATCCTTAACGGTGTTGCCCAGGCGGTTACTGGTGGTATCGAAATCAGCAAACAAACCTTTGATGTCTGCTTCTGAAGGATAACCGTAAGCTGATCTTACCCAGCAATAGTGGACACGCGGCTAAGTGAGTAAACTCTCAGTCAG
>OASQ01000128.1_pt1 | contig 45876 bp, 37 predicted proteins | sample 1475771 | NCBI WGS metagenome assembly OASQ01 (sample SAMEA2579910, study PRJEB22360) | human gut metagenome | reverse complement strand
CTTGCGTATTTACCAATCTGATGTACAAGAAAAAGTATTCAAAGCTATTGGCTTGTCTGAAGAAGAAGCAAAATCCAAATTCGGCTTCATGCTTGATGCATTCCAATATGGTGCACCTCCTCATGCAGGCTGTGCATTTGGTCTTGATCGTCTTGTTATGTTGATGGCAAAACGTCAATCTATCCGCGACGTAATCGCATTCCCTAAAACTCAATCTGCTTCTGATGTTATGAGCCAAGCGCCATCTGAAGTAGAACCTAAACAATTAAAAGAGTTGCATATTAAACCAGATATCGAGGAAGAAGAAGAACAATCTTTGGTGTAAAAACATAGGCAAGAATTGATTAAAATTCAAATGTCAAGACTTGTTTATTACCAATCTTTCTGATACTATTTATGTATAAGATATCCCTGCCATGTGCGTGTGATATCGCAGTTTTGAGCCAACACATTTACTTCGGGAGTCCGAACTCTCGTCTGAACGTTACGCCCTTACGGGACAACTGCAGGATGAGGAGGACACCCACCTGCCCTAAGCAGGATCAAAACGCGGTACATTACGGCATGGTGGGGCTTTTTTGCGTGTAAAAATGGCATATAATGAGAACATCAATGGTTTAGAAATATGGATATTAATAGTTTAGATACTGTGAATTGAGGTGATAGAATGGATAGTTTGTTTGATTTAGAGCCTACAAATGCATATGAGCCACTTCCTGTGTGTATGCGTCCTACCAAGTTGGATCATTTATACGGTCAAGAGAAGGCCGTAGGGAAGGGGACCTTCTTACGTGCTATGGTAGAGAAGGATACCATACCATCTATGCTTTTTTATGGGCCTTGTGGAACGGGGAAAACTACACTAGCAGGTATCATTGCTAAGGTAAGTAATAGTCATTTTGTAAATTTAAATGCTACCAATGCTGGTATAGGTGAGTTGCGTAACATCATAGAGGATGCTCGTAAGCGCGTACGGTCATTACAACAGAGAACTATATTATTCCTCGATGAAATCCACCGTTTCAATAAAAGCCAACAAGATGTGTTATTACCTTGTGTAGAAGATGGTACGATTATCCTCATTGGTGCCACCACAGAAAATCCGTTTTTTGAGGTTAATAGACCGCTCTTATCCCGTTTGCGACTTATAACATTGGAGGCTTTGACACCAAAGGCGATTGGTCAAATTTTGCGTCGTGCTATTACAGATGAAGAGGTAGGCCTTGGTAAACGCCGTTTACAAGTAACCGATGAAGTTCTAGAGGATGTAGGAATTTTCGTTAATGGCGACGGTCGTATGGCTTTGAATATTTTAGAACAGGCTGCAGCTATGGTACCGGATGAAGGGACTATAACCATAGAGGTTCTTGAAAAAGTTGTGGGACGTCGAATTTACACATATGATAAAAAAGGTGACAGCCACTACGACACAATCTCTGCTTTTATTAAAAGCATGCGTGGCTCTGATGTACAAGCGACGGTGCATTATTTGGCACGTATGATTGAAGCGGGTGAGGATCCTAATTTTATTGCTCGTCGTATCGTAATATGTGCAGCTGAGGATGTAGGTCTTGCAGATCCGCAAGCTTTAATTCTAGCCAATGCAGCGGCTCAAGCGGCTCATATGGTAGGATTTCCGGAGGCTCGTATCATATTGTCTGAAGCGGCTTGTTATGTAGCATTAGCACCGAAAAGTAATTCTGCTTATTTGGCCATCGATGCAGCAATTGCCGATGTGCGCCACAAGGATTGTGGACAGGTGCCAGATCATTTAAAAGATAGTCATTATAGTGGGGCTAGCAAGCTAGGTCATGGGAACACCTATAAGTATGCCCACAACTATCCAAATGCCTATGTAAAACAGCAGTATCTACCAACACCTCTTATGGATGCTTCGTACTACAATGGTATTAGAAGAGGCAAGGAAGAACAGTTACTTTGTGACTGGGAGAAACGGCGTAAAAGCTAACTAAATACTTCGATATATGCTATAATATAATGATAAGTTAATTTACAGTAGTGTTATATAAGTAAGGGGTTTGTATAGATTTATGGCAGAAGAAAAAACTTCCACCAAAAAACGCAATACACGACGAAAGCGAACAAGTACAAAACAGCAAACTAAGTCTCAAGGATTTTCCTTGCGCAGCGAAGTTAAAGGCTTAATTGTAATTGCCTTTGCAGTTATTTCCTTGCTCGGATTCTTTGGGTTTGAACTCGGTCTTGTAGGACAGATTTTAACAGGTATATTCCGTTATGGTTTTGGCCTAGGTGGTATTATTCCTTGCCTTGGTGTGTTCTGGATTGGCTGGCGATTATTGTATAAAGGAACATTTATTTCCGTTACTAAACGGGGCGTTGTAATGACTTTGTTCTTCCTATTCTTGCTAGCCCTTGTTCCATTGTGGCGCGTTCCTGAGGGGCAGGAACTAATCACAACACAATTGGCTGATCAAGGTGGTGTAGTAGGTGGCGCTATCGCTACATTCCTTCGCACTCTATTAGGTGAGCTAGGGGCTATTATTTTAGATGTGTTCTTATTATTAGCCTTTGGTATTCTAATCACTCGTTTATCTTTGCGAAGTGGCTTGCAAAAGGCAGCAGATAAAACACAAGTAGGTTTAGATGTAGCTAAAGAAGTGGCTGCTGAGAAGGTCGCTGTAGCTAAAGAGGTCTTTGAAGATTGGAATGAACAACGTAAAGAAGCTGCAGAACAACGGAAAGCGTATAACAGGGAAAAGGACACACGCTTTGCTGATGCTGCAGATCAAGCGTTAGATACACTTGAAAAACGAGGTATCACTACCGATCGAGATAACTTTGAAACGAGTACGGTTGTAGATAATGAACCTATGGTGGATACAGTAACGACTGTAGAATCTCCAAAGGCTCCTACATCTTGGAAAGAATTAGCTGAAATAGAAGCGCGCAACCGTGCAGCAGAACAATTGGCGAATATTTCTGAAGATGCTGGTGATGCGAAGTCTTATGATGCAGATGATTTTGATCAATTCTCTGATGCTAGTAGATCTACAGGTGATGACTATGTATATACTCCAGATGAGGATTATACATATACTCCAGACGAAGGATATACAGATGAATCTGAATCAGTAGAGAATAAACATGAGGAACAACCAGAGTTTACATATCAAAATACAACGATTGGTCCATTGGAAACCAATCACGCTGCCATAGCTTCTGCTGTACCTGGAACAGGTGCCGCTGCAAGTTCTGTAAGTGCTGGTGCCGGTATGTCTGGTAAGAGTTTACAAGTACCATCTACTATTAGTACTACAGAAGATACAGCACAAGTAGCAGTATCTAAGGATGGTCAAATTCATCGTACCTATGATAGACCTTATCATTTCCCAAGCCTTGATATTTTGGCGAAAGGGAAGGGGAGTCAAAGCAATGGTGAAGAAGTAGCGCAAAATGCAATGATGCTTGAAAATGTATTGAGTAACTTTGGTATTACTGCTAAGGTCGTTAATGCTACACAAGGTCCAACTGTTACACGCTACGAAATTGAACCTGCACCAGGTGTAAAGGTTAGCCGCATCGTCAATTTAACTGATGATATCGCCTTAAACTTAGCGGCTCAACATATTCGGATGGAGGCTCCAATCCCTGGTAAATCCGCCATCGGTATCGAGGTTCCTAATAAGATGACAGAGGCCGTTCATTTGCGTGATGTTCTTGATTGTAGTGACTTCAAGGACGCTCGTGGGGGTATTCCAGTTGGTCTTGGCAAGGATATTGCAGGTAAGCCTGTTATTACTGACCTTGCGAAGATGCCTCACTTGCTTGTAGCAGGTACTACTGGTTCTGGTAAATCTGTATGTGTAAATACTTTGATTTCAAGTATTCTATTTAGTCGTAAACCAGAAGAGGTTAAGCTTTTATTAATCGACCCTAAGATGGTTGAATTGTCTATCTACAATGGCATTCCTCATTTGATGGCGCCAGTTGTAACAGATATGAAAAAAGCAGCCGCTGTATTGCGTTGGGCTGTTCGTGAGATGGAGGCTCGTTATAAAGCTTTTGCAGCATCTGGCAAACGCGATATTAAGAGCTATAACGAAGCGCACCCTAAGGCAGCCATGCCTTTGATTGTATTAATTATCGATGAGTTAGCTGACCTTATGATGACTGCTCCAGATGATATTGAAGAATCTATTAGTCGCTTAGCACAAATGGCGCGTGCTGCAGGTATTCACATGGTACTTGCTACGCAACGTCCTTCTGTCAACGTTATTACAGGCTCTATTAAGGCCAATGTACCTAGCCGTATTTCCTTTGCAGTAGGTTCTCAAATTGACTCCCGTACTATTCTCGATATGGCGGGTGCTGAGAAATTGCTTGGTAAAGGGGATATGTTATTTGCTCCAATTGGTGCTAATAAACCAATTCGTGTACAAGGTGCATTTATCTCTGATGATGAGGTAGAACATCTTGTAGAATTTGTAAAAGCTCAACGTGAACCAGAATATGACGATACTGTTACACAAGAGGCTGAAAAGGAAACGGAAAAAGAATCATCTGAAGAAAATAATATCTACCGCGATGAATTATTAGAACGTGCTGTTAATCTCGTTATGGAATCTGGTCAAGCTTCTGTGTCTATGTTACAGCGTCGATTCCGCATTGGGTATACTCGTGCGGCTCGCCTTGTTGATACGATGGAAGACCTTAAAATTGTTGGTCCTAGTATGGGCAGTAAGGCTCGAGAGATTTTGATGAGCCCTGAACAAGCTAAGGCGCGATATTTTTCAGACTCCAATGATGAGCAATAATTAAATGATTACGATATGAGTATTATGTAGATTAAGAGAGGAACGAAAATGGCTGAATTAGGCGAAGAATTACGACGTGAACGAGTAAGACGTAATTTAACCTTTAAAGATGTGGAGCAAGTACTGCACATTAAAACAACCTATTTGGAAGCTATCGAAGATGGTAAGTATGACATCATTCCTGGTCAGGTCTACGTAAAAGGCTTTATTCGTAATTACGGTAATTATTTAGATCTTGATGGGGATCGCTTGGTAAAAGCCTACCAAAGTCAAGTAGGTGATATAGATACCTTTTCCTTGCGTTCTGTGACGCGTCAGAAGGCACAAGCGGCGCCAAATTTGGTACAAAGCGAATTCGTTGAATACCAAACCTCTAAGAAGCGTATGTCCTTAGAAACGCGACAACGAAAACGCCAACGTTCTATCGTTCAGGAACGTATTATTTTAGGCATTATTTTATTCTGTATGGCATTATTTTTACTGTGGTTATTCCTTTTCTAATAGTTGATTAGGAATGATAGAAAGGCATTTACACAATCAATGGATAGATTTTTAGTAACAGAACCTTCGGATATGAAGGAACGAGGTTGGGCCGAATTAGATTTTGTCCTCATTAGTGGGGACGCCTATGTGGATCATCCTTCCTTTGCTCCTGCAGTTATCGGCAGATACTTAGAATCCAAAGGGTATCGTGTAGGTATTATAGATCAACCAGATTGGAATGATGTAGAGGCTTTCAAAAAACTTGGTAAACCGCGTCTAGCATCCCTTGTTACGGCAGGGAATCTAGATTCAATGCTCAATAAATTTACGGCGGCAAAGAAAATTCGTCGACAAGATGACTATTCTCCAGGTGGTGAAGCGGGCCATCGCCCAGATCGAGCTACCTTGGTATATGCGAATCGTATGAAGGAGGCTTACAGTGATGTGCCTCTTATTATCGGTGGCATAGAGGCGTCCTTACGCCGATTTGGTCATTATGATTATTGGTCAGATACTGTGCGTCGTTCTATTTTAGTTGATTCAAAGGCTGATGTACTCATTTATGGTATGGGTGAACTTCAAATTGTAGAATTAGCTGATGCGTTAGATCAAGATAGATTTAAAGAGTCCTTGCCATCTATTCGTGGTATTTGTTATATGGCCAAGGAAATCCCTACTATAGACTATGTTGAGTGTCCATCTTTTGAGGAAATTAAAGCGGATAAGATGGCTTTTGCTGATGCATTCCGTATGCAGTATGATGAACAAGATCCATTCTATGGTCGTATAGTAGTACAAAAACATGGCGATAGATATCTTGTTCAAAACACACCTGCATTGCCACTTACGCAGGAGGAAATGGATGGCGTATATAACTTGCCGTATACTCGCAAGTGGCATCCTAAATATGATGATAAGGGTGGCGTACCAGCATTAAGCGAAGTACAGTTTAGCCTTGTAAGTCAACGGGGATGCTTTGGTAGCTGTTCATTCTGTGCAATAACAAATCATCAAGGTCGTATCATCCAAAATCGTAGTCATGAGTCTTTACTTGATGAAGCTCAAACTATGATTAATATGGTTAACTTTAAAGGATATATTCATGATGTTGGGGGCCCTACAGCGAACTTCCGTCATTTAGCTTGTGACAAACAAGCTGTATATGGTGCTTGTAAAGGTCGTACTTGTGCGGCTCCAGAGCCTTGTGAAAATCTAAATACAAACCATGATGACTATATTGCTTTACTCCGTAAATTACGCAAGATAAAAGGCGTAAAAAAGGTATTTGTTCGTTCTGGCTTGCGTTATGACTATGTTCTAGCGGATAACAATAAAGATTTTGTCCGCGAGCTTTGTGAATTTCATGTAAGTGGACAATTAAAAGTAGCGCCAGAACATGTTTCTAAACGCGTTACCAATATGATGGGCAAAGCTGGTAAGGAAGAGTTCCTCACCTTCAAATCTTGGTTTGAAGAGGCCAATAAAAAGCTTGGTAAGAAGCAATATTTAGTACCATATTTTATGAGCTCTCATCCAGGTTGTGCATTGGAAGATGCTATTGAATTAGCCGAGTTCTTACGTGATCAACATATGTATCCAGAACAAGTGCAAGACTTTATTCCTACGCCGGGAAGCTTATCGACATGTATGTACTATACGGGCATTAACCCACTGGATGGAAAACCCGTATATGTTGCAAAAAAAGGTAGAGATAAAGCTAAGCAGCGGGCTTTAATGCAATATAAAAATATTGAAAATTACGACCTTGTAAAAGAGGCACTTATTGAAGCTAATCGACGTGACTTGATAGGGTTTGGACCTGAATGTTTGATTCCACCACGCCCAATTGGTCGGACTAATCGTACTAGTCAATCTAGTGGTTCCCGTAATAGTGGGAAGAATAATGATCGTCGCAACGGACGTCAGTCTAGTGCGAAAAGTAGTAAGGGTAGACCTTCTCGTAATGGCATGACCAAAAGTCGTCCATCTAATAGTAATCGAGGACGTGGTAGTCGTTAATAATGGAGAATAGCTTTGTCTATTCTGGTTTGGGAATACTTTATGTCTTATAGGAGGCATATATGAAACGGTGGATTGCTCCGGGCGTTTTAGCCCTATTTGTTATAGGAATGTTAACCTATGGCGTAAACTTTTACCATCAAGAACAGTTAGAACATGCAAAAGAACCTGTTCGTGGTGAGATTACTGTTTATACAGACTTGCCGAACAATATAACTACATTGCTTGCCGATCGTTATGAAGAGGAGAAAAATGTAAAAGTTACAGTTATGCCTCTTACAGAAGAGCAAATGACCCAACGGTCGGCTTCAAATGTAGCTGATACATCTGGTGATCTGGTACTTACCTCTGAAGATAATCTCGTTGTAGGGGCAAATGCAGGGAAATATGCACCTATCGTTAATGAGAGAATTGACGAAGTACGTGATAATCTAAAAGATATAAATGGGTATTGGGTAGGTCTTTGGTATGATCCTATTGTATTTGTTCAAAATGACACCTTCTACAATGGGATAGGTAAATATATTACTACTTGGGATACATTGGGAAAACAAGGTGATTGGTCTATTGTGATGACCGATTTTGTAGCATCCCAAAATGCAGCTAATTTGTTATATAACATGGTGGAATATAGAGGCGAGCCTGAGGCACTGAACTATTTATATAGCTTAAAGCCACATATAATACAACATGCCAAGTTCTTGTCTACTCCAGTTCGCTTAACTGCGTTAGGAGAGTCTAATATCGGCATTGGTAATTTGTCTGATGCAGCCCAATATACTCGTCATGGATATCCGATTAAGGTTATATACCCAACAGATGGAACATCTTATTATGTAACTGGCGCTGCTGTATTAAAAAATTCAAAACATAAAACAGATAGCGTTGAATTTATTAATTGGTTGTTATCTACAAAGACTGCAAAATATATGGTTGAAAATAATTTCACCTATATGTTTACGAATCCAGAAATGGATGAGCCAAAAGACTCATTGGGGCACGAGTTAATTTTATGGCCTGTTAATGGTGGTTACACTATAGATGGTAAAAAGTTATTGTTAAATCACTGGGTTAGCCAAGTGCGCTTCCGCAAGGAGTAACTCAGTTATATAGATCCTATTACAGGAAGTAAATTGAGAAATAAACTAGTTATGAAAGGATATAGAATGGGTAAGAAATTAGGGTATGTTAGCCTAGGTTGTGCTAAAAACTTAGTAGATACAGAGGTAATGTTAGGCTTATTGAAAGATAATGGCTATACGATTACAGAGGACCTAAGCGAAGCAGATCTTATCGTTGTAAATACCTGTACCTTTATTGAGAAAGCAAAAGCTGAGTCTATTAATACTATTCTTGAGGTGGCTCAATATAAAGAGGATGGTAAATGTAAAGGTCTTATTGTAGCAGGTTGCTTAAGCCAACAATATCAAGATGAATTATTCCAAGAAATTCCTGAAATTGATGCTTTAATCGGTACAGGTGCATGGGACCAGATTATGGTAGCCGTTGATGCTATTGAGCATGGCAATCGCAGTTGTATCATGGAAAATATTACAAATATTTATGATGAGCGTATGCCGCGTATTCAAACAACGCCTCGGTACAGTGCATATGTAAAAATTGCTGAAGGCTGTAATAATGGTTGTACCTTCTGTATTATTCCAAAGGTGCGGGGTGCATTCCGCAGTCGTACTATCGAGTCTATTAAGGCTGAAGTAGAACGATTGGCTGCATCTGGTGTTAAAGAGGTCGTTCTTATCGCTCAAGATACAACTAGTTACGGTATTGATCTAAATGATGGTAAACCATTGTTGACTACATTGCTTAAGGAATTAACCGCCGTAGAAGGTATCGAATGGATTCGCATGTTATACTTATATCCAACTTTCTTCTCCGATGAATTGTTAGATATTATCGTTAATGAGCCAAAACTTTGTAAATATGTAGATATTCCATTACAACATGTGAATAACGATATTTTAAAACAAATGAATCGTCGTGATAATCGCAATGATATTGAACGTTTGCTTAAGAAGATTAGAAATGCACCGACCCATATTACATTGCGCACATCTATCATCGTTGGGTTCCCTGGTGAAACAGATGAACAATTTGAAGAACTTTGTGACTTTGTAAAAGAAATAAAATTCGATAATATGGGCGTATTTACTTACTCTCAAGAGGAAGGCACACCAGCTGGTGCCCGTGAAGATCAAGTGCCAGAAGAGGTGAAAGAAGAACGTTATCATATTCTCATGTCCATTCAAGCGGCTATTTCTGAAGAGAATAATCGCGATTTAGAAGGTACTGTTGACTATGCAATGGTGGAAGAAATCGAGGACGGCGAGAATGGTACATTACTAGCTAAAGGTCGCTTAAAATCTCAAGCACCTGATGTAGACGGTAATATGTACATTGAGGACTGCGGTGAAGAAGTTCAACCTGGTGATATTTTTAAGGTACAGGTAGAGCAAGGCTTTGCTTACGATGTAGTAGCTACGGTTGTAGAATAAAACACAGCTCGATTCTTTCGATTGTGGAGGTGATCTGATGATTGTAGAACTTATTTCTACAGGTTCAGAATTATTGCTAGGCGATACAGTAAATACAAATGTATCTTGGCTAGCACAAGAATTAAATAAATTAGGCTATACTATTGCTCATCAATCTGTAGTGGGGGATAATCCTAAGCGCATGGCAGAGCTCTTTCAATTAGCTAGCACTAGAGCGGACATCGTTATTAGTACTGGCGGATTAGGACCAACGCAAGGGGATATTACACGAAATGTATTAGCCGATTCTATTGGACGACCTATTGTATTTAATCAAGAGGCTATGGATGAGGTTAAAAAATTCTTTGACCGTGTAAAACGTACCGTACCGGATGCAAGTCGTCGAGAAGCTGAGTTGCCTGAAGGCGCAAACGTATTACATAATCCGGTAGGCGTAGCGCCTGGTGTTGTAGTGGAAGATGGAGATAATACATACATACTTTTGCCAGGACCTCCAGGTGAGATGAAGGGTATGTTCCACGATAGTGTGGTGCCTTATTTAATGAATCGATTTGGTTCACAAGGTGTTGTTACCTCCTATCGCTATGGGGTATATGATATTCGCGAAATTGATTTAGAAAATACCTTAATGGATCTCATTAAGAACCAATCAAATCCAACCATTGCTTTGCTCATTAAAAAGGGGTACATAGAGGTTCGTATTACTGCTAAGGCTGACACCTTAGAGGCTGCCCATGAGGTTCTCAACCCTTGGGATGCTATCATTCGAGAACGATTAGGAGCTCGTGTAGGACGTGACTTGACTGTTTCTATGGAGGAAACACTTGGTCATGTGTTACTTGAAGAGCATAGCACTATTAGTACTGCTGAATCCTGTACTTCTGGATTAGTTGGTAAATTACTAACTAATGTGAGTGGCAGTAGTGAGTACTACATGGGTGGCGTTATTTCGTATAGCAACGACATAAAACATCGTGTACTAAGTGTACCTCAAGATATGCTCGATACGTATGGTGCCGTAAGTGAGCAAGTCGCTAAGGCTATGGCAGAGGGGGCACGAACTGTGGGTCAAACAACATATGCCGTTTCTACGACTGGTATAGCTGGTCCCGGTGGTGGTAGTCCTGAGAAGCCGGTTGGTCTTGTGTGGTTCGGTGTAACTGGACCTCATGGGACAGTAGCTCACAAGGCTAATTTAATTGGTAATCGCGAAGATATTCGACAAAGTGCAGCAGAGCTAGCACTATATTATGTGTATACTTATATAACAGAAAAGGGGAAATAAAATAATGGCTGTAGATGGCAGACAAGCAGCGTTGGATAACGCGTTAAAACAAATTGAAAAAGACTTTGGTAAAGGCGCTATTATGCGCCTTGGTGAAGCAGCAGATCGCATGAATGTAGAGGTTATCTCCTCCGGTTCCCTTGCTATCGATATCGCTGTTGGTGTAGGGGGCTTCCCTCGCGGCCGTGTAATTGAAATTTACGGTCCAGAATCTTCTGGTAAAACAACAGTAGCGCTTCATGCTGTAGCAGAAGCGCAAAAACAAGGTGGTATTGCGGCATTTATTGATGCGGAGCATGCGATGGATCCTGTATATGCTCGTAACTTGGGCGTAGATATCAATAACTTATTGATTTCTCAACCAGACAATGGTGAGCAAGCTCTTGAAATTACAGAAGCTCTTGTTCGCAGTGGCGCTGTAGATATTGTCGTAGTTGACTCAGTTGCAGCTTTAGTGCCTAAAGCTGAAATCGAAGGCGAAATGGGCGATGCTCACGTAGGTCTTCAAGCTCGTTTGATGAGTAAAGCATTGCGTAAATTGACTGGTATCATCAGCAAATCTAAAACTGTTGTTATCTTTATCAACCAATTGCGTGAAAAAGTAGGCGTAATGTTTGGGAACCCTGAAACTACAACAGGTGGTCGTGCATTGAAATTCTATTCTTCTGTACGCCTTGATGTTCGTAAGGGTGAACTTATTAAAGCTAACAACGAAAACGTTGGTGCTCGCACTAAAGTTAAAGTAGTTAAAAACAAAGTAGCACCTCCATTCAAAACAGCAGAATTTGACTTGATGTATGGTGAAGGTATTTCTAAAGCAGGTACTCTTATCGATATCGGTACAAATATGGAAATCATCAATAAATCTGGTGCATGGTATTCCTACAATGGAGAACGTATGGGCCAAGGTAAAGAGGCGGCTAAACAATACTTGCTCGACAATCCACAAATCGCAGATGAGATTGATCGTATTATTCGCGATACATTAGCGGTTGGCACTGAAGAAATCGATGTAATCGGTGAAGAAGTAACTGAAGAAGTATAATCATGAGTGAAGAAACGATGCAAGCTGCTATGGATCAAGCATATCGCTTCCTAGCTCAACGATTTCTAAGTTCCTATGAACTGACACAAAAAATGAGACGTAAACAAATCGAGGACCCAATCATTGCGCGGGTCCTCGAACGCCTTAGAGACTATGATTATATCAATGATGAGCGCCTGTCTGAACAAGTATTAGACTATTTGATGAAAGAACAAAAATACGGCGCCTACATGATTAAGCAAAAGATGAAACTTAGAGGTCTTACTGTGCCTCCGGAAATCTCTGATTATGATGAAGTGAAAGCCGCTTATCGTGTGGTGGAGAAAAAATTTGGTTCCATTCTCAATGAGGACTGCACTCCTCGTGTAAAAGTCTTTAATTTTCTCAAATATAGAGGGTTTTCAACGAGTACTATCCAAGTTGTGTGCAATGATTTTTATGAATAGATAGTACTTTTTCTGAGGCCTTACCAGGCTTGTAAAATCTTGACAGAAAGGGCTTTCAAGTCTAAAATTAATAATAGCCTTATTTATTTATATGATGATATGGCTAAATGATAATTTAATGCATAAAGGGCATAAAAAGGAGCATGAAAGCTCGATTTTGAGAATTTAAGAGGAGGTGAGACTGATTTTAGAGTATAGTCTAATTGCAGTGGTAATGGTACTGATTGGACTAGGGGTAGGCTATTTTTTACGAAAAAATATTGCTGAAGGAAAACTGAATCAAGCTGAACAAGAGGCTGCACGCATCATCGCAAATGGTGAGCGCACAGCTGAGTCTAAAAAGAAAGAAGCTTTATTAGAAGCGAAAGAAGAAATTCATAAGCTCCGTTCTGATGTAGAACGAGAAAATAAAGATCGCCGTTCTGAACTTCAACGTATGGAACGTCGTATTCTTCAAAAAGAAGAATCTTTGGATAAAAAATTAGACAATATTGAACACAAAGAGGAAGCTTTACATCGCAAAGAAGCTGACTTAGCCCAAAGCCGTGAAAAAATTGAAGCTTTGTATGAAAAACAAATGGCAGAGTTAGAACGTATTTCTGGCATGACATTTGAAGAAGCTAAGAATATCTTGTTAACAAATGTAGAACAAGAAATTCGTCATGAAACGGCAATTATGGTTAAGGAAATGGAGCAGCAAGCTAAGGATGATGCGGAGAAAAAAGCAAAAGAGATTATCTCCTCTGCAATCCAACGTTGCGCAGCTGACCATGTGGCGGAGACTACCGTATCCGTAGTGGCATTGCCTAATGATGAAATGAAAGGCCGCATTATTGGTCGTGAGGGCCGTAATATTCGCGCACTCGAAACATTAACAGGTATTGACTTGATTATCGATGACACACCAGAAGCAGTTATTCTTTCTGGCTTCGACCCAATTCGTCGTGAAGTGGCTCGTATTGCTTTAGAAAAATTGATTGTAGATGGTCGTATCCATCCAGCTCGTATTGAAGAAATGGTTGGTAAAGCTCGCAAAGAGGTTGACCAAACTATTAAAGAAGCTGGTGAACAAGCAACATTTGAAGCTGATGTTCATGGCTTACATCCTGAAATTGTTAAGATTTTAGGTCGTTTGAAATATCGTACTAGTTACGGTCAAAACGTTTTGAAACATTCTATTGAAGTATCTCATTTAGCAGGTTTGATGGCGGCTGAACTAGGCTGTGATGTAACATTGGCTAAACGAGGTGGTTTGATCCATGATATTGGTAAAGCATTAGACCGTGAACTTGAAGGTTCTCATGTTCAAATCGGTGTTGATGTGGCTCGTAAATATCGTGAAAGCGCAGCAGTAATTAACTGCATTGGCGCTCATCATGGTGATGAAGAGTTCCAATCTGTAGAAGCTGTATTAGTAGCAGCTGCTGATGCTATCTCTGCGGCTCGTCCAGGAGCACGTCGAGAAACATTAGAAAACTACTTAAAACGTTTATCTAAATTGGAAGAAATCGCTGAATCCTTCGAAGGCGTTGAAAAATGCTTTGCTATTCAAGCAGGTCGTGAGATTCGCGTTGTAGTAAAACCGGATAAGATTGATGAAGCTGAGTCTACATTACTTGTTCGGAATATCGTAAAACGCATCGAGTCTGAACTCGAATATCCAGGCCAAATCAAGGTCGTAATTATTCGTGAAACTCGCGTTGTGGATTACGCAAAATAATATGCTATAAGCGATAAGTATAGGCTGCAATGTTATCATTGCAGCCTATTATTATCAAAATATTGGTAATGGTATCGTTTAATACGGCGTATAGGAATCCTTATGTATTTAGTTTCATAGATAAGGATTCTTATGATTCGTATTTGATTTTTGTATTAATTTAATAATTTAACTAATTAAAATCTTTTACAAATAGAGGATTTTTTATTTGTATATCGAATTAATATATATATATGGGGAAGGAGGCGTTGGCTATGAGCAGATATTTTGAAAATGAATTGATTGAACAAATCAAAGATGCAAATGATATTGTATCTGTAATATCCGAGCATGTAGCTTTAAAGAAACGGGGCAAGAACTATTGGGGTTGTTGTCCATTTCATAATGAAAAGACGCCGTCCTTTAGTGTTGCCCCTGAAAAGGGCTTTTATTATTGTTTTGGCTGTCATGCATCGGGGAATGTCATTAAATTCCTCATGGAACTAGAGCATTTAAGCTTTGTGGAGGTTCTAGAGCGGCTTGCTAATCGTGCTAATATTCCCTTGCCGGAGGCAAAACTTTCACCAGAACAACGAGCTCGAGATGAACGACGAAAAAAATTATATGAAGCTTCAGAATTAGCGGCTACATTTTTCCATAACTGCCTTACTCAAACATCGATTGGTAAGGTGGGCCTTGATTACTTAAAAAAAAGGGGCCTTACAAAAGATACGATTGAAAAATTTAAATTAGGCTTTGCTCCAGATGGTTGGGATAAGTTGTATCGCGCCTTTCACGAACGTGGTATCGATGATTCTATTCTCTTGGAGTTGAATTTGGTCCGTAAAAACCAAAAGGGACAGTTTTACGATTTCTTTAGAAACCGAATTATGTTTCCTATTATGGATGGTAAAGGTCGAGTAGTTGCCTTTGGTGGTCGTGTTATGGATGACAGCACGCCAAAATATTTAAACTCACCAGAATCAGCCATCTTTGAAAAGGGAAAACTATTATTTGCCTTTGATAAGGCTTATAAATCTATTCGTCAAGAGCGACAGGCTATCCTTGTAGAAGGGTATATGGACGTTATATCTGCTCATAACCATGGTGTTACTAATGTAGTAGCATCCTTGGGGACGGCTTATACACGAGATCATGGTCATATCTTAATGAGGCAGGCTGATGAAATTGTACTGGCCTATGATATGGATGGCGCAGGTCGTCAAGCAGCAGCTAGGGCTATAGAATTATTACAAAATACGGACTTTAAGGTGCGTGTTCTGGCTATGCCAGATGGTAAGGATCCAGATGATTATGTACGTAATCATGGAGGACAAGCATTTAAAGATTTAGTAGCTAAAGCGGTTAAGCCTCTTGATTATTTATTAAGTGAGTCTTTAATTAAACACGACACAAATGATACGGAAGGGAAGCAAGCTGTTATGGCTGATGTATTCCCATATATTGCTAATATAGATAGTCAAACACAACGGGATGATGCTCTAAAGACATTGGCATTACCACTATGGCTTGATAATAGTAGTATTTTTAGATATTTCCGAGACTATGTAAAAAAAGGACAAATTGAATTGGTTGATACTGCGTCTGCACCGTTGCCAACACAGGATTTACCTAAAGGTGATGCAGAAAAATTATTGTCCTTAGCCTTTACAGATGGTGAAGTGTTACAACATATGATGAGCTATTTGCCATTAGAAGACTTTGAAAAAATTGAATATCGAGGTATAATAGAAAAGATATTCACCTTATTTAAACAAGAAGGTCGTCTAGATGATACTGCCATTCAATCTGTTTTATCCCCATCGGAGTATGATATTTACTCTAGATTGGTTGTTATGAGTGACGATGAATATAAGGTACAAGTGCCTGGATTAATCCGCAAGATAAGGCTTCATTCATTGCGTGAACAGTATAAAGCGCATTCAATTATGGCGGATCAATTAAAACGGGCAGGAGATTCGACATTTATTAGCGAATTACATAAGTGTCAGGAAATACAGAACTTAATTAGAGAATGGTCTAAGTAATATAATGTAAGAAGGAGAGCGCTGTGGCTAAGAAAGTACAAAAAAGTCAAATAGAGGAGATTGTAGAACAACTTCTTGAAAAAGGCCGAAAAACCGGCGTGTTGACACAATCAGAGATTTCAGATGCTCTTCATGAGCAAACTGGACTTACTGCGGAACAATTAGACGATATTTATACTACATTTGGTAAATTAAATATTGAAGTAGTGGCTGATATCGACAGTGAGGATGCGGACGCTCAGCCAATAGAACCAGAAGAAGAGGATGAAGAAGATACTCCTAATGAAAAGAATATCTCCATCGATTTAAGTGTAGACTCTGGTGTTAACATTGATGATCCTGTACGTATGTATCTCAAGGAAATTGGTCGTGTCCCATTGCTTTCTGCAGATGAAGAAATCGTTTTAGCAAAGCAAATTGAAGCTGGCGCAGCAGAAGATGCTACATATAAAGATATTCAACTTGCCAAAAAGGCTAAGAAAAAATTGGTAGATGCTAACTTGCGCTTAGTTGTAAGTATTGCAAAACGTTATGTAGGTCGCGGCATGTTATTCTTGGATTTGATTCAAGAAGGTAACTTGGGCCTTATTAAAGCTGTAGATAAGTTCGATTATACAAAGGGTTATAAATTCTCCACATATGCTACATGGTGGATTCGTCAAGCTATTACTCGTGCTATTGCGGACCAAGCTCGTACGATTCGTATTCCTGTACATATGGTAGAAACAATCAATAAATTGATTCGTATTTCCAGACAATTATTGCAAGATAAAGGTCGTGAACCATTACCAGAAGAAATCGCAGAAGGTATGGGCATTACGGTAGAGCGCGTGCGTGAAATTCAAAAAATCGCACAAGAGCCAGTATCATTGGAAACTCCAATTGGTGAAGAGGAAGACTCTCACTTGGGAGACTTTATTGAGGACCAAGATGCTATTGCTCCAGACGATGCAGCTAGTTACATCTTGTTGCAAGAGCAAATTGAAGATGTATTTACATGCTTAACTGACCGTGAGCAACAAGTATTGATCTTGCGCTTTGGTTTGAAGGATGGTAAACCTCGTACATTAGAAGAAGTGGGTCAACACTTCAATGTTACTCGTGAACGTATCCGCCAAATCGAAGGTAAGGCGCTTACTAAATTGCGTAACCGCGGTAAACGTGATAAAATTAAAGACTTCTTATAAGATGTTGAATCTTTTAAGGGTTGTAATGCAGTGTTCTCTAGCACTGTGTTACAGCCCTTTTGTGTTATAATAAAGGTTGATAATGTTTAAAAATATGATTACTTATAATAGTTCTATTAGTTCTATTAACTCTATTAGCTTTACTAGAACTATAGTTATACAATTATAGAATTATCGATATAATCTGATAGTAATATATTGAAATGTAATGAAAAATTTAGGAGATATAATGTTTACAGTTACTAAACGTTTAGAGGTGAGCGCATCTCATCAATTAAAACTAGATTATCCTAGCAAGTGTCAAAATCTACATGGACATAATTGGATTATTACTGTCCATGCTCGTTCTGAAGAATTAGATTGTAATGGCATGGTTATTGACTTTACTATTATTAAAGAAAAGATTCACGGCCGCTTAGATCATCGTCATATCAATGATGTATTAGGTGACATTAATCCTACGGCTGAAAATATGGCGAAATGGATTGCCGATGAGTTAGGCCCGAAATGTTTTAAAGTAGAAGTTCAAGAGTCTGAAGGAAACACAGCTATTTATGAACGTGATTGAGATTTTCGGCTCCATTGATGGGGAAGGTATTCGACAAGGTTTATTGACAACATTCTTGCGTCTTCATGACTGCAATATCCGCTGTTCATATTGTGATACTAACTATAGTTATGGCATTGATAGTACTTTCACAGATATGACCGTACAAGAGGTGGCTGATGCTATTGAAAGTTTAGGCAATCATCGAATTACCATAACTGGTGGTGAGCCACTATTACAAGAAGCTGATGTAGTGGAGCTAATCGATGAATTAAATCGTCGTAAATCTACTAAACTAGAGGATAAACCGTGTACTGTTAAAAAATCGACTGTGAGAAATGAATTATCTGAAGGCACTCAAGGTGTATTAGCTGATGAAAGTCCTTACGATTTCAATATTGAAACGAATGGTACCATTATACCGAGCTTTCACAGAGACAATGTGTGGTTTACCTACGATTACAAGACGCCATCATCTTTGGCAGAAGAGTCTATGGATTTAGATATATTCAAAGTTTCTACAAGACAAGATTTAATTAAATTTGTAGTAGGTTCTGTAGAGGACTTGGACTGTATGCGTCGTATCATTAAGGAACATCCTACAAAGGCTCAAATTTATGTATCCCCTGTGTGGGGTAAAATTGAAGCAGCATCCATTATCGATTATATGAAAACATATAATTTACAGAATGTACGATTCCAACTGCAAATTCATAAATTTGTATGGGATCCAGATGCGAAAGGTGTATAGTGTAGTTAGGATGTATCGAATCAGTATCCTATGTAATCATAGTATGATGCATTGAGGTATGATGATATCTTGATATAAAGGGGGAAATATGGATACAGAAAAAATAGAATCACTTATATATCAATTGCTAGAAGCCTTGGGAGAGGACCCTAACCGAGAAGGCTTACAGGAAACACCAAAGCGCGTAGCACAAATGATGGAAGAAGTATATGAAGGGATTCAGTATACAAATGCTGAGATTGCTGAGATGTATGGCAAGACCTTTGCAGTTGATACAAATCAAATGGTAGTAGTAAAGGATATTACTTGCTTCTCTCATTGCGAGCATCATATGGCGCTCATGTATGATATGAGTATTAGTATCGGTTACATTCCGAAAGGTCGAGTTATTGGCTTATCTAAGATTCCTCGCATTGCAGAAATGTGCTGTAAGCGTTTGCAATTGCAAGAGAAAATCGGAGAAGACATAGCTGAAGTAATCTCTTTAGCAACAGGCTCTGAAGATGTGATCGTTCATATTACATCCTCTCATAGCTGTATGAGTGCACGGGGCATTAAATCTACCAATAGTCAAACGACGACACTGGCTACAAAAGGTGTGTTTAACGAAGACAATATGATTCATCGTTTTATGCTCATGAAACAGTCATAGAAATACGGTGTGCCTTGACTTAGTACTAGCCTATTCGGTATAATTAATAAGCTAGAAACTAACTGTGGGCCTATAGCTCAGGGGTAGAGCAACCGGCTCATAACCGGTCGGTCCCTGGTTCGATCCCAGGTGGGCCCACCAATTATGTTGATATCTACCGTCCTTGAGGATTCAAGGGCGGTTATTTTTATATATAATAATAGAGGAATTATGGAACCTAGACCTATGATGGATCGCTTAGAGGCGGTGTTTTCAATCGTACCAAAAGCTCATGCTATAGCTGATATTGGTACTGATCATGGATATTTAGCAGTAGAACTCATCAACCGTAATCGTGCTGAATTTGTTATTGCTGGCGACGTGCATAAAGGACCTTTAGAATCTGCAAAAGAATATGTTCAATCTTGTGGATTAACTTCTAAAGTAGATTGTCGATTAGGGGATGGTCTAAAGGTAACAGAGAAGGGCGAATTAAATGGTGCCATCTGTTGTGGTATGGGTGGATACCTCATGCGCGATATTGTAGACGCTGGTCCAGAGTCTTTAGAGTTCTACGTATTACAACCACAGAATGGACAAAAAGAATTACGTCAATATATGGTACAAAAGGGCTATGTTATCGTCCTTGAAATCATCGTTGAAGATGCAGGAAAGCTATACACTGCATTTTTAGCAGTGCGTAATGATCAGGTAGAAGCGTATACGGGCATGACTGAATACGTAGATGTTTATCAATCATTACCAGAGGATTCGTTATTATGGTCTGTAGGTGCTCTTTTAGAACAGGAACGACCATCACTTTGGACGAAATATATTGAGTACTTAATATATCAACGACAATGTGCACTAGACGGTATGACTGCGCAATTGAGCCATACAGATAAATATAAGGATTTAGAGCGTGAAGTAAAATTTCTGCACGGACTTTTAGAAGATAGAAAGAAGTGAGCTTTATGACAACAGTTCAACAAGTTATTACATTAATGGAACAATTGGCCCCTCGTTCTTATGCAGAATCTTGGGATAATGTAGGCCTCATGGTGGGTGATAGAAATGCTATCGTTACAGGCGTGTTAACTACATTAGATGTAACAGCGGAGGCCATTTCATATGCCATTGAACATGACTGTAATCTAATTGTTAGTCATCACCCGTTGATTTTTAAGGGCTTAAAACAATTGTCTTGTGATACGGCGCAAGGGCAAATGATTAATCAGCTGATTCAACATAATATTGCCGTTTACAGTGCACATACAAATCTTGATATTGCATCTGGTGGCTTGAATGATATGTTGGCAGAACGATTAGGTCTTATAGATATTAAAGGCTTTATCAAAACTGGTGAAGATACATTGTATAAGATAACCACCTTTGTACCGGAAAATGCTGCTGATGCGGTCCGTATTGCAATGGGGAATGCTGGCGCTGGACGCATTGGTAACTATGAATACTGTAGTTTTAGTGCTCATGGTGAAGGTCGTTTTGTAGGCAATGATAACTCTCATCCTGTAATTGGTGAAGCGGGATCTATGACAGTAGTACCAGAAGTACAAATTAATGCATTAGTGGATGGAATGCATTTACAAGGCGTAATTAAAACTATGAAAGATGCACATCCTTATGAAGAGGTCGCTTATGAGGTGCTATCCTTATTTGAGCCGAAAGGGGCAACTCAATATTTAGGTCGTATTGGTAGATTACCAAACGCCTTAAATTTAGATACATTCCGCGAATGGGTACAGGAAGCATTACCAGAGGCTAATATTCGTTTTGCTGGCATAGCGCCTAAAGAAATTCAATCTATAGCACTATGCTCTGGTGCCGGTGCTGAATTTATTAAGGATGCAGCTCGCTTGCGTGTAGATGCATATGTTACAGGCGATGTGAAATATCATGATGCACAATTAGCTAAAGAGCTTGGATTGCTTGTAGTTGATGCAGGACATTTTGGCACAGAATCTATTGTTGCTAGGGGTTTACGTGACTATTTACTTAGTAAAGATATATCTGTTCCTGTGAAAGCTTTTACAGAACAGAATGATTTCTTTTTCTTATAATATTGCATTTTCTTGCAACAAATAGGCTAGCTATGATAAACTGAATTGAAGCAAGTATGAAAGACGGTTGCGAGTCCATGGGACTCGAGGAAAGTCCGAGCTCCATAGGGCAGGATGCCAGATAACGTCTGGCGAGGGTAACCTTAGGGAAAGTGCCATAGAAAAGGAAACCGCCACGTCAGTGGTAAGGGTGGAAAGGTGAGGTAAGAGCTCACCAGCAGTTTGGTAACAGGCTGGCTCGGTAAACCCCATCCGGAGCAAGACCGAATAGGGAAGGGTTAAGGGTGGTCCCGCCTACCTTCCGGGTTGTGTCGCTCGAGCGTGCAGGCGACTGTACGCCTAGAAAGATAATCGTCACCGCGCAAGCGGAACAGAACTCGGCTTATTGATTGCTTGCTTCCATATTTAAGATATAATTTATAGTATATAAGATTGTAGATCTTTGTTAGGAGAACTTCATGGCAATTACAGCGATTACTAGTGTACAAGAATTTGATGAAAAAGTACTTGGCTCTAAAGGTTTAGCTATTGTTGATTTCTGGGCTGCCTGGTGCGAACCTTGCACTGTTATGCGTCCAGAGGTAGAAGCGGTAGCAGAACGTTTGAAAGGACAAGTAACGTTCTTTAGTGTTGATGCAGAAGATAAAAATCTTCGTGGCGTTTTGTTGAAAGAAGACATCGATGGTATTCCATCCATGGTATTCTATCGCGATGGCAAAATGCTTGATTCCCTTGTAGGTTACAAGAAAGCTGATGTGCTTGAGGCTCTAATCAAGGAAGTTATCTAATTTAGTGATAATTGAAATTTTTAACAATATCATATAATACAAGGCTGTATACAAGTTAAATAAATTTTCTTGTATACAGTTTTTTTGTTTAAAATCTGTAGTTTTAACATTTATTAAGTGATATAATAAAGTTGTAAGAATATGATTGTTATCATAATAGCTATGATATATTGAATGGTAAAATTAATTATCATAGTATGATTATCATCATAATGGTTGTAGTTTATTAAGTAATATTGATATATTGCGCAAAGTTGTTGTAAGGAGGCTATATTCCGTGAAGAATCGTATAAACAGTTTATGGACACTCTTCCAAGAGCGACGTTTGAGTCGACGCACATTTATGAAATCCTGTGTAGCACTCACCGCTATTCTCGGTTTGCCACCAACGATGTTAGATACCGTTGTTAAGGCAGCTGAGACAACTGAATTGCCTACAGTAATTTGGTTACATGGTCATGAATGTACTGGTTGTAGTGAATCATTCATTCGTTCATCTTCTCCGTTTACATCCGATGTAATTTTGAACATGATTTCCCTTGAATATGATGATACTTTGGCGGCTGCATCTGGTGCACCATTAGAAGAACATTTAGAGAAAATCATCAAAGAAAAAGCAGGCAAATATATTTTGGCTGTTGAAGGTGGCGTACCACTTGATGAAGATGGTGTTTACTGTACAGTAGGTGGACGTACATTTAAAGAGTCCTTATTAGAAGCGGCTAAAGGTGCAGCAGCAATCATTGAATATGGTTCTTGCGCATCTTGGGGTGGTATTCAAGCGGCTAAACCAAATCCAACAAATACAGTATCTGTATCTTCTGTTGTATCTGGTAAGCCTATTATCAAAGTTCCTGGATGTCCTCCAATTCCAGAGGTTATGACTGGTGTAATTATGCATTATGCATTATTCGGCCAAATCCCACCTCTTGATTCTCAAGGTCGTCCTAAACAATTTTATGGCAATCGTATTCACGATACATGCTATCGTCGTGCCTTCTTTGACTCTGGTCTATTCGTTGAAAAATTTGACGATGATGCATCCAAATCTGGTTGGTGCTTGTACAAGGTAGGTTGTCGTGGACCTCAAACATATAATTCTTGTGGTAACTTGCGTTGGTGGAATGGGTTATCCTACCCAATTCAATCCGGTCACGGTTGTATTGGCTGCTCTGAAAAGGGCTTCTGGGATAATGACGTATTCTATAAACGTTTACCAGATATTCCATTGGCTAAAACCATCACAACTGCTGATACAATCGGTACCGTAGCTGCTGTTGGTGCCACTGCAGCTGTTATTGTTCATGGTGCTGCAACTCTTACGCGTAATAAAATTCTTGATATGAAAGAAGAAAAACGCTTAAAAGAAGAAGGCTTATGGGATGAAAAGAAACATAATAATGGAGGAGGTCACTAATGAAACGCGTAGTAGTAGATCCGATTTCCCGTATTGAAGGTCATTTACGGGTAGAAATAAAAGTTGATGAAGCGAGTGGTAAGGTAGAGGACGCATTGTCTTCTGGTACTGCTTGGCGCGGTATCGAACTTGTTGCTAAAGATCGCGATCCTCGTGACCTTTGGGCTTTCGTACAACGTATTTGTGGCGTATGTACTACAACACATGCGTTGGCAGCGTTACGTGCTGTAGAGGATGCACTTGGTATTACCATTCCTAAAAATGCAAACTATATTCGTAATATCATGCATAGCTGTTTAGATGTACATGACCATATCGTACATTTCTATCACTTACATGCTCTTGACTGGGTTAGCCCAGTAGCAGCTCTTAGTGCAGATCCAGCTAAAACTGCACAATTACAAAATGATGTATTAGCTACTTATAATGTAAGTGGTTTAGCGCCAGCTGAAACTGCGTCTAAAGACTCTGCATATCCTAAAGAGTTCCCTAAAGCTACCACTGCCTATTTTGCAGCGGTACAACAAAAGGTTAAGAAAATCGTAGAATCTGGTCAATTAGGCATCTTCTCCGCTCAATGGTGGGATCATCCTGATTATAATTTATTGCCACCAGAGGTTCATTTGATGGCCGTATCCCATTACTTGAATATTCTTGACCGTCAACGTGATATCGTTATTCCACACGTTGTATTTGGTGGTAAAAACCCTCATCCACATTACATTGTTGGCGGTATGCCATGCGCCATTTCAATGAATGACATGAATGCACCTATTAATACACAACGTCTTGCTGCGGTAGAACAATCTATTGCATTGGCTAAAGATCTAGTAGATAATTTCTATGTTCCAGATTTATTGGCTATTGGCAAAATGTATGTAGAAAAGGGCATGGTCGATGGTGGTGGCCTAGCGAAAAAACGTGTTATGTCTTATGGTGATTACCCAGATGATACATATTCTGGCATTTCTAATGGCGATTACCATAAGAAATGTGTGGTTCGCTCCAATGGTGTAGTTGAAAACTTTGCTTTAGGCGTAGATAAAGCTACATTTATTCCAATAGAAGGTAAAGACTTTATGGATCCTCAATACCTTAGTGAAGAGGTTGATCACTCCTGGTTCACATATCCAGATGGTAAAAGCTCTCTTCATCCTATCGAAGGTGTTACAGACCCTAAGTTTACAGGTCCTAAATCTGGTACAAAAGAAAAGTGGGAATTCCTTGATGAAGATAAAAAATACTCTTGGATTAAATCCCCAACATTCAAAGGTAAAACTGCAGAGGTTGGCCCATTAGCAAAATATATCGTTGTATATACAAAAGTAAAACAAGGTATCATTAAAGACCCAACTTGGGCAGAGTCTATGATTGTTCGTCAAATCGATACAGTATCTCAAGTATTAGGGGTACCTGCTCACGTATGGATGACTACTATGGTTGGTCGAACAGCTTGTCGTGGCCTTGATGCACAAGTAGCAACAAATATGAGCCAATACTTCTTCAATAAACTTGTAGCGAACATTAAAAATGGTGATACTACAGTGGCTGATACAACTAAGTTTGAGCCAAATACATGGGATAAAGATGCTAAAGGCGTTGGCCTTGTAGATGCACCTCGTGGTGGTTTGGGCCACTGGATTCACATTAAAGATGGACGCTCTGCAAACTATCAATGTATCGTACCATCCACATGGAATGCATGTCCTAAGACTGCAGCAAATGAACATGGTGCCTACGAAGATTCCATGATTGATACACATGTAAAAATTGCAGATAAACCACTTGAAATCTTGAAGGTAATTCACTCCTTTGACCCATGTCTCGCATGTGCAACCCATTTATACAATAAAAAAGGCGAAAAAATTGTTTCCGTCAATACAGATGCATTGTGTAAATAAAGGGTGGTGGGCTTATGTTAATACATACTGACAAAAAGGCGTATGTCGTATTTAGTCTATGGCTGCGCATATTCCACTGGACTATGGTGCTAAGCGTAACTGCATTATTCTGGACAGGCCTATATATTGGTGATCCAGGATTTGCGGCTATCACAGGTAATCCAGAGCCAACCTTTGCTATTGATGGCTGGTTCTCTATGGAAACTATGCGTCGTATCCATTTCATTGCAGGGGTTATCTTAACATGCTCCTTTATTTTCCGATTTGCAGGAGCTCTTTGGAATCGAGGAGATAGATTATTACCTAAATTCCGCCAAAAACGGTATTGGTATGGTCTTAAAGAAACTACATTGCACTATTTGATGATTCCACAAAAACACGAACATCATTGGCTTCGTAACTCCTTAGCAAGAACTGCATATATGATGGTATATGTAATGTTTTTCTTTGAAATCTTAACGGGTTTAACAATGTATTCTATGGTGGATCCTAATGGTATTCTAGGAACCCTATTCGCACCAGTTGTTACATTATTTGGTGGTGAATATAAGGTTCACATTATTCATCACTATATTGCGTGGGGATTCTTGTTCTTTACTATCGTTCACGTGTACATGGCATTCCGAGAAGACGTTATGGAGGAATCCGGCGAAGTATCTGCTATGGTTTCCGGCATGAAGTATTATGCGCATGATCCAATCGATATTGAAGATCTAAACGGTAAACGCCGTCGTGGTGAACGTATCGATAAACCATCTGGTACTACATATCGTCCAAGTGATCCTAACGATCCTAGAGAAAGAGAATTACAAGATAATGACTAATACAAGTACTGATATCATCAGTGGCTTGGAACAATACGCGGACTCTGAGGGTCCGCGTATTGATTTAAATAGCCTTTATGATGATGGGAATAATGAAATTGTTCTACTTGGCGTAGGGAATATATTGCTTACTGATGAGGGATTAGGTGTTCATGTAGTGAAAGAGTTGAAAGAATCTTTCACATTTACACCAGCCATTTCCATTATTGATGGCGGCACAATGGGGATGGAGTTACTTACCTATATGCGTGGAATGAAGAAAATTCTTCTTGTAGATGCTATCAATGGTGGAGAAGCACCAGGAACTATATATGAGTTTCCTCATAAGGAATTAGAACAATATTTTACAGAGCATATTTCTGTACATGAAGTAGGGATGCAAGATATTTTACGTATCCGTGCTATTCAAGAGGATCCATTAGAGGATGCAGTGGTTATTGGCGTAGAACCAGAATCATTAGAAATTGGCTTTGAACCTAGTGCGCCTGTACAACGAGCATTACCAGAGGTAAAAGAGCGGGTATTACATGTTCTACAAGAATGGGGCGTAACTGCAGAGCTTAATACTTAAAATAATGCGTTTATAGGATATAAAGAGTATCTCTAATAGGAGTATTTATGATTGAGAATTATAGTAATGTTCGCGCTGTTTTAAATGAGTTGCGTTTAGCTCTTAAAAACTTGCGAGAAACGGGTGAGACATATTCAATTTATATTGAGAAAACAGGGCTCACAGAAGAAGAACAAGTGGAAGTATTAGAAACACTTGGCCGTGGTCATATTACGATTAACTTCAATGAAACTGATCAGCCTGTAGAGTGGTATGAATCTCAATTCTCTGGAATTTGGATTGGAACCTTTAAAAATGGTCGAGATGATTCAATTTTGCACACCGTAGAGGTTTCGAAGTATCCTGTAGTGGCTGGTGCATATGAAGAGGATATGGAGCTTGCAGAGGAAGATTTACAATCTTGGATTGATGCTGCTGGCCTATAATAAAAGAGACCCTGATAAGGGTCTCTTTCTTCTCTATTGATGAAAAGATTCTAGTAAATTTATTTTATTAATAGCATAATGTTAGTTTTTTTATATTATTAGTATTTTATGCATCTTTTAGGGCATATATGATTGATTTATGCACAGAGTGATTAGTAAAATTATTTCAAATTTTATGAATTTAAGATGAAATCGGTTGAGATCCTTATATTTGTAGCGAAAAATATATTTGATATTTTAATTAATTAACGATTAAATCAGTAATTAACAGTATTTCATAAATTTTTAGTGATATAAATTTGTTTTATAACATGGTTTATTGAGTAGTTATTTAGATAAGTAAAATAACAACTTATTTATCGTACTTATATATAGGATAAATGAAGAGCAATGTCTATAAAGTTTGTAGAAATCGCATATTTACTGGGGTTATAGATATTATTTTTCCTATTGTTAACCTTGATGATTTGCCTTAATTTACTAATTAACTTAAAATATGTGAGTAAAATACTTTGGAGGATTTATGTTACTTTCTATTGTAGTGCCTGTATATAACGAAGAAGAGAACATAGCGAATTTTTATAAAGCTGTAACTGATGTTATGTCAGGACTCACGTACGATTATGAACTAATCTTCGTAGACGACGGTTCTAGTGATTCGTCAGCTATGATATTGCGTGAAATTGCTTACAATGATAAACATGTCAAAGTGTTATTGCTTGCTCGTAATTTTGGGCATCAGACTGCGCTTACTTGTGGTCTTGATTATGCTCATGGAGATGCAGTTATTACAATGGACGGTGACATGCAGCATCCACCGGCTTTGATTCCTGAACTTGTTAGGTTGTGGGAGTCAGGCTACGATGTGGTGCGCACCATACGCGATTCAACTGAAGATGCTAGTTGGGCTAAATCTTTCACGTCTAAGTATTATTACAAACTAATGAACAAAATGGCCGATGTTCCTATTGTTGAAGGTGGATCTGATTTCCGTCTCATGAATAGTAAAGCATTGGGCACATTGAAACGGTTTAGAGAACATGGTCGTTTTTTGCGCGGTATTGTCGGTGCCTTGGGGTATAGACAAGCTGAGTTGCACTTTGTGGCGCCACCTCGTTTTGCTGGTGTCTCAAAGTTTAGTGTGCGTAAAATGATACGATTTGCTCTCGATGGGGTAACCGCCTTTTCAAGAGTTCCTTTACGGGCTGCCTTGTACGTAGGTGTACTATGTGGTGGGTTGAGCTTCTTGCTTATATTGCATCTTTTGTATGTATATCTTACGGGACAAGCCTTGAATGGATGGACTACCTTGGGCGTATCAATTTTGTTTATTGGTGGAATTCAACTCGTCGGACTGGGAATTATTGGCGAGTATGTAGGTCGTATTTTTGAAGAGGTGAAGCAACGGCCTTTGTATTGGGTTAAGTCAGCTATAAACTTTGATGAGCACGAAGATGCTCCATTACTTGGACCAAGTAGTGCAGATGTGTTTATGGCACCTGAGACTTATACTAACAAAAGCAAAGAAGACTAGCTGTATTTGTGAATGCAAATAAATAGACGGTTAGTATATTTTGAATAAATAACTTACTTTAAAAGTTTTGGAAAGGAAGCATATGAAGTCAAAATATAGTAAGGTTAAAATAACGGCATTAACATTAACTTTTGTGTGTGCCACAACAGCCATGGTAGGTGCAACAACATTACAATATGGTGATAAGGGCAAAAGTGTTACAGCGGTTCAACAACAACTAATTAAACACGGTTATAATGCTACAGATAAAAATGGTGTATATGGTAAAGAAACGAAATGGGCAGTTCGTCTGTTCCAACAAGATCGTGGCTTACCAGTGGACGGTATTGTAGGTCCTGCTACGTATAATGCATTGATGAGTGCTCCTCGTTCTACGAAGGCAGTATTGACTCAAAATGCTGCGACTAAAGCAGTAGCAACAAAATCCGCTTTCACAAACAACAATGCGACATCTCGTCGTGTTGCTGGTCAATCCATTACTGGCAAAAATATTAAATTAAATAATATTACGAAAAACGAAACACCAAGTAGCATTCATGCTATCTTGGCGGAAGCAGACAAATATCGCGGTGTACCATATGTATTTGGTGGTACTACACCAAGTGGTTTTGACTGCTCTGGTTACGTTAAATATGTATTTGCAAAACAAGGTATTTCTTTACCACGTTTGGCAGATGAACAATATAACGTAGGTGTTGAGGTTTCTCGTGCGAACTTAAAAGCAGGGGATTTGGTATTCTTTGAAACATATGAACCAGGTCCATCTCACTCCGGTATTTATATTGGTGATGGCAAGTTCATCAGCGCCACTTCCAGTCGTGGTGTAGCAGTAGCAGATCTTGATACTGGCTATTGGGGTGAACGCTATATCGGCGCAAAACGCGTTGTATAAACCAATACATATTAGCTTTAAAAGAGGCTATACGAATCAATTATGTTCTGTTGATTTGTATAACCTCTTTTTCTCATTTCTAGAAATATTGAATTTTATCCTTATATTTGCTATTGTGGAAGTCGGTAAATTCCGCATAATCTCAATGTTTTTAATAGATTTTATGTCGTTTTTACGATATAATGAAGAGTAAATAATTTTAGGAGGAATATACACATGAAGGGTAATGAACTGCGTCAAGCATACTTGCAGTTTTTTGAAAGCAAAGGACATTTAAAATTAGATAGTTTTTCTCTTATACCAGAAAACGATCCATCTCTATTATTGATTGGGGCAGGTATGGCGCCATTAAAGCCTTTCTTTACAGGTAAATTGGTACCTCCTTGTCATCGTATTACAACAAGCCAAAAATGTATGCGTACCGGTGACCTTGAAAACGTAGGTCGCACAGCTCGTCACCATACATTCTTTGAAATGCTTGGCAACTTCTCCTTCGGTGACTACTTCAAAAAAGAAGCAATTCACTGGGCATGGGAGTTCTTAACTGAAGTTATTAAACTCGATAAAAATAGATTGTATGTTACTGTATATCCAGATGACCAAGAAGCATATGATACATGGCACAATGACTGTGGCGTAGAAGAAAGTCATATTACACGCCTTGAAGATAACTTCTGGGAAATCGGTGAAGGCCCATGTGGTCCTGATAGTGAAATCTTCTTCGACCAAGGTCCTGAACATGGTTGTGATGATCCTAACTGTGCACCAGGTTGTGACTGCGATCGCTATCTTGAAATCTGGAACTTAGTATTCACTCAATTTAATAAAATGCCAGATGGGTCTTATGAACCATTGCAACATAAAAACATCGATACCGGCGCTGGCCTTGAACGATTGGCTTCCGTATTACAAGGTTGTAAAACAAACTTTGAAACAGATTTGATTTTCCCAATTATTGAAGCTACAGCTAAACGCGCTGGTGTTACATATAACGAAAATCCAAATACTGATGTTTCTTTAAAGGTTATCGCTGACCATGCTCGTGCTGTAACTGCATTAATTTCTGATGGCGTATTGCCATCTAACGAAGGTCGTGGTTACGTATTGCGTCGTATTTTACGTCGTGCTGTACGTCATGGCCGTTTACTTGGTATTGAAGGTATCTTCTTAACACCACTTATTGATGTAGTGGTAGATATTCTTGGTCCTGGTATTAAATCCATTGCTGAGAAACAAGACTTCGTTAAACGGGTTGTACAAAACGAAGAAGAACGATTCAACCAAACCTTGGAACAAGGTCTTGAATTGTTGAATTCTTTGATTGATACACTTGCTGCTGAAAAAGCAACTGTTGTGCCTGGTACAGAAGTATTCAAACTATATGATACATACGGATTCCCTTGGGAATTAACAGAAGAAATCGCTTCTGAACGCGGTTTTACAATCGACCATGAAGGTTTTGAAGCAGCCATGACGGAACAACGTGAACGCGCTCGTGAAGCTCGTGTAAAAGAAGATGCTAAGGTAGCAACACCTGACATCACATTCTTGAAAGACGAAGAGCTTCTTGAAGATGAAGCTGTAACTGCTTCTTCCGTATTAATGATTGGCAAAGGCTCTGAACGTTTGCAAACAGCTGCTGATGGCGATGAAATTACTGTTATCGTACGCACCACACCATTCCACGCTGAAGGGGGCGGTCAATTAGGTGATACAGGCTTTATCGTTGGCCCAATGGGTAAGGTAGAGGTTCATAATACAAAACGTTTACCTGAAGGCACTGTATACCATATCGGTACTGTTGTGGAAGGTTCCATTTCCGAAGGCGATGATGTAACGCTTGAAGTAGATACAAATCGCCGTGCTGCTATGGCTCGTAACCATACAGCAACACATTTGTTACATGCAGCATTGAAAAAGGTTCTAGGCGAGCATGTTAACCAAGCAGGTTCCTTAGTAACTCCAGATTACTTGCGTTTTGACTTCACTCACTTCTCTCCTGTAACACAAGAGGAACTTGATCAAATTGAAGCTCTTGTAAATGAAGAGATTTTAAAAGCTACAGATTTAGCTATTGCTGAAATGTCTATGGACGAAGCAAAAGCTAAAGGTGCGATGGCACTCTTTGGTGATAAATATGGTGATGTAGTTCGCGTTGTAGAGGTTCCTGGTTTCTCCGTTGAATTATGTGGCGGTTCTCATGTAGGTAATACAGCTTTCATTAGTTCCTTCCGCTTAACATCTGAAGCTGGTATCGGCTCTGGTGTACGTCGTATTGAAGCAATTACAGGTCGCGCAGCTCTAAATGCAGCAAAACATGATCGCTTGACTATCGAACGCATGGCAAGCGAACTTAAAACTAAAGCACCTCAAGTAGAAGAACGTTTACATCAAGTATTGGCAGAAGCAAAAGAAACTGCTAAAGAATTAGAACAAATTCGCAAAGAGGTTTCTGCAGCTGGTGCGGCAGATATCATTGCTGGTAAAGTCATGATTGGCGATGTTGCATTTGTAGCGGCTGCTGTAAAAGCATCCTCTATCGATGAATTACGTGACTTAGCGGATATGGGCCTTGATCAATTAAATGGCTCTGGCGTAGTCCTCGTAGGTGCTGCTATGGGTGACGATAAGGTTAACTTTGTATGTAAAGTATCTAAAGACGTTGTTGCTAAAGGTGCAAAAGCTGGTAACATCGTAAAAGCAGCAGCTCAAGTAGCTGGTGGTAATGGCGGTGGCCGTCCAGATATGGCTCAAGCAGGTGGTAAAGAACCAGCGAAATTGATGGAAGCATTAAAAGCTGGTGGTGAAGCTTTAACATCTATGTTACAATAGGCATATAATTTTATAATTATACTTGTATCTGTTATAGAAAAATTTTATGATGCATAAAAAGTTACTGACTTTGTAGCTTTAATTCAAGTATAATAGTAGGTGAGATTTCACCTGCCAATGTAATAAAAAGGAGGGATACGATGAAGGTTTCTGATGAAACTATGTTATTCCGTAAAGTAGACGATGAACCGATGACAGCTGAAGAGGTTCTTACTCGTGTTTATCAATCTATTCAAGAAAAAGGTTACAATCCAATCAATCAAATCTTAGGGTATCTTATTTCTGGAGATCCAGCGTACATTACAAGCTATAATAATGCACGTTCTGATATCCGTCGTTTAGAGCGGGATGACTTGATTGAGGAATTGTTGAAAGAATACGCAAAGGCAAAACAACTATAATGAGAATTATGTCATTAGATGTGGGCAGCCGTACTATCGGTATTGCCTGTAGTGATGCACTGCTCATGACAGCACAAGGTATTGAAACCATTCGTAGAACATCTCTTGAAAAAGATTTTAATCGCTTACAAGAACTCATTGCTGAATATGAAGTACATGAGCTTGTAGTAGGTATGCCGAAGAATATGAATGGTACAAAAGGTGAACGAGCTGAAAAGACTGAAGAATTCGTTGAAAAGATGAAAGAAGTCATCGATTTACCTGTTTCATATTGGGATGAGCGGTTATCTACGGTTATGGCTGAACGCCAACTTATTGCAGCTGACGTAAGTCGTAAAAAGCGTAAATCCGTTATTGATAAAATGGCAGCGGTTGTAATTTTGCAAGGATACTTAGATCGCTTGCAGTTCAATAAATAAATCTTTTTTTCCACAAGGAGGGTTTCCAATGGTTGACCAAAACTTTGAAGGTGAAGTGTATTATTTAGAATTCGAAGACGAAAACGGCAATAAACAATACTTCACAGAAGATGTTGTTCTAAACCATGAAGGTCGTGAGTATGCAGTTCTTGTACATGTACAAGACGAAGAGGCAGACCACGAAGGTCAAGATGACACATACATGATCTTGGCTAGCATCGAAAAAAATGAAGAAGGCGTAGAAGTATACGTACCTTTAGATGAAGAAGATGAAGTTTTTGAGACTCTAGTAAAATTGTATGAAGAAATGGAAGATGGCGAGTAGTTGTTTTCTTTATAAATCTAGCGTGTTGTCTTTGGGCAATACGCTATTTTTATTTGTTATATATTAAGATGCCCATAATATGATAATGTCCTTTTATATAGGGGAAATATGGACTTTATGGTATAATAAGATGATAAATACTGTTATGTTACAGAAAGGAACTCAACGTCGTGAGAAAAGCCTTAAGATATATTTTAATCCTTATTATTGTAGGCGTATTAATCATCGCAGGTGGTTTGGGAGCGATTTATTTAGTGCCAAATACCTTTGCTCAAGATGATGGTACACAAGTACTTGTCATCGAAAAAGGGCAGACTGGCACTGAAATTGCAGACATGCTCTATGAACGAGGTCTTATTCGTTCCACACAAGGCTTTAAGCTTTGGTTATATTTGAGCGGCACCAATGATAAACTTCAAACTGGTCACTACCAAATTCCTAACAAGGTAACTGTGCGCGAACTCATTTCTTTATTACAAGAAGGTCATGTAGAATCTATTCGTGTTACAATTCCTGAAGGATACACAGTTGGTGATATAGCTATCGTTCTTGAAAAAAATCAAATTATGAAGGCAAAGGATTTCTTAGTAGAAGCAAAGACCTTTGTACCATATCCATATATGAAAGGTACAAGACCTGCTACATATCCGGTAGAGGGCTTCTTATTCCCAAGTACTTATGAAATTCCAGTAGGTGCAACGCCACGTGAAGTGATTCAAATGATGGCTGACGAAATGAATCGTTACCTCACACCGGCTGTGAAGAAACAAATTCAAGCTCAACACATGAGTATTCATGACTTTGTAACATTGGCATCCATTGTTGAACGTGAATCTTTATTTGATGCAGATCGTCCAACAATTGCAGGGGTATTTAAAAAACGGTTAGCCCATGGTATTCCATTGCAATCTGATGCGACAATTTCCTATGTACTTGGTTATGCAAAAGAAGATGTAACTATTGGTGATACGCAATTACAAAGCCCGTATAATACATACGTATCTAAAGGCTTGCCACCTGGTCCAATTGCGAACCCTGGTAAAAAAGCATTAGATGCAGTCTTGCATTCTGAAGATACAGATTATTTATACTTTGTAGCAGATAAAGATGGACATAACCACTTCTCTAAAACATATGAAGAACATTTAGCGGAAGTTCATAAAATCTATGGTAATGATACGGCTACATCCTCTAATACAGAGGCCGCAGTACAAGCTGGTCCTAACTATGACGTGGCTGTGGCAACGACAGAGCCTAACTACAATTACAGCTCTGAAGAAGCGGTGGAAGCAGATTCTCAATATGTTAATGTGGAACCTACGTACAAATATACACCAACAACGGTTCCAGCTGCTGAAATTCCAGCACCAACACCAGCTCCACAAGCACCAGCTCAATCTGCACCAGCAACTCAATCATCTAGTTCTAACTCTTATGTGCCAACTACAACACCTGCTCCAGAATCTATGCAAAATGTTGTACCAAGTACACAACAAGTACCTCATATTGAAGTAAAGCCAGCTGAATCTGTGGATCGTTCTACGTTGGTAGTTCCTAGTGGTAATAGCAATAAATAATGTAGGAGATTGAATCTACTTTCATGACATTAAATGATATTTTAAATGAACAGCGTATTTACGCGATGATTAATGATGTACCGATTCTACGAGAATCTGAGGTTCATCTCTTTGAAGAATTAATAGGTTTGTACCGGCCCACCTCTGTGTTAGAGGTGGGCACCGCCATTGGTTACTCTGCTTTGTTGATGGCTCCGCTACTCGACGAAGAGGAGGGACATATTACATCTATTGAACTAGATGATGTGCGTCACGAAATGGCGAAATATTATATTAACCAATCTGATTATGCCGATACAATTACATTGCTGAAAGGCGATGCGTCTCAAGTCTTAACGGAACTCACCGGTGAATATGATCTAGTATTTTTAGATGGTCCCAAAGGACAATATCTTAAACAATTAGAACTCATTTTGCCTCATGTGAAAGAAGGAGGCGTTATCCTTGCAGACAATGTACTTTTTAGAGGCTATGTAAGAGGCGATAAGGAGCCGCCAAAACGGTTTAAGACTATCGTAAAACGGTTAAAAGAATACTTAACGTATGTTGAAAATAAAGAATTGTTTAACACCACCATCTATCCAATGGGGGATGGTATGAGTGTGAGTGTGTGGAAAGGGCACAACAAATAATGGCAGAACATTTTATGGAATTGCTTTGTCCAGCCGGTAATATGGACAAGCTTAAAATGGCTATTCGCTATGGTGCGGATGCTGTATATTGTGCAGGCAAACGTTTTGGCTTGCGCGCAGGTAACTCTAATTTCTCCGACGAGGAATTAAAGGAAGCTGTAGAATTCGTACATGCTCATGGTAAAAAACTCCATGTTACATGTAATATCATTCCTCATAATGAGGACTTTGAAGGTTTAGAGGACTATTTGAAATTCCTTGAAAGTATCGGTGTTGATGCAATTATCGTAGCCGACATGGGTATCTTTAGTCTTGCTAAACGCGTGGCTCCAGGCCTTGAACTTCACGTAAGTACACAAGCATCTACAACAAACTGGCATACAGTGCAAATGTGGAAAGAACTGGGTGCTACACGCGTCGTAGCGGCTCGCGAAGTATCCTTAGCAGACCTTAAAGAAATGAAGGATAATGTAGATATCGAAATCGAATCCTTCGTACATGGATCCATGTGTATTTCTTACTCTGGTCGTTGTCTATTGTCTAACTACATGACAGGCAACCGTGATGCGAACCGCGGTCAATGTTCTCAATCTTGCCGTTGGAAATATTCCCTTGTTGAATCAAACCGACCTGGTGAATATTATCCAATTGAAGAAGATGAACATGGCACATATATCTTTAACTCTAAAGACTTGTGCTTGATTCACCGCATTCCTGATTTATATGAAGCTGGTATTGATAGCCTTAAAATTGAAGGCCGTATGAAATCCGTTCACTATTGTGCAACAGTAGCAAAGGTATACCGTACAGCTATCGATACATATCTTAAAGAAGGTAAAGACTGGTATGTTCGTCCAGAATGGATTGCAGAATTAGAAAAGATTTCTCACCGTCCATATACAGATGGTTTTGCAGAAGGTCGTCCTGATGAAACAGCTCAAAACTATGGTAAATCTACCAATACACAAAGCCATGACTTCATCGGTTTAGTTATGGGCTACAACGAAGAAGAAAAATACGTTGATCTTGAACAACGTAATAACTTCAAGGTAGGCGATAAAGTAGAATTCTGCCAACCTAAAGGTGAACTTGTGGAAGCTGTAATTGAAAAAATGACAGACGAAGATGGTAATCCAATCGACGTAGCGCCTCATGCACAAATGAAAGTTCGTATCTACATGGATACACCACTTGAGCCGTATTCTATGATGCGCCGTGAGTGCAAACCAAAAGAAGCTTAGTAGGTAGTATATTAACGACAAACATATCTAATGGATGCCTATACTAGAGACATGTATAGCATTTACATTTTATAGTAATGATGTGTAGGAGGACTTATGAGTGGTACATCTTTAGAACCGAGTAAATCTATCGGTGCATTTACTGATGTACCAGATTTAGCAACCTCTGGGGAAGAGGCGTATGTGTACTTTCATCTTGAACCGAAGCATACGAACTATATCAATCGCATCATTGAAGGCTATGAATACTTAGGGGTTATGACATCTATTGATATAAATGGACGATGTATGCTAAGGTGTACACCTTCAACACGGCCCTTGGCTATTGAATTATTAAGTAGTCTATCGGATTATGTCACTATAGACGAGTAAGTATATGTTGAAGCTGCATATAGACGATTAGTAACCATAAATGATAGTGAATTAAACACATCATTCTACATTTATATTTACGTCAACATATATAGTAGAGAAATGAGAGTATATCTATGAAACAATCTATTTTGAAACGTGCATTATTAACAGCTTGCCTTAGTGTTTCTATGGCAGGCGTAGCTATGGCAGGTCCTGTAGGCCCTGTTATTATTCCTCAAGCAGGGGATGTAGTAGTCATCAATCATGGTCCTGATATGACCTTCACTGGTAATATCAACTTTGATGTGGAAAGCCAAACTAACAATAATTTACAAGTTGGCTCCACTGTGATTCCTAATGTTGTATATGGTGCAGCGTTCAATAAAACTGGTGCGCCAGATACAATTATCCCAGCTCAAACTTACGTGTATGTAGGCACAAAAGATGGGGCGAATGCTTTCACAGAGGCTAGCGATGCTGACAAAAAAGGTGCTAACTGGAATGTAGAAACCTTGAAAAAAACTAAATCTGGTGACGTACAATTGGCAAGCCGTGGCATTCCTGAAAAGCCATTGGCAAATCAAGTAGCAACTATTAAAGATTCCATTATGCTTAGCGCTGTAGACCTCAGTACAACAGAGGTAGGCCGAAACAGCAAGGGCGTTCTATATATGACTGTTCCTAAGGAATTAAAATTGACTGCTGATACAGGTATTCCTGAAGATGTACGGGAAACAATGCCAGCTATGTTCCGTGGTAAAATGGGTGACTCCCTCATGGTGAATCTCATGCCTTTAAATGAAGAGGAAAAACAACAATTAGCGGCAAACCCACATAATGCAAATACAATCGTATTCAACCGTGGTATGAGCATGGCAAAAATGATTGGTTCCTCCGCACGTACAAGTAAAGTGTACACATATATGAAGGATCATTATTTGAACCTCGTTATCGTAGCAAAAGATTACGACGATAACGGTGCTCGTGGTAGTGGTGTTATGATGGTATCTAAACAAGATAACTCTAACGATGTACTCTTAACATTATACAAAGGCCCAGACCTTTCCAATAGCAAATTGGAAAAAGTAATTGGCGCTATGTTATCTACAAACTTCAAACGCTAATAATCTAGCTCATGTACAGTGAGCTGTAGTAGAGCTACATTGGTTAGCGTATATATGATAATCTTAATAAACGGCTCGAGTTTGATATGTCCCCCTTTTAATGGACAACCCGTAAATGGGGTACATATCAGTTATATCGGGCCGTTTTTTTATGATGTGTTTGAAGGCGTTTCTTTAATTTATAGATTTTGTGAAATTTACAGTTAAACTGTATTGAATTATTTGATTCTCTATGATACTATAATCTAGTAAAAGTTATGCAAAGGACATGATTCTCATATCCCTGTGTACCAGAGAGAGGCTGATGCTGGAAATGCCTTACACATATATTAGAGTTACCCCCTTTAAACTGATTTGTCGAACCTAAGTAGGCAAATACGGCCGCCACCGTTATCGGGCTTAATGAAGTGAATTACTATATATATATTTGTATAGGTAGTTAACTAGGGTGGAACCGCGAATGATCTTCGTCCCTTGTTTTGTAGGGATAGAGGGTCTTTTTTTATTACAAAAATCCAGTCTATCCTAGATAATAAATTGGAGGAAAGAAAAATGGCAGATGTAAAAATCATTTTACCTGATGGTAGTGCAAAGGAATACGCTGCTGGCACTACTCTTGGGGAAGCAGTAAAACAACTATCTAACAGCTTGGCTAAAAAAGTACTAGCTGCTAACGTAAATGGTGATTTAACAGACCTTCGCGAAGAACTCGTAGATGGTTCTGAAGTGGCTTTCTTAACATTCGAAGAAGATGGTGGTAAACATACTTTGCGTCACACAGCTTCTCATATCTTGGCTCAAGCGGTAAAACGCTTATGGCCTGAAGCTAAATTGGCTATCGGTCCTGCTATCGATAAAGGTTTCTACTATGATATCGATATGGAACATACTTTGACTCCTGAAGATTTGGGTAAAATCGAAAAGGAAATGAGCCGTATTGTAAAAGAAAACTTGCCTATCACTAAATCTGTAATGTCTCGTCAAGAAGCTATCGAGTTCTTCAAATCCAAAAACGAAGACTACAAGGTAGAATTAATTGAAGATCTTCCTGAAGATGCTGTTATCTCTTGCTATGCGCAAGGCGACTTCATCGATCTTTGTGCAGGTCCTCACGTGGCATCCACTGGTAAGGTAAAAGCTTTCAAATTACAAAGCATTGCAGGTGCATACTGGCGCGGCGATGAAAAGAACAAAATGTTGCAACGTATTTACGGTACAGCATTTGAAAAGAAAGAAGAACTTGATGCATACCTTCACTTGCTTGAAGAAGCAGCTAAACGCGACCACCGTAAACTTGGTAAAGAACTTGGTTTGTTTGTTATCAAAGAAGAAGGTCCTGGCTTCCCATTCTTCTTGCCAAAAGGTATGGCTCTTCGCAACGAATTAGAAAACTTCTGGCGTGAAGTTCACCATGAATTTGATTACGAAGAAATTCGTACACCAATCATCTTAAATAAACAATTGTGGGAAACATCTGGTCACTGGTTCCATTACCGTGAAAACATGTACACTACAATTATCGATGATGAAGAATATGCAATTAAACCAATGAACTGCCCAGGTGGTATCTTGGTTTACCAAAACGAAATGCATTCCTATCGCGACTTCCCATTACGTTATGCTGAACTTGGTTTAGTTCACCGTCATGAATTGTCCGGTGCTTTACACGGCTTATTCCGTGTACGTGCATTCACACAAGACGATGCTCACGTATTCATGTTGCCAGATCAAATGCAATCTGAATTGATGAAAGTTATCGAATTGTTCGACCGCATTTATAGCCAATTTGGTTTGAAATACCATGTTGAATTGTCTACTAAACCAGACAATGCAATGGGTGACGATGCCATTTGGGAAGCTGCTACAGAAGCATTGCGCAATGCTATTGAAGCAAAAGGTATTCCTTATGTAATCAACCCTGGCGACGGCGCATTCTACGGCCCTAAACTTGACTACCATATCGAAGATTCCTTAGGCCGTACATGGCAATGTGGTACTATTCAATTGGATATGAACTTGCCTGAACGTTTCCAAATCGAATATGTTGGCGAAGATGGTCAAAAACATCGTCCTATCATGATTCACCGTGCGTGCTTCGGCTCCATGGAACGTTTCATCGGTATCTTAACTGAACACTATGCAGGCGCGTTCCCAACTTGGATGGCTCCTGTACAAGTTAAAATCTTACCTATCTCTGAAAAACATGTTGAATATGCTAAAGAATTGGCAAAACAAATGCATCGCGACTATGTACGTGTAGAAGTGGATGATCGTAGCGAAAAAATTGGCTACAAAATCCGCCAAGCACAAATGGCAAAAGTTCCATACATGCTTGTGGTAGGCGATAAAGAAGTTGAAGAAGGCACAGTTAATGTTCGTAAACACGGCGGTGACGAATTAGGTTCTGTACCATTCGAAGAATTCTTCAATTCTATTAAAATTGAAATTAAAGAACGTAACTAATTGACTATTATGACTCATCCATCAATATTACTGATGGATGAGTTGTCATGTTTGAAATTGTTATAATCTAATTTCTTATATGCATCAAAATAAGATCTAATTTTTTATATGCATCAAAATAAACAGATATAAATTTAGCCCCCATATACTGAAGCCTTTCATTAGACTTAAGTCTAGGCGTTGGCCATTTGTATAGTGGGGCTATCTCTTTAATTGTTACCTGTGAGTAGCGAAAGGAAATACTATGAAAGAAGTAAATTCATATGGCTGGAAAGCTGTTATTGGTTCCTCCATTGGTTATGCTATGGATGGTTTTGATCTCTTGATTTTAGGTTTTATGTTGACCTTAATCTCTGGAGATTTAGGCTTGACCACTGGTCAAGCAGGTTCTTTGGTGACGTGGACCTTGGTTGGTGCCGTACTTGGTGGTTTCATCTTCGGTACCTTGTCAGATAAATTTGGTCGCGTTCGCGTATTGACTTGGACTATCGTGCTATTTGCAGTATTTACTGGCCTCTGTGCTTTTGCTCAAGGCTATTGGGATCTTCTTATTTACCGCACAATCGCAGGTATTGGTTTAGGTGGTGAATTTGGTATTGGTATGGCACTTGCTGCTGAAGCTTGGCCTGCACAGCATCGTGCAAAAGCGACAAGCTATGTTGCTCTTGGTTGGCAATTAGGCGTGTTGGCTGCTGCTTTGTTAACACCATTACTCATTCCTATCATTGGATGGCGTGGTATGTTTATGGTTGGCATTATTCCAGCACTAGTTGCTTGGGTATTCCGTGCGAAACTACATGAACCAGAAATCTTTGTACAAAGTAAAGAAGATAAAGAGCATTCACATACAAACTCTTTCAAGTTATTAGTAAAAGATGTAAGAACTACAAAGACATCTATTGGTGTTGCTATTTTAACATCTGTTCAAAACTTTGGGTATTACGGTATTATGATTTGGTTACCTAATTTCTTGAGTAAGCAATTAGGTTTCTCCCTTACAAAATCCGGTTTGTGGACAGCGGTTACTGTTTGTGGCATGATGGTAGGTATTTGGTTATTTGGCCGCTTGGCTGATAAAATAGGTCGTAAACCTACATTCATCCTATTCCAAGTATGTGCTGTAGCATCTATTTTAATCTACTCTCAACTATCTGATCCAACTGCCATGCTATTTGCCGGTGCTATCTTAGGCGCCTCTGTAAATGGTATGATGGGTGGCTATGGTGCATTGATGGCAGAAGCCTACCCAACAACTGCCCGTGCAACGGCTCAAAACGTACTATTTAATATCGGTCGTGCTGTAGGCGGCTTTAGCCCAATGGTAGTAGGCATGATTATCTCTATGTACTCCTACCAAGTAGCAATTGCATTCCTAGCTATTATCTACGTACTTGATATTCTTGCAACCCTATTCTTAATCCCTGAACTTAAAGGTAAGGAATTAGAATAAGAAAACTTGTCAATAAGATTAATAAACAAAACTAGGCAATAAGATTAATAAACAAAACTAGTAAATAAGACTAGTAAATAATTTAACTACATTAAGCGCTGTCTTCGGACGGCGCTTTTTTGTGCTTGTATTTAAATTTTGTTTGTATTTTAATTTGTAATTATATTTCTAGTAATTCGGAATAATACTGTTATTTTGCAGGAGTTTTAGAATCTTTGTCGAATATTATTTTGGTTATTCATACTTTGATGTAAAAACACAATGCAAGCTTTAATTATATTATTTTGCTGGTACTACTAGTTAAAAGTAATTTTGCTAAGCGGAGATATAAGCTGATTTAGAGATACTACTAGTTAAAAGTAATTTTGCTAAGCGGAGATATAAGCTGATTTAGAGATACTACCAGTTAAAAGTAATTCTGCTAAGTGAAGATATAAGCTGATTTAGAGATACTACCAGTTAAAAGTAATTTTGGTAAGCGGAGATATAAGCTGATTTAGGGATACTACCAATTAAAAGTAATTTTGCTAAGTGGAGATATAAGCTGATTTAGAGATACTACCAATTAAAAGTAATTTTGCTAAGCGGAGATATAAACTGATTTAGAGATACTACCAGTTAAAAATAAATATTTTTAACTGGTAGTATCTGAAAAATAGGTTATGTATGGACAATTTGTAAAATGGTAAAGGAGTGAGCTTATTGGCGCGATTACGATTGCGTGAGGTTAGTGAAAGTGAAGAAGGTTTTTATCGATTAGAGCGAGCTATGCGATACGGTAAACGGTTAAAGTTAGCTAAAAGAGTGCCAAGAGATGTATTTATGCCAGAGGATAAGAAGTTATGGTTTTTATTTGAGCGTATATATACGGTGGTTCATGATAAGGAGGTAGCTGTATTAAGACGTTTGGGGTTGACACCGATGCAATATAATGTGTTGGAGTTTGTCTATGTTTCGTCGTGTAAACCAACATTGGGCTTTATAGTGGATGAGTTACGAGTGTCGTATGGAAATTTATTTGCAGTTGTAAAAAATTTAACAAAGAAAGGTTTATTGACTTGTAGTGTGTGTTCAACTGATAGACGATCTAAAAGTCTTGCTTTGACTTATGAAGGAAAGCTTTTATTTGAAGAAGTACAAGTTGTGCATGATAAAGTGTTAGGTAATATGTTTTCAGCTATGCGCAAAAATAAGAAGAGTGATATTAAATCTGATCTAATATTTATACTTAGACATTTCAGTCCAGAAAAAATAGAGTAAGTATTGAAGTAAGCGATAGAGTGAGTGAGCATAATAGATAAAGTGGGGATATGGAGTAAGTTAACCAGTTAAAACAAAAAATCCTACAATTTCTGTTAATAAGAAATTGTAGGATTCTGATGTTTTGTTAGTTACTTTTAAGCTATACCAATCCAGTGCCAATATGTAAGAGCAAATACGAGCATCATTACATAGCCAATAATAGTTAATGGAATACCTGTAGTCATAAATGTTTTTACATCGAATGTGTCGGTACCGTAAGCTACCATACCTTGTGGAGAGTTTACTGGTAATACTAGACCGAAGCAGATCGCATATTGCATAAGCATGGTTACCCCAATTGGATTAAGACCTTCTGCGTTATGTCCTACTACAATAGAAATTACAATAGGAATCATAGCAGAGGAGAGGGCTGTAGCAGATGCAAAGCCTAGGTGGATGACAATGAGGAAGGCAGCCATTACGGCAATTAATATAAATACGCTGGCGCTTTCAAGGGAGAAGGCGTTTACAAATACTTGAGCAAGCCAAGTGGCTGCCTTTGTTTTCAGTAATACAGATCCAAGACCGATACCAGCACCAAACATAACGATGGAACCCCAGTCGATGTTTGGCTGTGCAAATTTCCAATCCATAATGCCAATCTTAGGGAAGAAGAACAATGCGATAGCTACAATTGTTGTAGTTGTTGTATCGATAGAATGTAGCTTGCCACCGGTAGCCCACAATGCGAGAAGACCGATAGAGATACATAACAGTTTCTTTTCATCAGTACTCATAGGACCGATTTCTTGGCGCATTTTAGCGAGTTGTACATCGCCACCTACAAGTTCTTTAAACTCTGGTTTAATTAATGCTTGTGTTAAGAAGTAGGCGATGATAACCATAACAATAGAGAATGGAGCCGCTGCTGAGAGCCAATCTATCCAGCTTACAGAGGTATTCATCTGTGTTTGCATAAATCCTACAGCCACAAGATTTTGAGCGGCAGCTGTTTGAATCATAATATTCCAGAACGTATCGGCCTGCACGGCACCTACCATGAGTAGAGCGGCTACGCGGCTTTTACGTTCAATACCTAAGTTCTCAACAATACCAATGATAATCGGTGCTAAGCAAGCAATACGAGCTGTTGCACTGGGTACGAAGAAAGCGAGGATAAGCCCTGTAATAATAACACCTAAATAAATACGGCTAACCTTAGTACCAACGCTAGACAGTACTAACATGGCAATACGACGATCGAGACCTGTTTTGCGCATAGCTACAGAGATAAACATGGCAGCGCCTACAAGAATCATAGCTGGTGAAGAATAACCAGAAATGATCAGCTTCAAAGCATTGGCCGTGCCCATCGCTTTAGCAGGTGCTTCGGGATTAGGTGAGAACCCTAATAGTAAAGCGGTAAGTGCAGTAATCATTGTAGCACTTACTGGATAGGAAACAGCTGAGGTCATACACAAGATGATTGCAAAGGCGAGGACACTGATCATACGATGTCCGCCGGTAGATAATGTTTCCGGTGTAGGCAATAATAAAATACCGCCTAAAACAATAAAGGATAAAATAAGTCCAATATTTTGAGCAGTTGTACGCGCCTTTTGTGGAGGGGCAGTAGTTGTTACACTCATAATAAAACTCCTTTCAATTTGTGTCATAACTATTACTGTATAATAATAAATAAGGTAAACTATATAAGCTAGACCATCCTATAAAGTATACTATTCTATAAAGTACACTATCCTATAATATACGCTATTCTATAAAGTAAACTATATAAGATAGACTATTCTATAAATATTATTGTATCGTATTTTCTATAGAATTAGTTGTATAATTTATAAGAATATTGTATACATAAAGAGCGAGAGGTGTCAGTAAGTATATGTAAGAGTATAATACATTTGTGACAAGTGAA
>OASQ01000119.1_pt1 | contig 48098 bp, 32 predicted proteins | sample 1475771 | NCBI WGS metagenome assembly OASQ01 (sample SAMEA2579910, study PRJEB22360) | human gut metagenome | reverse complement strand
GGTCGCGTCGCGCTACCTGCTGTTCGCGTTGCTCGCCTGCCTCATCGGCGGCGGCCTCGGCCTGATCGCCGGCTTCCTTGGCATTCCTGCGTTCCTGCTGGTCGTATTGCAAGGCATGTATGTGATGCCCGGCCTGCGACTGGAATACGACTGGCTGTACGGTTCGCTCGGCATCGCGCTGTTCGTGGTCGGCGTGCTCGCCGCCACCATCTACGCGTGTGTGCAGGAAATGAGGCAGACGCCCGCCGCGCTGATGCGTCCGAAAGCGCCGCGCGCCGGCTCGCGCATTCTGTTGGAACGGATTCGGCCGGTTTGGAATCGCATCGGCTTCCTCGGCAAAGTGACCGCGCGCAACATCTTCCGCTTCAAATCGCGCCTCATCATGACGGTCGGCGGTGTGGCCGGCTGCACCGCGCTGATCGTCTGCGGCCTGGCCATCAACGACACCGTCGCAGACCTCGGCATCAAGCAATACCGCGACATCTACCAGTACGACCTGATGGTGGTTTCCGACGATTCGGACGCGTCGGCGATGCGCACGAAGGTCGCGTCAGACGGGCGCGTCACGTCATCGCTTGACGTGCGCATAGAATCGGGCGATTTGACGGTTGCGGGCAGTGGCGACGGTGACAGCGGCAAGGCCGGCAGCAGCGGCAGCGAAAGCATCCAGCTGGTCGCGGTGCCGGAAAAGCATCTGTCCGATTTGGGCGAAATGGTCACGTTGCAGCCGGTCTCGTCCGGCATACTGGGCACGTCCGGCGTCGGCAAAACCGGTTCGCTGAAACTCGATGACGATGGCGTGATCGTCGCGCAGTCGGCGGCAAGCGCGCTGGGCGTCAAGGCCGGTTCCAAGGTGCGACTGACCAACGGCGACGGCGTGCAGGCGACGGCGAAGGTGAGCGCGGTGAATCGCAACCTCATCGGCTCGGATGTGTATGTAAGCGAAACCTACTACGCCAAGCTTTTCGACTCGAAAGACGCGAAGAACACCAAGAATTCCAAGAGTTCCGAGGATTCCGAGGCTCTGACGTGGAACGCCATGCTCGCCAAGCTTTCCGGCTCCGACACTTCGCAAACCGACTATGCGGAATCGCTCGAAGAGGACAGTTCGGTGATGAAGGCCGTAAGCTGCGCGCACATGGCCGACAGCTTCAAATTCGACCTCATGGGCGCGGTGGTGGCGCTGATCGTGGCGCTTGCCGGCGGTCTGGCACTGGTGGTGCTGTTCACGCTCGCCAATACGAACGTGTCGGAACGCGTGCGCGAGATGGCCACGCTCAAGGTGCTTGGCTTCTTCGACCGCGAAGTGCACCATTACGTGAACCGCGAGATGATGATCCTCACCGTCATGGGTGTGATACTGGGCCTGCCGCTCGGCCGACTCGTCGGCGGCATGCTGACGATGGCGCTCAACATGCCCTCGTTGTATTTCGAGGTGGAGGTCAAGCCGCTGAGCTACGTGATCGCGGCCGTGGCGACCATGGCCTTCGCGCTGCTCGTGCAGCTGTTCGTCAACCCCGTCCTCGACCGCATCGACCCCATCAGCTCCCTCAAGTCCGTGGAGTAGCGCCCCTCCGAAGCCCTCTCAGTTCTTCGGGTAGCGGTAGTTGTGAGGGAGTTGGGTGGTGAGCTGCGGGTCCAGGCCGAGTTCCTTGAGTTGGCGGTCGATTTCGAGGCGCGCACGTTCCACAAGTTCGGCGCGACGGCTGTCCAAACCGTTCAGCCCCTCCTGCTTTTCCAGCGATTCCAACATCTCCGCCATACGCTTGAGCCGGTCCTGATGGTGCAGCAGCGCACGCACCTGTGCATGTTCGCGTACGATCGTCCGCCAATCGGATGGCGTGTGCGCAATCTCCCGAACCGCGGTGACCGGATGCACGTCGGCCACCTGATATGTGATCGAGCCGAGCAGCGGCATCAGGAACACCGTAATCGCGCCGGCTGCGACCAGCGTCGACGCGGTGTCGCTCTGCATGGTGCCGACCTTCACCGCCAGCGACGTGACGGCGACGATGATCGGCAGCGCGGTCGTGCAATACAGGGCTACGGTGACGCGGTGATGCGATGACAGCGGATTCTTGCGTTTGTCGAGCGATAGCGCAACATATACGGGCACCGCGCGAATCAGCATGAGCATGACGATGAACGCGACGAGCAGCGCGGGCCGGCTTGCCACGGCGCGCACGTTGATCGCGGCGCCTGACACCACAAAAAATACAGGAATGAGGAAGCCGTAGCCGACACCCTCCAACTTCATTTCCAGCGACTTGCTGCCGTCGGGGATGATGTAACGCAGGATGAAGCCCGCGGCGAACGCGCCGAGCACCGCGTCAAGTTCGAACAGCGCGGAAATGGTGACAAGGAAGATGAGCAGGAATGTGGTCAGTCGCATGAGCGTTTGCGATGACGTGTTCGCATTTTCCGTAAGGAAACGGTACAGGCGATGGCCGGTTCTCAGTGCTTTCGTAGGTAGCATCGCGCACAGTAGGCAGATGGCAAGGAACGCGCCGAGCACGAGCATGGTTTGCCAGCCGGTTCGGGTGGATAGCAGGATGGCCATGGCAAGGATTGGGCCGAGTTCGCCCCACGTTCCGTACGAGATGATGGCGTCGCCGATGGGGGTGCCTTCGAGGTTGCGTTCCTTGAGAATCGGCATGAGCGTGCCGAGCGCGGTGGTGGTGAGTGCGATTACCGTGGCCACGCCGTTGATGCCTTGCTTGGTGAAGAACGGAAGGAATGTCACAACCAGCCAGGCGAGGCCTAGCGTGATTCCCCATGTAAGCAGTCCGACTTTGCCTTGATGTCCGGCGAGTCGTTTGGGGTCGATTTCGTAGCCGGCGAGCAGGAACAGGAACGCCATGCCGAGCTCGTTCAAGAGTTTCACGGCGTCGTTTACTTCGATTATGCCCAGTCCGTACGGGCCGAGTGCGGCTCCGGCGGCGAGCAGCAGTACGGTTTGTGGAATGAACCTTCCCGGAATCAGCTGCGCCACAATCGGGCTGACGGCCGCCACCGCCATGATGATGGTCAGGGAAACAAGCTCTTGCGTCATACCGTCGAGCCTAGTGAGCCATTGTGACCGGAGGTTGAAGAATGTGATTTCCGCTATCTGTGGCAGGTTTCTTCGGGGAAACCGACCTAGGGGGCATGATTCCTACCCCCTAGGTCTGGATTTGCTCAAGGAACCTGCCACACATAACGCAAATCGTTTTCTTGTGAAGGGCGAATCTGCCACATATAGCACGTTTCACGACATTAAGGGGGTCGGTCGCGTTTGCGAGGAGGCCAACCCTCGGTTCTCGTCCGCCGCGCGCGCACCACCCGCCCGCCAAATGCTATCTAGCTTATAGATGGCGGGTGGTTCGCCCCATTTGCCAGTTCGGGGGTGTAAATCATACCCCCGAACCGCCTATTCTCGTCTAGCACCCGCCATCTATAAGCGAAATACCTTTCCGCAAAGCCCCAAATCCGCCATCTATAAGCCAGATAGACCCATCAGTTTGACCATGGATAGACTCGGTTAGAGATGCTCTTGGCAAAAATGCCAATTTCGGCCTCCTGCAAAGGGTTTTGATGGGTCTAACCCATGATTTGCGTAAGTCCTAACCCATGATTTGCGTAAAACGTGGTTCGCTCAGAGCTGTGGCCGGAGACCGTCCAAGTTCGACCGACATTATCGGAATCGTCAGGGAAGAAGGCACGCGGGCGGAGTGCAATATAATGTTCCCTATGGCTGGCAGTTCAAGGGGGCAAGACTGATGGCAGTTTTTCCGCATGGGAGCGCGCGCGGCGGGTCGAGAAGCGACGGTCCGCAGCAAATTAAGGACTTACGCGCCGACGATTTTTATGGCGATTCGCACGATGGCAACGACGGCTCGCGCGGTTCGCACGACACCACGCGCAACACCCGCACCTACACTTTCCCGACTTTCGCGGAGGCGACCGACGCGTCCGAAGCGATGCGCGAGCGTCGCGCGGATCGCAACAAGTCCATTGCCATGCGCGTGCTTGCGGCGGTGCTGATTCTTACCGCGCTCGGCATTGGCATGTTTCCGAGAGTGTTGCAATACCGTTCGGCGCGCGAGCTGGCGAGCACGTCCGCCCGTTCCGAGCAGAGCGTCGCGGGCTGGCCGTATCCGCAGGCCGACGAGGCATTCGCCGCAGCTGGGGCGTACAACAAGCGTCTCGCCGAATCGGGGCAGCCGGTGATTGGCGAGGCTGAGGATCCGCTCGCCGAGTTGTACAACAACAATCAGTCCGACTCCAGCGACGGTTCCGGTTCCAGCTCGACGGGCGCAGGCGCCACTGGCGATGGTAACAAGGATTCCGCTAGCTCCAAAGACGCGGAATACCAGCGTTTGCTGGATACTGGCGATGGCGTGATGGGTTCCATCCGCATTCCAAAGATTTCTGTGGATTTGCCGATCTACCATGGCACGTCGGAGCAGACGCTTGCGTCCGGTGCGGGGCATTTGTATGGCAGTAGTCTGCCGGTGGGTGGCAAGGATACGCATGCGGTGATTACCGGACATCGGGGTTTGGTTGAAGCCTCAATGTTTACGCGTTTGGATGAGATGCGGGTTGGCGATTACTTCTATATCGATGTGATGGGCCATACGCTTGGCTACAAGGTGGATCGCATCACCGAAATCAACCCGGATGACACGTCGAAGTTGAAGATCGTGCCCGGCGAGGACCGTGTGACGCTGATGACATGCACCCCGTATGGCGTGAATACGCACCGTCTGTTGGTTTCTGCGCTGCGTTCCGCCATTCCCGAAGAGATTCCCGCGGAGGATGATGCGGCAAAAGATGTGCGTGTGATTGCGGGCGTGGTGTCAGCTGCCACGTTGCTGGTCGGTTTGTTGTTGGTTTGGCTGCTCCGCTGTCCGTGGCATGTCCGTAGGCATGCCGCTTGGTGGCCAAAGCGCAACTAGGGGTTGATGGCGTTAATGTTGCACTTGACAGATGTTTTTGTCGAGGAAAATTCTGAAAGAGGCATGACAACGTTTGCTTATAGTTTTTGCATCGCGATTTACGGGGGCAAGAATACTCTAGAATCGCGATGATATGTGCGATTTCAAGGAAAGTATATCCCCTTGATTACCTCGTTGGGAGGGTATGTATCCCTCTGTTTTTCTCCTTAAGGTTTAGGCAACGAAGCGATTGTCGGACGGTATGTGAAGCGAAGACGCATCAAATATACCGGTCGAAGGAGGAAGGTATTTCCCCGATCGCTTAACGGTACAAGGGGGTAGGCGTATGAGACACGTCTTTGAGCGAAACAGGGCGAGGGGCACAGGTCTGTTCACGCGTCGTGTCATTGCGGCCGTCGCGACGGTCGCAATGCTCGCCGGCGTGGGGTGCGTCACTGCTTCGTCAGCGGCGGCGGAAGATGCCACGGGAGCCTTGGAACAACAAATCGAGCAGCCGGTATTGCAAGAATCTGGGCAAGAGGATTCACAGCCGGTGGAACAAAATTTGATGGTGGGAGAAGAGCAGCCGTCAGATCAAGAGGCTTACCAGCAAGTCGAACAAGAAACGGAACAAGAAACGAAAGAAGAGACTGAGCAGTGGGTTGAGCAGGAGGTTGAACAACAATCTGAACAACAATCTGAACAACCTGATGAGCAGCCAGTTACGTTGTCCGCTCAACCGATTGCGCGAGCAAATCGGGCGCAGTCGGTTGCGCAGAACGAGACTGGTTCTCAGTTGGGCGCTCCGGAGAAGCATAAGCGCATCAAGAAGAACGATGATGGCAGTTACACCGTGAACGTGGATGTGAAGGGCGCCGTCAACAGCACCACGGTCACCACCACCCAGCCAATCGACTTCACGCTGGTGCTGGATGTGTCCGGTTCGATGGACGATCCGATGAGTAAGACGGATCGGACCAAGCGGTTAGACGCACTGAAAGAAGCGGTTAAAGCATTTCTTGATGAAGCTGCGAATACTAATACGGAGGCCGGTTCCGAACTGGTTCGCGTTGGACTGGTGAAGTTCGCCGGCGATGAAAAGAACGGAATCGGGGATGACACGTACCGAAGTGGTGGGTACACCTACAACTACTCCCAAATCGTTAGCGATCTGACTGCGGATATGAACGGTCTGAAGAACAAAGTCAGCAAACTCAAAGCCGCTGGCGCCACCCGCGCCGACAATGGATTCAATCGTGCGGTCAAGGTGATGGGCAGTGCTAGTGCTCGAACCGATGCGAAGAAGGTCGTTATCTTTTTCGCGGATGGTTCGCCTACATCGTCTAGTGGCTTCGAGGGTAAAGTGGCAAATAAGGCCGTCGAAGCTGCCAAGGAATTGAAAGATGGTGGCGCCACGGTGTATTCCATCGGCATCTTCGCCAGTGCCAACCCGTCCTCGCTCTCCAGCAACGAGAACCAGTTCATGCATGCGGTGTCCAGCAACTTCCCAAAGGCAACGAAATACAACCAGCGCGGTGAAGGGAATATCAAAGCCGGCTATTATAAAAGCGCGACGAACGCTTCGGAGCTGAATGCCATCTTCGACGAGATTGAGAAGAGCGAGACTACCACATCCGCATACATCAATGTGGTGATGGAGGATACGCTTTCGGAATATGCCGAACTTGCTGGCAGCGACTATAAGGTCGTAGCCAAGGACTCGTCCGGACAGGCCGTCGCTTTGACCAAGGATGTCGATTACACCCTGACATACGACGAGAACGCGAAGAAGTTCACCGTCAGGTTCCTGAAGGCTCTGGTCCACAACGTGACGTACACGCTGGAATACAACGTGAAGCCCACGCAAAATGCATACAACGACTACGCCTCTAATCTGAATACCGGCAAGGATGGATATGCCGGCGTGAAGGGTGACGCGGATACCGATCTGGACGGGAACACCACGTCCTCGAACCAGCCTGGTTTCCATTCGAACGATTCCGCATGCCTGTCATACACGGCCGATGGCGTGGATCATGCATGCGGCGGCAATCCGTATCCGCATCCGGTGATCCAGGTGGTTTCCTCGACGCTGCATATCGAAAAGCAGTGGAGTGGAGACGGTGACAAGCCGGAAAGCATCACGGTGGATATCAAGCAAGGTGGCAATAGCTACAAGACAGTCACGTTGAAGCCGGATGCGAACGGAAACTGGTCCACGGATGTGATCATTCCGGCCGGTGCCGCGAAAACGTACACGGTGACGGAAACCGAACCGGAGAACCATCAGTGGCAGGCCTCCTACCAGCACAAAGTCGGCAATGGTGCTCTCGCTGACGGCAATGTGGTGACGGTGCCGGAATCCACGGCATCGCAGAACGCCACAGTAGTCATCACCAACACGTTGAAGACGGCCACGTTGAAGAACGCAATTGGCGTGAAGAAGGAGCTGGTCGGCCGCGATTGGAAGGATTCCGACGAGTTCACTTTCAAGCTGAAGGCAGACGATTCCAATCCAGACGCGCCGATGCCAGCTTCCTGCAAGAACCAGTCGGCGTGCACGGTGACGGTGAAACGCGATTCGTCTGACGATCACGTTGCTTACTTCGGCGACATCACGTATGACGCAGGTGAAGCCGAGTACACATATCTTGTGACGGAGAACGCTGGTAATGCTTCCGCAATGTATTACTCGCAGGCGGAATACCGGGTGGTCGTGTCCGTGATGAAAGACGGAACGTCCGGTGAATGGAAGGCCGTTGTCGAATCCGTGACCCAGCTGAAAACCGATTATGGTGCCGCTGGTTCGAATTGGGACGAGACCCAGCCAATGCTGTTCACTAACCAATACATTTCGGCATCGTCACTGCCATTGACGGGCCGCATGGGTGCGGAACGATGGTGGCAGATTGCGGCCGGCGGAGTTGGCGTGCTGGCATTGCTCGCCGTCGCTGCGGCCGACCAGTGGAGACGTAAGAAGCGGCTCAGCTGAATAACACAGGATTTGCGGATCGCGGGGGCGCGTTGGGTTCCCGCCTCCCGCGATTGCAGAAAACAGTAACCAACAATCAAGGAAGAGGAGATTCTCATGAAGATGAGGAAGCTTTTCGCAGGGCTGGCCGCCGCGGCAACGTTGCTGAGCGGCATGGCCATCGGCGTCGCCGCCGCACAGGCTGATGATGCTCCATTGCTGCAAGTTAACCACGCACAGGAAGACCATACGTACACGCCATACAAGTTTGCCACGTTCGAGAATCCTGGCAATGGCTCGGTCGAAGTGAAAACGGTTGACGCATGGAAGGGAGCTGTGACCACCGCTGCTGACGCGGCTGATGGAAGTCACAACGGCATCCCGACAGAGTACAAGGATAATCCAGCCGCCTATGTGGCGACGTTCACTGCGGATCAGCTCCGTGTCTTCGCCAAGACCTTGGCTGGAATTACTCCGCCGGCAGGACCTGATGGTACTGGCCTGACCGTAACTACGGAGCAGGCAAATACGAGCCAGGCGGTCAATGTGAACGGAGAAGGCTGGTATCTGGTGAAGGATACGTTCACCAAGGCTGGCGAAACGACTGTGACGTCGGGAACTCCGGCTGTGGTGGCCACCACCGTCAATGGACTGTCCAATCTGAGGATTGCGGCCGATACGACGACCGGTCAGGGCAACATCACGACTGAAGGCCAGTTCAACGCGAAGAACGCGAATCCGACCGACGAGCCGCTCAAGTTCGCCCGGATGAATGACGTGGATGTGAACGGTAAGAGCGTAAAGGTGGGCGACACCGTGGACTTCACTGTGGCCGCGGACGTTCCTCATGCTGCGGCTGGCTGGGATGCGTACCCCTTTACCATTACCGATACCGCGTCCAAAGGTTTGCGGATTGCGGAAACGAGTGACTTCAAGGTCCAGTTCGGAGATCATACTACTGTGAATCCCGATCTGTACACGATAACGCAGGAAGGCAATGCTCAATCCGGCACCACCACGACCATCTATTTTGCCGATGCCACAACGCTGGCCGGTAGGACGATCGTCGTGTCGTACCAGGGCACCGTCACCAAGGATGCGTTGGATGGCTTGAGCGGCAGTGTGGACAACAAGGCCACAATCACCACCAAGGATGGTACCAGCGGTGAAGGCAAGACTGTCCTTAAGACCTACGGTTTCCAGTTCACGAAGATTGGCAAGGAAGGGAATGAGGCCAAGCCTCTAGCCGGCGCCAAGTTCGTTGTCAAGAATGCGGAGGGCAAGTTCCTTAAGCAGGCTGAGGACGGTGCGTGGTCGTTTGTTTCCGATCAGAATGATGCCAAGACGTTCATTACTGAGAATGATGGTTTGGTGAAGGTCGCGGGTCTTGCGGCAGGAACCTACACGGTTGTGGAGACTCAGGCTCCGACCGGCTACGCCCAGAACTTCAGGGTCACTTTCAATGTGAAGATCACAGATGAAGGTCTCGTCACTTTCGAACAGGATGCCCTTCGTCAGGTCCAACCGGTCGATAACACCACTGCGAATGCCACCGCTACCGTGCTGAACGTGAAGAATGTCACTCAGCTGCCGCTGACTGGTGCTGCGGGAACCGTGCTGTTCACGGTCGTGGCGCTGCTGGTGGGTGGCGCTGGCGTGGCTGTGGCGGTCAAGAGCCGTCGCCGCACGTACTGAGCGCATGCGTTCGGTGTGAGTGAGTTGTGAATTGACTCACGCGCAATAAAAGTCAATGCGGGCGGTTGTGGATATTCCATAATCGCCCGCATTGATGTGTGACCGACCGGTTGAAGTGATATACGGTCAGCAATATTTGAAAAGCTGCTTGTGAGAAGTCGGATATACACTTGCTTCATTACGGGGTATAGCAAAGGGGGTAAAACGATGCGCGGTGGAGGATCATTCAGCATGGAAGAGCTCCAAATGTTGCGGGATCTGCCGGCGGTGGCTAACGTGTCGAAAGACCGCATCACGTACTCCAACGCTTTCAAACAGGTGTGTGTCATACGGTATCTTGCGGGGGAATCGCCGACCAAAATCTTCCGCGAGGCGGGATTGCCGCCGGAACTGATTGGGTATAAACGTATAGAACGAAGTGTGGCGCGTTGGAAGGCTGCCGTCCTCAAATCCGTGAACGGTAGCAGTAACATGAGTAACGGCGAAATCATTACGGAGCTCGTCAACCTGTATGTTCATGCGGTGACGCGCAAGGAGAAACTCGACGACATCGCAGGAATCGCCAATCCCGATAAGGCAAATATTGAAAATGCTCCGAATTCGCTGGACGGGGCGAACGTGTCGGGAACGGGAACTACCCGCTGCGGTCCCCCCCCCATCCGATGCGGCTGCCATCGCCGTGCCGCCTGCACCTCTCAGCGCGAGCAGCGGCCTTGACAGCGAGACGGCGCTTGTCATCATCAAACAACAGGCTCGGCGCATCGACGAGCTGGAACGCGAAAACGAATCGCTCCGTGGCAAGCTGAAAACCTTGGCAAGCTGACTCCACCCGTCGCAAAGCGTTTTTTGGAAAAGATGCGAATCTGCCACATATAGCGCATTTCGCGGTACGAACAACGGCAGAGATTGTGCGGTTGACGCGGTAGGGTGTGAACATTATGACTTTTGGGAATACGAAAACCGGAAAAACTGGTACAAGCACGTCCGACGCGACGGAAACCGCACAAATCAAATCCGTCGAAAGCCTCGACAAAGGCAACGACATGGAACGCGGCCGAAAAACCCGCCACGTCCAATTCATCGCCATCGGCGGCACCATCGGCACCGGCCTGTTCCTCGGCTCCGGCAAGTCGATCGCGCTGACCGGACCGAGCATCATCCTCGTGTACATCGGCGTCGGCCTGATCATGTTCCTGCTCATGCGCGCCATCGGCGAAATGATGTACAGCGACCCAAGCCAGCACACCTTCATCAACTTCATCACCCGCTACCTCGGCCGCGCGTGGGGCAAATTCGCCGGCTGGACGTACTGGATCGTGCTCATTCTGACCGGCATGACCGAAATCACAGCCGTCAGCACGTATTTCGTCACGTTCTTCGGTACGTTCGGCATAGACCTCAACGCGTGGAAATGGCTTATCGAACTGTGCTTCCTCGTGGCGCTCACCGGCATCAATCTCATTGCCGTGAAAGTGTTCGGCGAGGCGGAATTCTGGTTCTCCATGATCAAAATCACGCTGATTGTGGGTCTGATTGTCACCGCCGTGGTGATGCTGTTCCTCGGTTTCAGCTACCCGGCCACGCATATCGAAGGCGTGGACGGCACGGTCTCCGGTGCCACTGTGAGCCTTACGAACATTACCGACGGCTTCCAGCTTGCGCCGAATGGCTGGATGAACTTCTTCATGAGCTTCCAGATGGTGTTCTTCGCCTACCAGCTCATCGAATTCGTGGGTGTGACCGTGTCCGAAACCCAGAACCCGCGCAAAGTGCTGCCGAAAGCCGTCAACGAGCTGATCATGCGCATCCTCATCTTCTACGTGGGCGCGCTCGTGGCCATCATGGCCATCGTGCCGTGGCGCAACTTCCATCAGAACGCGGACGGCTCGTTCGGTTCGCCGTTTATCATGGTGTTCAAATACGCTGGGCTCGACTGGGCTGCCGCGCTCGTGTTCTTCGTGGTGATCACCGCAGCCGCGTCGGCACTCAATTCGCTGATCTACTCGGCGGGCCGCCACCTATACCAGCTTGCGCAGGATTCCGAATCGCCCGCTATGCAGCGCCTCGGTGAGGTGTCGGATCACAAGGTGCCGGCGAAAGCGATTATCGTGTCCGGCTGCATGATTCTGTTCTCCCCGCTGGTCAACGCGATTCCGGGCGTTTCCGGTGCGTTCGTGCTGTTCGCTTCGGCCGCCAGCGCCGTCGTGATCTTCATCTACATCCTGACGATGCTTGCGCACCGCCGCTACCGCCAGAGCGCCGACTTCCTGCCGGACGGCTTCGTCATGCCGGCATGGCAGGTGTGCGACTGGATTGCGATTGCGTTCTACGTGTTCGTGTACGTCACGCTGTTCCTGTCCGCAGATACGCGCGGTTCCGCCATCGCCGGCCTGCTGTGGCTCGTCGTGTTCGGCGGCTACTGCCTGCTGCACGAGCGATTCCAGAACCGCGATTTGAAAGCGGCTCTAGGGAAGTAGACGTATTGCCTGTCGCTGCGGTATGCGTGGCATGCGCGTGTTGCGCTACGTGTCGCGCATTCGACGAAAGAGGGCCGGTGGAAACCTTGCGAAAATGTGCGTTTCCACCGACCCTCGTCGTGTAATCGCAATAAAACCGTGCGAAACGTTAGTGCACGAATCGTACGAAATCGGCGCGAATCAGCCGATGTAGTCGGCCTCGTTCGTCGGGCTGGACGGCACGGCGTGATCTTCCGTCACCTTGCCCAGGCCGGACAGGTACGCTTCACGGCCCGCCTCGATCGCGTTCTTGAAGGCGCGCGCCATCAGCGGAATGTTTCCGGCGGATGCGATCGCCGTGTATGCCATCACCGCATCCGCACCCATCTCCATGGCCTCAGCGGCCTGGCTCGGACGGCCGATGCCCGCGTCGATGATCACCGGAACGTTGGCATTCTTGATAATCACTTCAATGAAATCGCGTGCGCGCAGGCCCTTGTTCGAGCCGATCATCGCGCCAAGCGGCATCACGCATGCCGCGCCTGCGTCCTCAAGACGCTTCGCCGCGATCGGATCCGGGAACATGTACGGCATGACCACGAAGCCTTCCTTCGCCAGCTTTTCCGTGGCCTTGATGGTTTCCTCGTTGTCGGGCAGCAGGTACTTCGACTCGTGCTCGATCTCCACCTTCACGAAGTCCGTCTGGCACACCTCGCGCGCGAGACGTGCGATGCGCACCGCCTCCTCCGCGTTGCGCGCGCCCGACGTGTTCGGCAGCATGGTGATGCCCTTCGGAATGTAGTCGAGCAGGTTGTTTTCGGTGGTGCGGCAGCGGCGCAGCGCCATGGTGACGATCTGCGTGCCCGCGTTCTCGATGGTCGCCTTGATGAGGTTCAGGTCGTAACGGCCGGAACCGAGGATGAAACGGCTCGTGAACTTGTGCCCGCCGAGGATCAGCGGGTCGGCGTCGCCGGTGGCGATCTCGTCGTACGCATGCGCGTCCGGCTCAGGCAGGATCGCCGTGTTCGTGGTGGTGCCGACCAGCTCGTCGAGCGTGGCGTTCGGTGCGGCCGCGACGTCGGCGGCTGCGGTGGTGATGGTGTTTTCGGTGCTCATCGTCGGTTCCTTTCGTTGGGGTGTTTGGTGTTGCTGTTGTTGCGATTGCTGTGCTGCTGTTGTGTTGCCGTTGCGTCGCTGTTGTGTTGTGTGCAACGTGCGTTTGTAATCGCAATAAAAATTTCGATTACGGCAGTGGAGTAACGTAGCAGTGCGTCAGGCGTCTTCCTCGCCGAGGATCAGTCGCGTGATCATGTTCGCTTCGTGGCAGGCGACCACGCCCACGCGCGGCGCCATCAGGCCGGCACCCGGTACCGGAACCGTCTCGCCGTCGCCACAGAAGTAGAAGTTCTTCGAAACGCGACGCGTGCTCACCAGGTTGGAGCTGCGGAAGCCGGCCATGCCGGACGCGCTGACGAGCTTCTTGCCCGGCAGATTCTCCAGCACCGCGTTGACGAGCATCGTCTTGTTTTCCGGCACGTCGAACGCCTCGCAGATGATGTCCTCGTTTTCGAACAGCGTCGGCACGTTCTCGTCGGTCACCTTGACGGTGTCGATAGTGATGTCCGTGAACGGGTTGATTTGGCGCAGATTGCTGCGCAGCGCCTCCGTCTTGTACTGGCCGAGGTCCTTCAGGAAATACTGCTGGCGATTCAGGTTCGTCATATCCACGCGGTCGAAGTCGATCAGATGCAGATGGCCGACGCCGATGCGGGTCAGCGCCACCGCGATGGTGGAGCCGAGGCCGCCGCAGCCGCAGATGGCCACGTGCGCCGCGTCGAGCTTGTCCTGCGTGGCGGCCGTGTGACGGTCGAGCAGGGCCGCGCGGATCTCCTCGCGGCTGATCAGGGTGGCCGGGTCGGGCTGGTTGTCGAAAGCGTGCTGGCGGGCGTCGATCTGCGCCTGCGATGCGGATGGTTCAAAAGTCATGGTTGTTCTCGTATTCTCGTTTCCGCTCGTATGGTTTGTTTCGCTGCTGTGCTCAGCCGCCCTGCACGAACGTGACGATTTCCAACGTGTCGGTGCCCTTGAGCTGCGTCTGCGCGCGCTGGGCGCGCGGCACGATCTCGCCGTTGAGCTCCACGGCCACGCGGTCGGCGCGCAGACCGCGTTGCTCCACTAGTTCGGCCACGGTGATCGGCGTGGCGACGTCCTCTTCCTTGCCGTTGATGATCATTTCGGTTCCCTTCTGTATGCCAGGCCCCACGAGTGCCGTTCCCGCCGAAACGGACGTTCAGAACTGCTTTGTGGGCTTCCGAGCGTCTGCTTCCGGTGAATCGGACATTCACGGTTGGTACGAAAAAAGGGTCGCCGAAGGAACCGTACCCTATGAGGTGGTGCGCCCCTCCGTGACCCTAATCACGCGATATTCGGTTATCGCGAACGGAAATGAGATGCGCCTCGCGGCGCGAACAACCCGTCTCCTTACGGCGGCATTACCCGCATCAAGTCCTCGGTCGAAGCTCGTCGAGCTCCCTCTCAGCCTTTCGGCTCCCGTTCGGTTGTGCCCTCATCTTCCCGCACCCGCCCGACAACCCGCTCCGCGCTGTTTTGTGCGAGAATGGGTGGCGGATTTTGTAGCGACGGATGTAGCGACGGATGTGGCGACGGAAGGGAGACGGTTATGACGACCGCACGAAACATGGGCGAATTGGCGGGATTTGCGATTCCACGGCTCGGCATGGGCACGATGGCGTTGGCGATTGAGGGCCGCCCGGACCGCGATACGGCGATCCGCACGATTCACGCCGGCTTGGACGCGGGCGTGCGATATCTGGACACCGCCTGGTCGTATTACCTGCCAAGCCAACCCGGCGCCGGCACCGCCGAAGACCTGGGCTACGGCGAAAAAATGGTGCGCGACGCGCTCGCCAGCTGGGACGGTCCGCGCGACGAAGTGCTGATTGCAACCAAAACCGGCTATCGCCGCACCATGGAGGCGCCGAACGTTGCCGAAAACGAGCCGGAACGCCAGCATTTGCAGGCTGTGGGCAGCCAGTACGGGTGGATGGCGGATTCGCGTCCGGAAACGATGATCTGCGACGCAAAGGAGTCGGCCGCGCACCTCGGCGTGGAGGCGCTGGACCTGCTGTACTCGCACGGCCCGGACCCGGAAGTGGCTTATGAGGACCAGGTCGGCGCGCTGAAGCAGCTGCTTGACGAGGGCGTGATCCGGTACGCGGGCATTTCCCGCGTGGACAACGCGCAGATCGACACTGCCCGTGAGATGCTTGGCGACAAGTTGGTCGCCGTGCAGAACCAGTTCTCGCCCTCGCACCCCGACCCTGAGCATACGATGGAGCACTGCGCGGAACTTGGACTCGCGTTCGTGTGCTGGAGCCCCCTCGGCGGCTTCCTCGACGCGTTCGACCAGCGCGCGTACGACCCGTTCCGCACGGTCGCCGGCAACCACGGCTGCTCCTACCAGCGCGTGGTGCTCGCCTGGGAACTGAGCCGCTATGAGCGGTTGTTCACCATCCCCAGCGCCCGCAATCCGCAGGAAATCAACGATTCCTTCGCTGCCACCGAACTGACGCTCACGCAGGATGAGCTGGCGATGCTGAACGCCTCCGTCGACGCCCGTCGCGGCTGAATTCCGCGCAATACGTACGATTGGCCGCGCCCGATTCCGCACAATAATCGCGATTCGGGCCGCGGCCTTTTTCGTGCCTTCTGTAGCTTGCTCGCTGCAAAATCGCCCTGGGAATAACTTACACTGTAAAATGTTTACACTGTAAGATATTATGACGGCGATTGCGACGGAAGGAGGTGCCGCGTGGGCTTTGAAGAGGAACTGTTCCACGAATTGGCGACCAACACATGGGACAAACGCTCGCGCATGCAGCAGGAGATGGTGAAAGGCGCGAAGGGCGAACCCTTCGCCGTGCAGGAACTCTATAGGAAAGGCCCGCTGACGCCATCGCAGCTCGCCTCTTCAATGAAAACCACCACCGGACGCGTGTCCACACTGCTGTCCGCGTTGGAGAAAAAAGGCCAGATCACACGCGAATCCGACCCCGACGATCGCCGTGTGGTGCACGTGAACCTCACCGAAGCCGGCAGGGAACGCGCCGAACGGCAGCGCGAAAGCATGCGCGAGGCGATCTGCTGGATCTTCTCGCAGATGGGGGAGCGCCGCGCGCGCGAATTCGTTGAGCTCACCGAGGAATTCACCACGTACATGTCGCTGTGCATGCCCGGCAAGCCGCGCCCCACGGCGGACGAGGTCAAAGCCGCGTTCTCAGGAAACGCACAGGAAGACGCGTAGTATCTTACGCTGTAAATAATTCACAGTGTAAGTAATCGCAATCCAGTAATCGCAAAAACCGCGAAAAATCGCAAAAACTAATCGTAAGAAAACAAGCAAAACACAAAACAAGAGAAGGAACCAAGCATGCTTCGCATCGTACGATACCTCTCCAAAGCGGAGATCGGTCAGATGCTCGTCGCGCTGGTCAGCATCGTCGGTCAGATCTGGCTTGACCTGACCCTGCCGGATTATATGGCCGACATCACGCAGCTCGTCGAAACCCCCGGCAGCGAAATGCGCGACATCTGGGTGGCCGGCGGCAAAATGCTGCTCGTCTCGCTCGGCTCGGCGGCCTGCGCTGTCGTCACCGGCTTCATCGCCGCACGCGTGGGTGCCTCGTTCAGCCAGCGCCTGCGTTCGCTCGAATTCAAGAAGGTGGAAAGCTTCGGCCCGGCGGAAATGAACCGTTTCTCCACCGCGTCGCTGATCACCCGCTCCACGAACGACATCACGCAGATCCAGATGTTCATCACCATGGGTCTGATGATGATCGTCAAGGCGCCGATCATGGCCGTGTGGGCCGTGTGCAAGATCGCAGGAAAGGGCTTCGATTGGACGCTCGCCACCGGCGTCGCCGTGGCCATCCTGCTGGTGGTCATCGCCGTGATCATGCACTTCGTCATGCCGAAGTTCAAGGCCATGCAGCGCCTGACCGACAACATCAACCTCGTGGCGCGCGAGAACCTCACCGGCCTGCGCGTGGTGCGCGCGTACAACGCCGAGGACTACCAGGAAGCCAAGTTCACCGAAGCCAACAAGGAACTCACCGAAACCCAGCTGTTCACCAACCGCGCCATGGCCATCATGATGCCGTTGATGAACACCATCATGAACGGCCTGATGCTCGCCGTCTACTGGATCGGCGCGTACCTCATCGACGCTGCCGACGCCGTCGACAAGCTCACCACCTTCTCCAACATGGTGGTGTTCTCCAGCTACTCCATCCAGGTCATCATGAGCTTCCTGCTGCTGAGCATGGTGTTCGTGCTCTGGCCGCGAGCCGACGTGTCCGCGCAGCGCGTGCTCGAAGTCATCGACACCGAGCCGATGGTCACCGACGGCACGCAGGACGCGGGCAAGCCGGGCGAGGAAGGCGAAATCGAATTCCGCAATGTGAGCTTCGCCTACCCCGACTCGCGTCACGCCATGCTCGAAGGCGTCAATTTCAAGGCGAAGAAGGGTCAGACGGTCGCGTTCATCGGCTCGACCGGCTCCGGCAAATCGTCCCTCATCAACCTCGTGCCGCGTTTCTACGACGCCACGCAAGGCGAGGTGCTCGTCGACGGCGTCAACGTGCGCGACTACAAGCTGAAGGCGTTGCGCGACAAGATCGGCTACGTGCCGCAGCAATCGTTCCTGTTCAAGGGAACGATCGCCAGCAACGTCGCGTACGGAGATACGGACCGCGACGACGACACCGTGCGCCGCGCATGCGACGTCGCGCAGGCGACGGAATTCATCGACAAAAAGCAGAAGAAGTACGATTCCGGCATTTCGCAGGGCGGTTCCAACGTTTCGGGCGGGCAGAAGCAGCGTCTGTCGATCGCACGCGCCGTCTACCGTCATCCGGAAATCCTGATCTTCGACGATTCCTTCTCCGCGCTCGACTTCAAAACCGACCGTGCCGTGCGTGACGCGCTCGAAAAGGAAGCGAAGGATTCCACGAAACTCATCGTCGCGCAGCGCATCGGCACCATCATGAATGCCGACCGCATCATCGTGCTCGATGACGGCAAAGTGGTCGGCCAGGGCACGCACGAGGAACTGCTCGACACGTGCGAAGTGTATCGGCAGATCGCCGAATCGCAGTTGAGCGAAGACGAACTGAAGCGCTGAAAGGGGGAGACATGCCAAGAGGAATGGGACGCGGCCGTGGGGCCGTGGAAAAGCCGAAGGACTTCGGCGGAGTGATGAAGAAGCTCGTGAAATTCTGCAGCCGGTACATTCCGGTGATGATTTTCGCGCTGGTTCTGGGCGCTGCCGGCACGGTGTGCCAGATCATCGGCCCGGACAAGCTCAAGGACATGACCAACGAGATCACGAAGGGTCTGCCGGCCATGGTGCACGGCAAGCCCGTCATGAATTCGATCGATATGGACGCGGTGTCGCGCATCGCATGGCTGCTCGTCGCGCTGTACGTCGGGTACGCGCTGCTGAGCTACCTGCAAAGCTGGCTGATGGCCAACGTCACGCAACGCACGGCACAGCAGCTACGTGAGGCGATCAGCCAGAAAATCAATCGCCTGCCGCTGAAATATTTCGACAAAGTCAGCTACGGCGACGTGCTGAGCCGCATCACCAACGACGTCGACGCGATCGGACAGACGCTCGGCCAGTCGGTCGGCTCGCTCATCACATCGGTCACGCTGTTCTTCGGCGCGCTCATCATGATGTTCTACAACAACGTGACCATGACGCTGTGCGCCATCGGCTCCGCGCTGCTCGGCCTGATCATCATGGGCGTGATCATGAAGGTGTCGCAGAAGTACTTCACCCGCCAGCAGGTGGCGCTCGGCGACGTCAACGGCCACGTCGAGGAAATGTACACCGGCCACACCGTGGTCAAGGCATACTGCGGCGAGGAACGCTCCATCGAGCAGTTCGAGAAGTACAACAACGACCTGTACGTGTCCGGCTGGAAGAGCCAGTTCCTGTCCGGCCTGATGATGCCGATCATGAACTTCGTCGGCAACTTCGGCTACGTGGTGGTGTGCGTGGTCGGCGCGGTGCTCGCCATGGACGGCAAGATCGAATTCGGCGTGATCGTGGCGTTCATGATGTACATCCGCCTGTTCACGCAGCCGCTGTCCCAGTTCGCGCAGGCGTTCCAGAACCTGCAGCGCTGCGCGGCCGCATCCGAACGCGTCTTCGGCTTCCTTGAGGAGTCGGAACTGTCCGACGAAACCGGCAAGCAGGCGCTGCTGGGCGTCGGCGCGGACGGCAAGCCGCAGCCGGTGCGCGGCGACGTGGAATTCAGCCACGTGCGCTTCGGCTACGACGCGGACAAGACCATCATCAACGACTTCTCCGCGTCCGTGAAGGCCGGCCAGAAGGTGGCTATCGTCGGCCCGACCGGCGCCGGCAAGACCACCATGGTCAACCTGCTGATGCGCTTCTACGAGATTTCCGGTGGCACGATTTCGATCGACGGCATCGACACCAAGTCCGTACCGCGTTGGAACGTGCACGACCAGTTCTCCATGGTGCTGCAGGACACGTGGGTGTTCCGTGGAACAGTGCGTGAAAACATCGCGTATTCGAAGAAGGACGTCACCGACGAGCAGATCGTGGCCGCATGCAAGGCCGTCGGCCTGCACCACTACATCATGTCGTTGCCGAACGGCTACGACACCGTGCTCGACGACAAGGCGTCGCTTTCCCAGGGCCAGCGCCAGCTGCTGACGATCGCCCGCGCGATGGTGGAGGACGCGCCGATCCTGATCCTCGACGAGGCCACCTCCTCGGTCGATACACGCACCGAGGAGCTGATCCAGAAGGCGATGGACGCGCTGACCGTGGGCCGCACGAGCTTCGTGATCGCGCACCGCCTGTCCACCATCCGCGACGCCGACATGATCCTGGTGATGAACGGCGGCGACATCGTGGAACGCGGCACGCACGAGGAACTGCTCGCCAAGGGCGGCTTCTACGCCGACATCTACAACAGCCAGTTCACGCTGGCCGAGTGAGGTTGGTGTGCTGACTCGCTAAAAAATCCGGAGGGACCACCCCTCCGGATTTTTGCGTTTTGGCTTCGGCATTTTTATTGTGTTGCGCTGACGGGACGGCGGATTTACCATTGAGGTGACTGACGTCAATCGATTGACGTATTTGAAAATCACAAAGAAAGTGGGCAGTCATGAAAAGCATCGAAATCGGCAAATCGGCAGTGGTCGCATCGCAGGCGGCGCTCGGCGTGATGCGCATGGACGCGCTGGATGCGGACGCGGCGGCGGAAGTCGTGCGTACGGCCGCCGAGCATGGAGTCAATTTCTTCGACACGGCGGACATCTACGGATTCAACGTCAACCACGACCATGCCAGCTCGCGTGTGCTCGGCCGCGCGTGGAAGGACGCCGGGCTCAAGCGCGAGGACATCTTCCTGCAGACGAAGTTCGGCATCAACATCGACTTCAGCGACCCGAACAACGTGCACGCCACCCGCTACGACTTCTCCGCGAAGCACCTCATCACGCGACTCGACGAGGAACTGGAGGCGCTCGGCACCGATTACGTGGACTTCGCGCTCCTGCACAGGCCCGACACCCTGATGGAGGCCGAAGAAATCGTCGAAGCGTTCACCACCCTGCACAAGGCGGGCAAAGTGCGCCACTTCGGCGTGAGCAACGTGAGCCCGTGGCAGGCGGAACTGCTGCAGTCCTGGCTCGGCGACGACCCGGCCATGAGGCTTGAAGCCAACCAGCTGCAGTTCGGCCTGATGCACGCGCAGATGGTCAGCGACGAGCTGATGACCAACTCCGGCGCCGAAGGCATGGTCGTGGCCAACCATTCGGACGGCCTGCTGTCCTACTCGCGACTGCGCCACATGACCATCCAGGCGTGGAGCCCGTTCCAGTCCGGCACGGAATACGGCCCGTTCGTAGGCAACGAGCACTTCCCGGAACTGAACAAGGCACTGGACGAAAAGGGCGCCAAGTACGGCGTGAGCGCCAACGCCATCGCCACCGCATGGGTGCTCAGGCATCCGGCGAAGATCCAGATCGTGCTCGGCTCGATGAACCCCACCCGGCTGGGCGAAATGCTCGACGGCGCGGACATCGACCTCGACAAGCAGGATTGGTGGGACCTGTACGTGGCCGCCGGCAACCTCATTCCGTGAGTTTTGCTTGCGATTGGCCGGTTTGCGGTCTGCGATTGGCGGGCCGCCAACCGGCCAACCTGGCAATCAGTGACCGGTCGGCAATCAGAAGAAACGGCCGGGGAAACCGGCGCTGATGGTGGCGTGACGGTCGGCGTCCAACGTGGCGCAATCGAAAACAAAAACGCTGCGCAGTTCATTCGGGTCCGCAACGAACAGCGCCGTAGCCAACCCGTCCGCCACCGCAGTCGGATAGTCGCCAAATGACGCGGATTGCACTGCAACCCAGGCGGCTTCCGTTTGTTGCACGGGCAGGCCGTCGATGGCGTTGAGCAGGTGGTGAATCGCCAGATGCGTCTGTTCGTTCACCGCCACCTCCCAATGGCGACGGCTGGGCGCGCTCGCACAGAACGCGCCATCGCCGATCAGTGCGACGCCGACCGCGCAGGACGGATCATCCGGATCCTCAAGCGCCACACGGATCGGCTTGTTCGTGCGCGCCAGCAGATCGCCGCCCGCATCAATCACAAATTCCGGGGCAGCGCTTTCGCGTTTGCTGTCTGAGGTGGAAGATTGGCATGTCGGGTTGGTCGTTTCGGCTGACTTGACATGCGATGTGCGCGAAAGTTCTGAATCGGTGAGCAATCCGCCCAGCGAATCCACCAGATAACCCTTGCCGCACGCGCCGAAATCCACATGAACCGGACTGCGTGTAACCAATGTCGTACCACTCGAACGAACCACATCACGACCCCATACGGCCCGTCCGTGCAGCGCGCCCAGGCGCTCGCCGGCGTCGGCTTCAACGGTGAAACTCAGCGAGGGATCGTAACCGAGACGAATCAGGTCCTCGCCCACGCACGGGTCGATCGCACCGCGCGTGGCGGCGTGCAGCGCGTCGTACAAATCGAATAGCGGGCCGGCCCAATCGGGAAAATCGAAATGCCCGCCATGCTCCGCATTGCCGATGTGCGCAACCAGCGAATCAGCGCGAAACCGCGAAAGCGCATGCTCGTATTCATCGATGAACCGTTCCATCTCGCCGCGCAATTCCGCAGTGATCGGGCGAGGCGTCGAAATCAGCAACCCCGTGCCGAGCGCCTTGGGAAACGCGATGGTATACGGCATGCGCTGTGCGAGCGGTGCAATGGAGTCCATACCACGATGCTAGCGCGTGCCCGGCTTGGCGTAGTTCGTGCTTGGGGCTAGCGGGCGCGCGGGGTTTTGCGTGCGGTCGAGGCGCGGGCGTCACCGAGGATGGTATCCGCATTGTCAATGCCATTGATTGGCTGTTGGGCGATTGAAACGGTTGAGCCAATTGAGACGCGTATCTCGCTTATAGATGGCGGATTCCGGGGTTCGCCCGGTGCTATCTCGCTTATAGATGGCGGGTCTCGGCGGAGAAACGAACCTAGGGGGCATCTTTTCACCCCTCTAACCCTTGTATTTTGCAAAGGGGCCGCCATCTATAAGTGAGATACCAACTGTCACCCTGCCAAATCCGCCACTCATAAGCGAGATGTTTTTTCGTGGGTGTGGCATGAGGCATCGCCTTATTTTGATACCCCCGTAGCTTTGTATGGTTACGATTATGCTAATCGTGATTATGCAAGTCGCGATTATACAAACTGACGCTTTGGCATGGAGTTCGCTTCACGTTTTCGGGCGGACGGGGGTGTTGCGGAACGGCGGTGAGCGTCACAATGTGAGACGACACGCGGAAAACGGGAAAAATAAAAACGGCGGAATTCCAACGTTTTTTCATGCGCGATACAACAAGACCAATTAAAAATCAAGACTGTTATTCAAAAAACTTTCGTTCTATCTTGGCTTCCGATGCGCGCTTCGTACGTCGGGTACGTCGGGGAAATCGCGCCGAAAAGATTTGCGGAAGGAAGGTTCGACCCATGTCATCTCGCGTCGCGCAGCGCCACGCAGCCGGTTCCTACGATTCGTGCGATTCGCGCGTCTCGGCTTCCGGCCGTCTCATCACGCTCGTCGCCGCGCTGATGATCGCGCTCGCCACGCTGTTCGCCGGCACCGCGATGCCGCGGCAGGCGTCCGCCGCCGACGACAGCCAAACGAATTTCGATTCCTGGACCGCCGCCGCGCAGAACATCGCCAAGCAGCTCGCCACCGCCGAAAAGGACTACAACGACGGCGATTACGGCCAGGCCGGCACCGACTTCCAGACCGCGCATTGGATCGGCTACGACGCATCCAACTTCTCGAAGGCCGTCAACGACACCATTTCCGCCGACAAACAGGCCGAACTGCTCAAGCAGTTCACCGACTTGGAAGGCCTCGCTTACCAGCAGGGCCAGGGCGGCGCGATCGCCGGCAAAATCGATGCACTGAACGCCGACCTCAACGCCACCGCGCAGACGCTTGACGGCAACGCGAACCTCGCCGACCCCAAAACCTACGCGAAGCAGCGCGCCGAACAGACCGCCGCGGAACGTAAGAAGCTCGACGCGGCCAAAAAGAATTCCTCCAAAGGCAAAGGCGATCGCACGTGGAGCGAAGTCGCCAGCGAAATGAACGTCATCCTCGACAAGGCGTACAAGGCCGCCGTCTCCGGCAAGGGTGCAGAAGGCTCCAGCCTCGTCAACAACGCGTACTACCAGTACTACGAAAAGCTCGGCTTCGAAAAGAACGTCATGAACGCCATCTCCGGCAACCGCGTCTCGCAGGTGGAATACCAGTTCAAGATGACCCGCAAGACCATGCGCGACGGCGGTTCCGACAAGGAGATCAAGAAGCTCGTCGACGACCTGAAAAGCTGGCTTGTCGAAGATGCCGCCACCCTCGACGGCGGTGCGGCCGGCAACGTCAACGCCTTCACTAAAGCCATCACCAGCTCCGCCGGACAGGCGTTCCTCATCCTGATCCGCGAGGGTCTCGAAGCGCTGCTGGTCGTGGCTGCCGTGGTGGCCTACCTCGTCAAATCCGGCAACCGGCGCTTCACCAAGTGGATCTACCTGGGCGTGCTCGCCGGTCTCGCCGGTTCCGGCCTGATCGCCGTGCTCTTCACGTTTCTGTTCGGAGGCTCCGGCCCGATTCAGGAAATCTCCGAAGGCGTGTGCGCGCTGATCGCCATGCTCATGCTGCTGTGGACCAGCAACTGGATGCTCAACAAAAGTTCCGTGGAAGCGTGGAACCGTTACATCCGCACCAAAACCGAGTCCGCCGTGGCCGACGCGCAAAACAAAGTCGCCGCCGGCGAAGGCGTGGGCCTGGGTATGGTCGTTTCGCTCGCCATGCTGAGCTTCCTAGCCGTGTTCCGTGAAGGCGCCGAAACCGTCATCTTCTACGAATCGATCTACTCGATGAGTCGCGACGCGCAAGGCATGTGGATCGGCGGCATCGCCGCGGGTGTGGTGCTGCTCGTCATCTTCCTCGTGCTGCGCTTCACCTCCGTAAAGATTCCGATTGGCCCGTTCTTCCTCGTTACGTCGATCCTGATGGCCGTGCTGGTCGTCATCTTCGCCGGCGGTGGCATCCACGCGCTCATCGAAGGTGACCTGATCGACGGCCACTATCTGTCCAGCGTGCCCACAAACGACTGGATCGGCCTGTATCCGTACGTCGAATGCCTTGCGGCACAAGCGATCGCGGCGATTGCCGTACTCGCGCTGTTCGCCGTCGGCTTCGCACGCAAACGCAAGTTGCGCACGCCTGACAATCGCAAGTAATACGCAAATTTTCCGAGATTTACCGATATTTTTTCCACATCCAACAACAAAGGAAAGAGAAATGAAGAACAAGAAGATCGCCGCTCTGCTCGGCATCCTGCTGGCCGGCTCCATGGCCTTCTCCCTGTCCGCATGCGGCAATTCCAACGATTCCGCCGCTTCGGACAAGTCCAGCGCCTCCGCGTCGGCTTCGAAGGCCGACGACTCCAGCAAGGACGATTCCAGCGATTCCGCCGGTTTCGAAGAGATCCAGGTCGATGAGAAGCACTCCGACCAGGAATGCGGCCCGCTGACCGTCAACGCCGTGTACTTCCAGCCGATCGACATGGAACCGTCCGGCATGGGCCTCAAGGCCGCCGATGCGAGCTTCCACCTCGAAGCCGACATCCATGCCAACCAGAAGGGCACCGAACTCGGCTACGGCAAGGGCGATTTCGTGCCGGACCTGACCGTCAACTACGACATCATCGACAAGACCTCCAACGCGTCCGTCGCCTCCGGAACCTTCATGCAGATGAACGCCTCCGACGGTCCGCACTACGGCGCCAACGTCAAGCTCGACAAGGCCGGCGCGTACAAGCTCGTGCTGAAGATCGAATCCCCGGAGAAGAAGGGGTGGATGCTGCACGTCGATCCGGAGACGGGTGTGAAGGGACGCTTCTGGACGGAACCGATCGAGGTCACCTTCCCGGACTGGAACTATACGCCGCAGGAGTGGTGATCTCCTAGCGTAGCCCGTTCGCGGTTTCGGTATGCATTACCCGACACACCCAAGGCCGTTCGGCCAAGCTTACGGTCGGGCAATGCATACCGAAACCGCTCTCTCGCGTTTAGGGGGATGGATTCACCTCTGCGATTGTGGAGGGGGTCCGGGAAATCCTCGCATTTTAGGGGAGGGATGAGAGGGGTGGGACTCTTTGGGATGGGGCGGAATGGGAATCGTTGGGCTCTTTGAGTTGGGTTTTTGGATGAAAGGATTTTGGGATGCTGCTGCAGTTTGTGACGGTGTTGCAGGGGGTGTTGGCGCCGGCGCTGCTCGTCATGGCGTTGAGCGTCATGCTCACCGTCGGTGAGGGGCGTGACAAGCCTCTGAGCGCGTACTGGCGGCTGGCCGGTTTCGTTGTTGGATTCGCCGGCGCAGTCGTATTCGCCGCGCTGCGCGCCACCGCCGTCATCACGCAACGCACGTTCGTCAACTATCCGACCCTGTGGTGCTGCGTGATCCTCGACGTGGCCGTGTTCGTCATCGTCCTGTTCGCCCGCCGCATCACCGCCGACTGGCACAACCACCGCGCGCTGCTCGACATCGCGAATCTCGTTGCGGCGCTTGCGATCGCGGCCACCACCTTTCGTGCGCTGCCCGACGTGATTCTGCGACTGACGATCTTCGTCGAGCCGGGCGATCCCATCTTCACTTCCGACATGCTGTTGCGCGCGCTCGGCTTCGCTTTGGGCGCGGCCGTCGCAATCATCGCCGCGCTTATCTTCCGCACGATGCGTTCCACCGCCGTCCGCTGGTCGTTCACGACGGCGGTGCTGCTGTTGGTCGCGCTGCTGTTCGCACAGCATTTCACCGACCTTGCGCAGATCCTCCAATCCAAACGCATCGTCAGCTTCCCGACCGCCGCCTTCCTCGCGCTCGTGTGGGGCATCAACCATCAGCGCAGCCTGACCATCGCAATGGCGCTCGTCTTCGCCATTCCGGCAATCGCCAGCATCGTCATGGGCTTCAAAGTCAAGCCGACCGGCGCCAACGAGGCGATCGCACGCACGCATATCGCGTTCCGCCGCCGCGCGAAAGCGGCCGGCGCGTTCAGCCTGGTCGCCATGATCTGCGTCACCGTGGCCCTGACGTACGGCGTCGCGCAAACGCAGAAAGTCGTCACGCTGTCGCCGCCGGAAGACTACTCGCTCGCCGACGGCGTGGCCACCATCAAATTCAGCCAGATTTCCGACGGCCACCTGCACCGCTTCGAATACCGCGCGAAGGACGGCACCTCCATGCGATTCATCATCATCAAGAAGAACGGCGGCGCGTACGGCGTCGGCCTCGACGCGTGCGACAACTGCGGCGACGCCGGCTACTACGAGAAGGACGGCAAAATCATCTGCAAGAAGTGCGATGTGGCCATCAACCTCGCCACCATCGGCTTCAAAGGCGGCTGCAACCCGATACCGTTCGACTACCAGGTCAAGCCGGGCAAAATCGTCATCCAAACGTCCACGCTCGACGCGCTGTCGAGCCATTTCCAGTGAGCGCCGAGAAAGGTAAGGGGGTGCCATGTTCTTCCTGAAAATGATCTCTCGCTCGTTCAGCCGGCAGTTCAAACGCCGTCTGCTCATCGCCGTCACCGTGTGCCTGTCCGCCACCGTCAGCGTGGCCATGCTCGGCGTGGTGTTCGACGTGGGCGACAAGCTCAACGCGGAGCTGAGCACGTACGGTTCGAATATCGTCGTGCAGCCGAAGTCCGATGCTGTGGTGAGCGATTTGTACAATACCGGCGATTCTGCTGGCTCGGCTTCGGGTAGTTCGTCCGGTTCGGACGGGGGTTCCACTTCCGACGGCTCGGCTGCGGCGGACAGCGCCGACCCGACCGCGTTTCTGAAGGAGTCGGACGCGCAGAAGATCAAGACCATCTTCTGGGCGTTCAACATCACCAATTTCGCGCCGGAATTGAACATCCACGCGGATGCGGGGTGTGTCGGTTCGGGGGCTGGTTCGGCTGGCTCTGCTGGAACGGCTGGTGCGTCAGGTGCGGCTGCTTCCGCGGCGAAATGCAAGGCGACCAACGTGCCGATCGTGGGCACGTGGTTCGCGAAAACCCTGCACATGGACTCCGGCGAGTCCACCGTGGCCGGCATGAACGGCATGCGCTCATGGTGGAAAATCAACGGAACCTGGCCGAAAGACGACAGCGAGCAGGCGATGGTCGGCAGCGCGCTCGCCGCGAAACTGGGCGTGAACGTCGGTGACAGCGTCACGCTCGACAAGACGATCGCCGTCGGTGCGGACGACAATACGAACGGAGGTACCGGGAAAACCGGCAAATCCTCCACCGAACGCAATCGCGTGAAAGTGAAAATCGTCGGCATCTTCGATTCGGGCGATTCCGACAACAGCGCCATTTATATGCCGTCCATCGCCGCGCAAACGCTTGCGAATCTGCCGAATTCCATCGACAAGATTGAAGTCAAGGCGCTCACCACGCCCGACAACGACCTCGCGCGCAAGGCGTCGAAGAATCCGAACGCGCTCACGCAGGACGAGTGGGAGACGTGGTATTGCACCGCGTATCCGTCGTCGATCGCGTACCAGATCGAAGAGGTGCTGCCGGGCGCGGTGGCCAAGCAGGTGCGCCAGGTGGCCGCGCTGCAGGGCGATGTGCTGAACAAGACGCAGGCGGTGATGGTGCTGATGACCGTGCTGTCGCTGGTTGCCGCCGCGATCGCCGTGGCGAACCTGATGGCCGCGTCGATTGGCGAACGTGGTTCGGAATTGGCGCTGTTGAAGGCGATCGGCGCCACGGACGGCGCGGTTTCGCGCCTTATGCTCGCCGAAACGGCGGTGATTTCGCTGGTTGGTGCGATTGCCGGTGCGCTGCTTGGCTCGGGCGTTGCACAGATCGTGGGGCACGTGGTGTTCGGCTCGGGCATCACCATGCGTCCGATGGTGTTCGTGTTGGTTTTCGTGTTGCTGGCGGTCACTGTGCTCGTGGCCTCGCTTTCGTCGATTCGGGCGATTCTGGGTTTGCGTCCGGCGGAGGTGCTGCATGGTAGGTGAGTTGTGCTTGGCTTTCGTAGGGGGTGTGCGATGACGAATCGCAAGATGTTCTTCACCATGCTGTGGGGCGCGGTGTTCCGCCGTCGCTCCCGTGCGATGATGGCCGTGATCGCGTCGCTCGTCGGCGCGGCCACGCTGTTCTGCCTTGCATCCGTGTGCGTCGCGGTGCCGCAGCAGATGAACGAGGAAATGCGCGCGTACGGCGCGAACCTGATTGTCACGCCCGCGTCCGCAACGGGCAAATCGCAAGGCATCGATACTGCAACCGTACGCAACGTGACGGCGCTCATCGGCGCCGGACACAGCGTGAAATCAGCCGCATACCGGTATGAGAGCGTGCGCATCAATTCCGCGCCGTACACCATCGCCGGCGTGGACGTGAAAGCCGTCCGCGCGCTCAATCGCCATTGGAACGTAACGGGCGACTGGCCCGGCGCAGACAACGTGATGGTCGGCCGCGACGTCGCCGACGCGCTCGGCGTGAAAGTCGGCAGCCGTGTCACCATCGGTTACCGCGCCGCCGACGCGTCTTCTTCAGCGTCTTCTTCCGCGTCCGCAAAATCTGATTCGGACGAATCAACTGAAACGGCAGAATCGTCCGCGCAGGGCACGCAGAGTACGCAAACTACGCAAGGCGAACAGACCACGCAAGCCACGGAAAACGGCCGCGTCTCGTCCGACATCATGGATAACAACGGCACCGAATTCCGCATCTCCGGCATCGTCGACACCGGCGGCAACGAGGATTCCATCATCTACGCCACCACCGCGGACGTGGCCAAACTCGCCGGTTCCAAGCGCGGCGCCGACGTGGTCGAATACTCCGTGAACGCCATGGGCGACGAGCTCAACGACATCGTCAACAACATCAATCGCAGTGCCGACAAAAACCCGAACAGCGCCGTCAAAGCGCAGACCGTCACCAGAATCACCTCGTCCGACACTCGCATCATCGCCATGCTGCAGACCCTGTTCTGGATTGTCTCGCTCGTCGTGCTCGTGCTGACGCTCGTCGGCGTGGGCACCACCATCAGTTCCATTGTGAGCCAGCGTCGCAACGAAATCGGCCTGCGCAAGGCCCTCGGCGCCGATTCACGCGCCATCGGCGTCGAATTCTACGTGGAATCCGGCATCTACGGCTTGATCGGCGGTCTGCTCGGCACTGCTATCGGCTATGTGCTGGCGCGTGTGCTGTGCTCCACCGTTTTCGGCCGTGCGCTCGGCCTCAACTGGCTGCTTTGCGTTGGATCGCTGTTGCTTTCCGTGGCGATCGCCGTCATCGCCTCCATTCCGCCGGTCCGCCGCGCCACCCGTATCGACCCCGCCATCGTTTTGAGGGAGGAATAATCATGGACAACGAACATATGCTGCTGGAACTCGACCACATTTCCAAGATTTACGGCGATCTGCACGCCGTCGACGACCTGAGTCTGACCGTTCCGCAAGGGCAATGGCTGGCGATTGTCGGCTCGTCCGGTTCCGGCAAAACCACGCTGATGAACATGATCGGCTGCATGGATACGCCGTCGAAGGGTTCCGTCATGCTTGAAGGCCGGCGATTGGAGGATTTGAACGCCCGCCAGCTCGCCGATGTGCGTAAGAACATGATAGGACTAGTGTTCCAAAAGTTTTACCTCGTGCCTCATCTGACGGCGGTGGAGAACGTGATGGTGGCGCAATACTACCATTCTGTAGTCGACGAGAAGCAGGCGATGGAAGCGTTGGAACGAGTGGGATTGAAGGAGCGTGCGCATCACCTGCCCGGCCAGCTGTCCGGCGGTGAGCAGCAGCGCGTGTGCATTGCCCGCGCGCTCATCAACTGTCCGAAGCTGATTCTCGCCGACGAGCCGACCGGCAACCTCGACGAGAAGAACGAGAAGATCGTGCTCGACCTGTTCCGCCAGCTGCACGAGCAGGGCACCACGATCATCGTCGTGACGCATGACGCGCTCGTCGCCTCCTGCGCGCAGCGCGAGATCATGCTCAACCATGGTGTGCTCGTCGGCGAGCAGTGGAACGACGAGGAGGCGAAACGCGCGTACGAAGCGGCCGGCGGCAAGCCTGCGCACACCGGTTCCGCCGAGGAAGGCGCACAGAACGGGGGTATTGCGATTTCGTTCGCCGACCCTACGAAGGCCGCAAAAACCGGAGATACGGACGCGGACGCCGACGGCACGGAAGGGGAGCGCGCATGAGCGCCGCACAATCGAACGCAATCAAAGTCATCGCACTGTCCGCGGCGAGTATCGCGCTGTTGTCGGCATGCGGCGAACCGAAGGCAACGCCGATGGACGACGAATACGCCGGCAATTCCGGTGAAAGCGTGCAATCGCAGGAAGAGAAGTCGAAAACTGACGGCAAGGCGTTCGGCGACACGGCAGACGACGGCGACGCCACCAAAAACCGTGCCGACGCGAATTCCGCAACATCCGACAAGCAGGACACCGGCAACTACGCGGATGGCGACTATTCAATCAACGGCCAGTACGGGCCGGTCGGCGAGGACACCATCGACGTGCATCTGACCGTTAAAGACCAGAACGTGACGGCCGTGAAGATCGTCGGCCATCCGTTCACGTCCATCTCCAAAAAGCATCAGAACGACTTCGCCAAAGCCGTGCCGGACGCGGTTGTCGGCAAGCCGTTGAAGGATCTCAAAGTCGACAAGCTCGCCGGCGCCAGCTGGACCTCCGAAGCCTTCAACAAGGCGTTGGAAGTGGCGCGTCAAGAAGCGTCAATCCAATAGCCCATTCCTTCTGAAACCGACACGGCATGCCCGTCTTGCGTCGGTGCGGACGGTTTTCCTGTGGTTACCGTGCGGATTCGGCGCATACGTTCGGCCAGAGCAACGTGGCCATGTTCTCGGCCCAGGAATCAGGCTTGCGTTCCTTGCCGGATTGCCGTTCCCCTCCGGCTTCCTGCCCCGCCAACGCTTTGCAAGCCAGCATGGAACCCAGCACCGTGCTGAACAGGAACGTGTAGTCCAAACGGTTTTGAAACACTCCGTCGGCGATGCCACGTTCCATGAACCCCACGAACCGTTCTTCGGCCGGCGCCAGCACTTGTGCTGCGATCGCCTTCAGCGTGGCGTTGTCGGAAGACAGCACCACGCCCACGGCTTTCAATCCGAGTTCGCTGTCGAAGCAGTCCTGGATGCGTCGCAGCATGGTGGCCAGTCCGCTCCGCGACGGCTTCAAATCGTTGAAATTCGGTAGTCCGGCAACTTCCGGTTGGATGCGTTGCAATAAATCGTCGGCGTTTCGGTAGCGTCGGTAGATTGTGGTCTTTGCTACCCCTGAACGTCGTGCGACCTCTTCGATGGTCACTGCTCCGATACCATCGGAAATCACTATCCCCAATGTGGCTTTCATGATTTTGCGGTCGGTTTGCTTCCGTAATCGCTCACGTCGGCCACGTACTGTGCCGACGTCTTCCTGCGTGGTTTTTTGCACCGTCTTCCGCGTGCCCTCTTGCGTGGTTCCGCCCATCATGCCGCGATCACTTTCGTGCTTTCCAGCTTGTTTACGTACCAATGGTTGAACTTGACCAGTGGAATGCGCAGTAACAGGCCTATCAGCAGCAGCGGCGGAATGAACAGCAGTAGCGCGCCAATCGCAAACCAGTAATCGTTACTGTAGATTCCGCCGATCGCCGCGCGCATTGCTGTGATTGAATGCGTCGCAGGCAGGAACGGGCTGATGCCGCTGATGATTTTCGGCAGCACGGCCAGCGGATATGCGCCGTTCGCTCCGGAGATCTGCATGACGAGAAACAGCACGCCGATGGCTTTGCCGACGTTGCCGAAGCTGGCCACGAGCGTGTAGGTGAAGAACGAGAACACTAGGCTGCTCACCCAGCCGGACAGCATGAACAGCAGCGGATGCACCGCCTGGACATGGAGGAACAGCAGACTGCCTCCCAAGGAGAACGTGCTCTGCAATAGTCCGATCACGCCGAACACACCGTAATGTCCGAGAAACAGCTGATGCGGTTTCGGGTCGCCGAGTTCCTTGCGCACCTTACGCGAGACGGTGGTCTTGAGCGTCACTGCCATGAGCAGCGAACCGACCCACAGTGGCAGGATCGTGTAGAACGGTGCCATCTGCGAACCGAAATTCTTGACTGGGAACACCGCGTTGCGTTTCACTTTTACAGGGGCTGCAAGCGCGGCGGCCAACGAGTCGGTATTATCGCTGAGCACATCTTTGACGGCGCTCATATCGCCGCTGTTCAGCGCATCGGTCAATGTTCCTGTGAATGCGCCCAGTTTTTTGCCCGCGCCGGCCAGACTATCGGCGGTGGAATCCAACACGCTGCTGATGGCGGTCAGATTCTTATCCGCGGTCTTGGTGGTGCCGTTCAGATTGCCCAGCGCGCCTTTCAGATCGGCCGCTGTGGCATTGAGCGCGGTGGTGGTGCTGGTAATGGACGTGGCGATATCGTCAAGTTGCGGTTTCAGTTGGCTCTCATAGTCGGTTTTGATGCCACTGACGGACGTTGCCGCCTGCTGCGCCAGTTTCTTGATCTCCGCACGTTCGGCCGTGGTATCGCTTACTTTGGCGTCGATGTTGTCGGCGCTGCCATTCAGCGCCGATGCTAGGTCGTTGAGCTGTGTGATGGTGGTGCCGACGTTGGTTTTGAGATGGTCGATGGCGTTCCTCACCGCTTCCGGCAGCTTTTCGTTTGCGCTGAGCGCGTCGAGCGAATCATAGATCTGCTGGTAGCTTTGCGCCTGCTTGCTGATGTTCGTGGCCTGGTTGCGTAATGCGTTGGCGGTGTTGCCGGCCTGCGTGCCCGCATTGCCGAATAGGCTGTCCACATCTGCTTCCATGGCTGTGAAGCTGTTGGCGGAATCAGTCAGAGCCGTGCCCAGCGCGGTGGTGCCGGTCTTCAACGCGCCCGTCAGATCCTCCACGCCGCTGCCGGCTTGCTTGAGTGTTGTTCCTACGCTTTTCGCATTGCCGCTGACATTGGCGATCAGACCGTCGGAGGACTCAAGCAGATGCCGTGCGCTTTGGGTCAGCGTGCTGAACGTGCGGAGCGTTCCGGAAGCGTCGGTGAGCGTTTCCGCGAAGTCGCTGATATTGCCGTTGAACTGCGTGAGTTGTTCCTGCGCGGCTGGCTTGTCGAGTTGGTTGGCGAGTTGCGATGCCACACTCAGCGCGGTGCTGGTCAGTGTTTCGGAGAACGTCTCGTTGACCTGCGCGCTGACCGTATCGGCGCCTTGGCCTGTGATCTTCGGAGCCAAGGCGTTCTTCTTTTCATTGTTGTAGTAGGCGATTTCGGCGTGGTTGCCATCGGATGCGAAGAACGTCATCATACGGGTGCTGAAGTTCTTTGGAATCACCACAGCTGCGTAATATTTGCCGGATTTGGTGCCGTTGATGGCTTCTTTTTTGGTGGTGAAGGTCCAGTCGAGCTGATCGTTGGAACGCAGCGTGTTAACCACTTGGTCGCCGATGTTGATCTTCACTGGAATGAGGTCGGACCGGTATCCGTCGTCCTCATTGGCTACGGCGAATTTCAGATTGCCGGTATTGGCGAACGGGTCCCAGCTGGCGGCCACGTTGAACCATGTGAAGATGCCGGGGATCACAACGAGTCCGATGATGATGATGATGGAGACGACGTTGCTGGTGATTCGCCGGATGTCGCCGACGAACAGTTTCCAGATGGTTTTCATGCGTTGCTCCTTTCCTCGTTGTTTTCGTTGTTTTCGGTTGTCTCGGCGGTCTCGGCGGTCTCGGCGGTGTCCGTGGCGGCATCGTTCGCGGCGGCGCTTGGACCGGTCGTCTGCATTTTCTGCATTTTCTGCACCAGTATGGCGATTCCGTCATCTTCATTGTGGTTGACGCCCGTCACGTTTTCCGTCGTTTCTTTGATGACGCTGGTATTGCGATTATCGGATGTCGTGCGTTTGCCGCTGGTGCGTCTCCGCGTTTTGCGCAGCAGTCTGTTCCGCCGTTCCTGTTGCGCCCGCTTTTTGCGACGGATGCGTGCCGCTTGGCGCTCCACCAGCATGGATTGGATCGATTCATCGCTCAAATGGCCGAGCTCCACTTGACGGTTCAGATTATCGCGCATGTATTCGATGACCATGAGGAAGCCCATGATGAGCAGAATCCAGACGACCCACGTGGCCAGTACCACCACTTTCTCTCCGTTGGTGAACGAGAACACCGCCGCCAGAGTTACCGGAACTACGAATCCGATCACCAGAGCTCCGCGCTTGAGTTTCGGGTACAGTTCCGCGAACCGACTTGCGCGTTCCTCGATCACCTCGCGGTAGCCGCCTTTGTCGGCCAGCACCTGAATGGCTTGGGACATGTTGTATCCGCGTTCCGGAAGCTCCACTTCCTCGCCGATAATCATGTCGCTTTCCTTGATTTCGCGGGCGAAGAGTCGGTTGAGGTTGACCAACAGAGGACGGACCACCAGACCGATGACGAACGCCATGGCGGCAAACAGCAGCAGCGTGCCGATCGCCTTGATCCAATGGCCGTCGTAGAAGCCGGCGATGGTCTCGCGGAATGCGTCTATCGAATAGCTGAATGGCACGAACGGATAGACCATGCGGAAGAACTTCGGCATCATCTCGATCGGATACAGGCCGGAAGCGCCTGGAATCTGCACGATCACCAACGCCACGCACAGGCCCTTGCCGATGTGCATGAACGTGGTGGACAGCGCGTACGTGATGCTCAGATATACCAGCGATGTGATCATGCCGGTCAGTATGAACAGTGGCGCGCAAGCCGTCTGCACGCCGAGTATCAGATCGCCAACGGTGCAGATCGCGCCTTGAATGACGCCCATCGTGCCGAGCAACAGGTATCGGGCCAGATACTTTTCGGTTGCGGTCGGATCGAGACCCTCAAGCCCCTCGTCGTCCACCTCCACTTTGCAGATCACCACAAAGGCGAACGCGCCCACCCACAGTGCCAGATTGGTCATCAGCGGAGCCATGCCGGAGCCGTAGGAGTTGACGGGATACACGTTCTTCGTGTCGATTACGGTCGGGGACTCCATGAACGAGGCGATCTTATCCGCGTCAAGCGAACCGCTGCCGGTCAACGATGCGAGCAGATCCGCAGTGCCCAGCGCCTTCAGGTCGGTGCTGACGGTGGTGAGCTTCGTCTCCATCTTCGCCAGCTGCTGGTCGGTTTGCTCAAGGCCGATGCGGGTGTCTGACGCCACTTGGTCGAGTTGGTCGAGCACGATGTTGGTTTGCCTGACCACGCTGTCCTGGCTGGTCACGGTGCCGGCAAGTGTTCCGGCCGTCCCAGCCAGCGAGCCCAGCGCGGAATTCAGTCGCGGCAGTGCGCCTGAATTGATGGCGTTGCGCGCCGTGCCTGCGCTTTTGAGCGAGTTCTGCGTGCCTATGTTGAAATCGGTGGACAGTTTGGATACGCTGCCGGCTGTGGCCTGTGTGTTCTCGCTCAGGGTTTTGAGGTCGGCGAGTGTTCCGGCTGCCGTGTTGTTGGTATTCTCCAGTTTGCTGATGATTTGCTGGTATTGCGCGTTGTCGCTGGCGGATTTGAGCTTCTCGAGCAGTTTCGCATTGCTGTCGGTGATGTTTTGCATGCCGGTCACCGCCTGCTGTGCCGATCCACTTGCCGCGGATATCGCCGACGAGATCTGGTTGATGCTGGCTGTGGATTGCGCCGTCGCTTGGGAAACAAGTCCGGATCCGGTTTCCAGCGCGCTGTTGGCGTTGGACGAAAGCGTGTTGAGCTGGGTTTGCGCTGTGCCGATGGCGGTGGATGCGCCTGCTAGTCCTCTGCCTGCGCTCGCCGCGGCCAGCTGCACGTCGTTCAGGGCATTGCGTGCTGCTTTTGTCTGCTGTGGCACATTGGCTAACTGGGTGTCGAGATCCGCGATTGCGGAGCGGATCGTGCCTACGTTCCGCTTGGTGTTGTCGAGTTCGCCGATGGTTTCGTTGGCGATGGTGTTGGTGTTGCCGCTGATGGTGCCGTTGGCTGAGTTGACGGCTTTGACGAGCACGTCGCTGACGGTGGAGACGAAGGTGTTGTTGACGGTGCGGTCGACCACGGTCGCGCCTTGGTCGGTGATTTTCGGCGAAATCGGATTCGCCTTCTCGTTCACGTAATATTCGAGCGTGGGGCGATGCTTGCTGTTGGTGACGACGTTGGCCAGATCTTCGCTGAAGTCGGAAGGGATGACGATTGCGGCGTAGCAGTCGCCCGACTCCACCGCTTCCATCGCGTTGGCTTTGCCCATGAACTCCCAGCCGAGCTGGTCGTTGCTCTTCAGCGTGCCTTCGATTTGATCGCCGAGATTGACTTTGCCAAGCAGCGCGTTGTCTGTGCCTTTGTCCATGTTGGCCACGGCCACTTTGATGCTGTCCGTGTTGCCATAGGGATTCCAGAACCCGTAGATGTTGAACCATGCGTATAGCGGGGGAATGAGAATCAGGCCGATCATAATCACCCACGCGGCGGGTACGGTGACCAATCGTTTGAAGTCACGGCGCAGGATCTGCAGTACGTTGTGCATTGTCTCTCCGGTTTGGTGAATCATTCCTCTCATAGCGATACGTATTTCGTAGCGCTACGCGGTACGTATCGTATAACGCGCTCCGGGACAATCGCCATCGCGTTTCATGGATGACGGAAATCGGGTCGAGTACTGCGGCAAAGCCTCGGCAAAACCATCGCCGGCTGACGTAGCCCCTTCCGCTCACGTCCGTGACAAATCGCCATTTCTGTATGTCCGTGAGCGAAAGGTGGTAATAAATCGCTATTTTCCGTCCGTATTTATACCCCCATTCGCTCACGATGCGCTATGCATCGCCATTTCTTGCGGACGTGAGCGAAAGGTGGTGTGCGAATGGCGATTGCAGCCAGCTGACGTCCCCCTCTTTTGCTCGCGTCCGCCAATAATCGCACCTGAACCGCTTTTCTTGCGGCGGATATTGCCTACGTTTGGTAGCGTGGGCTGAAGGAAGGAGCGGCATATGAGCGAAACCGCACAATCTGAATCACGATCCGAGGATTCCGCCGCGGGCAAGACGGATGGAGAAATCAAGGCGATTGCCGCCGAAACCGAAATCGCGGCTATCGAAGAAGGCGGAAAGCAGGGCACTGGCGAAGTCGGCAATCCCGCTGACCGTCGTCTGCCGTTAATCGTTCGCATTTACGGCATCGTCATGCTTATTGAAGGCGTGGTGACGCTGCCGATCATCGTGCTGTCGTGCCTGTACGTCGTGCAGGCCGTGCTTTCCGGCGATATGACGTTCGACGCGCTGAGCCTCACCACGATTCTGTCGGCGATTCACGCGGTCGTGCTGATGGTCACCACCGCGTGCCTGACGGTGTTCGGCGTGCTGCTTTTCAGGAACAAACGCCGGCACATCGCGCAATGGACGTACCTGCTGATTCCGCTTACGCTCGCCGAAGGCCTGCTGTCGCTGGCGTTGAAGGGGCTTGGCCTGAACCTTGTCAGCCCGGCTGTCCAGCTTGTCGTGCTGATCGCCCTGCACATCACCGCCGACCCATCGCTGCGGGAGGAGCGCCGGCTGCAGTTCGCGTTGCGGCGCATGGACGCCCGCAGCGCGTATGAGAACGCCGCCTCCCAAGGCATGGCCGGCCGCGACCTGACCGGCAAAGGCTATATTTCGCTGGATTTCTTCAATCTGTTCTGGCTGTTCACCATTGGTTGTGTGTTCGGTTTGGTGATCGAAACCATCTACCATTTCATCCTGTTCGGCGAATACCAGGACCGTGCGGGCTTCCTATGGGGGCCGTTCTCGCCCATCTATGGTTTCGGCGTGGTGATCGTCACCGTGTTGCTCAACCATTTGTGGCAGTCGAATTGGTTGCTGATTTTCTGCTCAAGCGCGGTGATCGGTGGCGCGTTCGAATATTTCACCAGCTGGTTCATGCAGGCCGCGTTCGGTATTCGCGCATGGGATTACACGGGGCAATGGCTTTCGATTGACGGGCGTACATCCGGCAAATACATGTTCTTCTGGGGCATCCTCGGCTTGGTTTGGGTCAAGTTGATTCTGCCGCGATTGTTGCGATTGATCCAGCGTATTCCGTGGAAGATTCGCTATTCGTTGACGCTGGTCTGTTTCATACTCATTTTCGTCGATGGCGTGATGACGCTGATGGCGCTTGACGCTTGGTATTCCCGCATGGCTGGGGTTGCGCAGAATTCGCCCGTTTCGCAGTTCTTCGCCACGTATTTCAATGACGATTTCATGGCCCACCGATTCCAGACCATGAAGATCGACCCGTCCACTGCCGGTCGTATGTAGGCTGGTTTTTGCGTTTTGCGGGTTTTGCTAAGCGGCTGGTCGGGCGATGTTCCGGCTGGCCGCTTTGCTTTGGGTGGCTGATTTTGAACGATTTCGGACGATTGCAGTGGGGTTTTGTTGCGGGTTTTGCCGCGGGGGATTTGATTCTTCCGGATTATTGCCGTTTGGGATTCGTGCCTTCCGGCTGTCTGGATGCTTGACTGCTGTTGCCGCGCCTACGCCGCGATGCTTTGCGCCAGCTGGCGGATGAGGTCGGGGCGATGTCCGCTCCATGAGGAATTCGGTGAGATGACGACCGGAATTTGCTTGAAGCCGGCGTCCTTGATCTGTTCGAATGTGGACGGATTCTGCGTCAAATCGACCGCCACGTACCGCACTCCCAGTTTGGAAAGCTCTTGTTCGGTGGCCTCGCATTGAGGATTGTTCGGATTGGTGAAGACGGTCACGGTCATTACTTTTCCTCCCTATGCAATCGGCTTCCTTTGGTGCGGAAGATCTTGTCGGCCACGTTTTTCGATTTTGCCCGGCTGCTCGGGCCGTTCATCAGTATACACTACCCGTAGTGGCGTTTCGTACGTTCGCCCACTGTATATAGTGGGGAATTTCCCGTAATACCGAATCTATGCGAACAAATGTTCGATATATTCGAGTCTATCATTATCGTCGATTGCGCCACGCCGGTTGCATGCGTATGGTCCGTCCGCGAATCGCCCGCGGGCTGTTCGCTGTTCATTTCGGAACACATATTGCGATTTCGCTCGTTTTCTTACGATTGTGAGCGAAAGGTGGTGCCGCATAGTGCGGTAGGGGGTATAAATCGCCTTATTTTCCATACTTTTCGGCGCACGTCGCGAAATAATCGACCGAAATTGCGATTCGTGAGCGAAAGAGGGTGCGCGATATGGTGCGTTCCGTATTGAAGTGCTGAGACCTCATCCCGAAACAAATGAAAAAGTCCTGAGAACCATCGGCTTCCAGGACTTCGAACCTGTGCCCCCCGTGGGATTCGAACCCACAACCCACGACTTAAAAGGACGCTGCTCTAACCGTTGAGCTAGAGGGGCAACAGCAACACAGTATACAGCATATTCGGACCAATCGCCACCACGGGCGTCGGACGGGCGTCGAAATGGCCTTCGGAGTGTTGGTGTGCCTACAATCGAAACCATGTCATGTACCACAATTCTTGTAGGCAAAAAAGCAAGTTACGACGGTTCGACCATCATCGCCCGCGACGACGATTCCGGTTCCGGCCGTTACGATCCGAAGAAATTCGTCGCTATCGCGCCGCAAGAGCAGCCGCGCCACTATCGCAGCGTGCTCAGCCACGTCGAAATCGATCTTCCCGACAACCCGTGCCGATACAGCATCGTGCCGAACGTGCTACCCAACCGTGGAATCCTTGCGGAAGCGGGCGTGAGCGAACGCAACGTGGCCATGAGCGCCACCGAAACCATCGCCGTCAACGAACGCGTGCTCGGTGCCGACCCGCTGGTCGTATTGCAGCCAGCCGACGAAATCGCAGGAAAGCCGGAAATCCCTGGCGGCATTGGCGAAGAGGACATCATCACCCTCGTGCTGCCGTATGTCAGCACCGCCCGCGAAGGCGTGAAGCGCCTCGCCGAACTGCTTGAAACGTACGGAACGTACGAATCGAACGGCATCATCATTTCCGACGTGGACGAAATCTGGTACGTCGAAACCATCGGCGGCCACCACTGGATCGCCCGCCGCGTGCCGGACGACAAATGCGCCATCATCCCCAACCAGCTCGGCATCGACTATTTCGACTTCGACGACGCCTTCAGCGACGCGCGCGAATTCATGTGCAGCGCCGATCTGCAGGAATTCATCGAAACGCACCATCTTGGGCGCGCGGCCGGCACGCAGGGCGGCATGAACGGCGGCCACTGCAACCCGCGCGTCGTGTTCGGCACCGCCACCGCGAAGGACCATATCTACAACACGCCTCGCGCCTGGTACATGTACCGCTATCTCGATCCGGCCGACGCGGAAAACCTTACCCCTGAATCGGACGACATTCCATGGTGTCTCGAACCGGAGAATGCCGTGACCGTCGAGGATGTCGACTTCCTGCTCGGTTCGCACTTCGAGGGCACCCCGTACGACCCGTATGGCACGCAGGGGACTGAGGAAAGCCGCCATCGCTATCGTCCAATCGGCATCAACCGCACCGGGCACATGGTGGCGATGCAGATCCGCCCGTATGCGCCAGCCGAAAGCCGTTCGATCATGTGGGTTTCGTACGGTTCCGGCGCATTCACCACGTCCGCGCCGTTCTACGCGAACGTCGACGATACCCCCGCATATCTGCGCGACACCACGCCGGAAGTCTCCACGGACTGCCTGTATTGGACGAATCGTCTGATTGCTGCGATCGCTGACGCGCACTTCTACGAGACCAGCAACGCGGTCGAGGGCTTCTCGGAAGATGTCCGTTCCTTCGGCCACCGTCTGGTGGAACGTACGGATGATGCGCTTGCGATTGCCGGCGCAACGGACGCCCCGTCCGTCACCGCCCGTCTCGCGGCGGCCAATGACGAGATGGCGGACTACCTGCGGAAGCGCAATACGAAGCTGCTCGGCGACGTGCTATACACGTCCAGCAACCTTATGCACAACAGTTTCGCCATGTCCGACCGCTGGAACTGAGCGTGATTCCGCGCGCTGAAGCGTTCGATAAGCGTTCAACGCGCGTTCGGTAAACGTTGAGGGGCTATCGACTCGTGCCGATGGCCCCTCAACGTTATACGGGAATCAAAACCTGCGAGAACCCGCAAAACCTGCGAGAACTTCGAAACTCGCGCGCGAAGATCAGTTGAACCCGACCACGTGCTCAGCCAGGAAATACCCCTTGCGAATCACGAATCGGCCGGCCGAACCGCGCAGGTTCAGCGCGCGCGACATCGCCTTCTTGCGCACGTCCGCGTAAATCGTGGGCGAATATTCCTTGATATCCTCCCACATGGCCTTCTTCTTCTCGTAATTCTCCGGCTCTCGCGAGAGGATCATGAATACGCTCGCCACGGAGCTTTCAATCGCAAGAAAATGAATCATATAGCGGTATAGGCCGTCTGGCACCGTACCTCGTTCGGGGGTGGCGCGCACCATGCACTGGTTGACGAGCCGCAGCTGGTCCACGCGTCGGATCATCACGTCCGTCTGCACGCTCTGCCCGTCGCGGCCGATGAAATAGTGGTAGAACGGCGTATCCACGTATTGCAGCGACTTGACCCACGGGAACGGCTGGTACGCGTAGATGAAGTCCACGTAGAACGTGTGTTCCGGCAGCTGCATCTTCGATTCGCGCACCACGGCGGTACGGTAGATCAGCGCGTGCATGAGAATGTATTCGGTCAGGCCGAAATGTCCCAGATCGTCCCAAGTGAGCCGCCTGCCGGGCTCCATGGCGTGACGGAAGTTCACGACGTGCTTGTTGCGTTTGCCAACCTTGTCATACACATAGTTGGTGACGAGCATGTCGAGCGGCTCGTCCTTGCCGACCTCGCCGCGCAGCACGGCCATGACCTGTTCGAGCGATTCCGGGCCGACCCAATCGTCCGCGTCCACGACCTTCACGTACATGCCGCTCGCCGCCGCGATGCCGGTGTTGACCGCGCCGCCGTGGCCCTTGTTCTCCTGATGGATCGCGCGCACGATTCCCGGATTGCGCGCCTCGAACGTCTTCGCCATCTCCAGCGTGCCGTCGGACGAGCCGTCATCCACGATCAGCACTTCGATGTCGTCGTTGCGCTTCGACGCGATCAACGATTCGACGCACCGTTCCAGGTATTCCGTCATGTTGTACGCGGGCACCACGAAGGTGAGCGTCTTCTTCTCCTGCATATTCTTCCTCGGATCGGGCTCGTGTCGGGCCGTGCGGCTGGCCGACCGCTCCGGCCAAAAGCATAACGAAACTAACGTAGCACCATGTGCGGTTCCGGGGCGCGGTTTTGCACACAAACGGCACCCTGAAATACGCAATCTGCACCTGAAATTTCCCCTAGGGTCATTTCGGGTGACGGCATGTCAGTTTTCGCCAATTGTTGATTGTTTTTGCGATTCGTGCGGGCTTTGCGGTTTTTGCGATTCGTTCGTCTCGTCTGATTCGTTTGATTCGTCTGCCGCTTGCGATTTGCCTACTGCTTGCGATCCGTCTGCCGCTTGCGATCCGTCCGTCACGGTCGTCCCGTCCGTCGCGTCATCTCCCGCAGCAACCGCCTTCTCCTGCGATTTCGCAGCCTTCTTGCCCTGCTTCTCCTGCTTGGCGATCGCCTTCGCTTCCCGCGCGGCCTGCTTTTCCGCCTCGCGGGCGGCCTTTTCGCTTTCGTAGCGCAGTTCCGGCTTGGCTTCCATGCGGCTCAGCCCATACCATGCCAGGTTCACGATGTGCGCGGCGAGCTGCTCCTTGCTGAGCTTGCGCTGGTCGGCCCAATATTGGCAGGTGTACACGGTCATGCCGATGAGCATCTGCGCGTAATACGGCACGCTTTTGGCCGGCAGATGCTGGCGTTTGAACGCGTCGGTGAGAATGTCCTCGACGCGTACGGCAATGTCTCCAAGCAGCGAATTGAACGAGTTGGACGGGTCGGTTTTCGGCGAATCGCGCGTGAGCACGCGGAAGCCTTCGGCGTTCTCCTCCACGTAGGTGAGCAGCGCAAGCGCGGTGCGTTCCACGATTTGGCGCGGATGCGCCTGCGGGTCGGACAGCGCGTTGATGAGAACGTCGGTGAGCGCGCGCATCTCGCGGTCCACCACCACGGCGTACAGGCCTTCCTTTCCTCCGAAATGTTCGTAGACGATGGGCTTCGAAACCTTTGCGGTCGCGGCGATTTCTTCGACGCTCACCGCCTCGAATCCCTTGGCCGCGAACAGCGACCGACCGATTTCGATAAGCTGTTCGCGCCGCTGGTACGACGTCATTCTGGATGTATTGGCCATATTGCCCAGTTTTTCACGTCCCGTGGATAGCCCCATTGCCTGCCCTGGCAGAGATGAGTGGCGTGTCCGTTGCGCTTTTTAGGCTGGAGTCATGGATACCAATGTGATTATTGCGATTGTCGCCGTTGTTGTTATTGCGGCATTGCTTGCGATTGGCGGATGGTGGTTCGGCAAGAGCCGCAAGTCCGCGGTGAGCAAGTCCACGGAAGCGGCGAAGGCCAAGGCCGATGCTCGTTTGGCTACGGAGAAGTCCGCCGTGCAATCTGCCGCCGCAAGTGCCGAAAACGCTGAGAAAACCAAGGAAACCGTGGAATCCGCAGCGACGGAAGTGGAATCCGCGACTTCGTCTGCCACACCTGAATCGCCAGTGGCAACTGAACCAACTCCGGTCGGGTCAGCCGTAACTGAATCCGCGACCCCAGCCGTCGAAACCCCGGAAGCCGCCGGCACCCGCATGCAGCGCCTCAAGGCGCGCCTGTCCAAGTCGGGCAATCCGTTCGGCAAGGCCCTGTTCAACATCCTCGCCAAGGATCAGCTCTCCGAAGCCGACTGGGAGGACGTCGAAGACACCCTCCTGCTTGCCGACGTGGGCGCGGAAGCCAGCGAACAGCTCGTTGAGGAACTGCGCAACGACGCCCGCATCGCCGGCCAATCCGACCCTGCCGAAGTGCGTGCGGCGCTGAAGGACAAGCTGCTGAAGCTCGTCGGCACCGACGTCGACCGCCGTCTCAACGCCGACAAGGAGGGCGCGAACAAGCCGAGCGTCATCATCATGGTCGGTGTGAACGGCACTGGCAAGACCACCACCGCGGGCAAGCTGTCCCGACTGCTCGTCTCCGAAGGCAAGCAGGTCATGCTGGGCGCCGCCGATACGTTCCGCGCCGCCGCAGCCGACCAGCTGGAGACCTGGGGCGCCAAGGTGGGCGTGCCGGTCGTGCGTTCCGACAAGGACGGCGCCGACCCGGCGTCCGTCGCGTTCGAAGCCAGCGCCAAAGCCAAGGAAGAGAACGCCGACGTGCTCATCATCGACACCGCCGGCCGCCTGCAGAACAAGTCCAACCTCATGGACGAGCTCGGCAAGATCCGCCGCGTCACCGAAAAGAACCTGCCTGTGGACGAAGTGCTGCTCGTGCTCGACGCCACCACCGGCCAGAACGGCATGACGCAGGCCAAGGTGTTCGCCGAAGCGATCGGCATCACCGGCGTGGTCCTGTCCAAGCTCGACGGCTCCGCCAAGGGCGGCATCGTCATCTCCGTGCAGAAGGAGCTTGGCGTGCCCGTCAAGCTCGTCGGCCTCGGCGAAGGCCCGGACGACCTCGCCCCGTTCGATCCGGAAGGCTTCGTCGACGGCATCCTCGCCTGACGTTCCCATATTTTCCGGATTTGCGATTTCCGTAGCGAAAACCTCCCGTCACGTTCCGTACGTGGCGGGAGGTTTTCGTATTGCGATTACTGCTCAGCGCCAGCCGTACCGGCAGCGCCAGCCCCCACCCCCGGCACCTTCCGGATCGTCAGCTTCAATAGCAGCGGCGCGACCAGCGTCACCAGCGAAATGATGAAGATGATCGTCGAATAGTATTCGCTGCCGAGCACATGCTCGTTGAAGCCGATCTGCGCGGTAATCAACGCCATCTCGCCACGTGGCACCATACCCGCGCCGATCATCAGCGCCGAAGCGCCGCCGAAACCGGCCATGCGGCCACCCAAACCGCAGCCGACGACCTTCGTGATCACGCCGAGAACCGTCATGATCGCAATGAACACAATCATCTTCGTATCATCCACGCCTGTGGTCTGCAGGCCGATGCCCACGAAGAACACCGGCACGAACAACGTGTCTCCAACCGGCTCGATATACCGGTCCGCGTCCTCCGCGTAATCGCTGTTGCTTACCGCGATGCCGGCGAAAAACGCGCCCACCGCGTAGCTCAACCCGGCCAGATTCGACGCCCACGCCATCGCCAGGCAGATGATCACGGCCATCACCGCGATGCCGGACGGCGCCTTCAGCACGCCAGCCAGCGTCATCAGCGCCGGCGCCACCCAAACCACCACCACGGCGGCCGCCACAAAGAACAGCACCTGCTTGAGCAGAATCAAACCCAGCCCTGCCACGTCCACGCTGCCGGTGTTGACGAGCGTGCACATCACGGACAGCAGGATCACGCCGATCACATCGTCAGCCACGGCCGCGCCGAGAATCGACACGCCTTCCTTCGAATCAAGCAGTCCGGCTTCCTTCAGCACCGCTACGGAAATCGACACGGACGTGGCGGAGAACACCACGCCGATGAACGCAGCCGGAATCGGCTTGAAGCCAAACAGCAGGCTCACTCCACCCATCACCGCCACGGGGAACACCACGCCCATGCACGCGATGATGACCGCCGCCTTCGAATATTTCTTCAGCAACTGCAGGTCGCAGCCGACACCGCCCAAAAACATGAGGATGATGATGCCGAGGTCGCTGAACAGCGAGATCGAATCGCTCATATGCAGCACGTTCAGCAGCGTGGGACCGACGATGATGCCGACCAGGATCTGCCCAATCACCTCCGGCAGCTGCGCCTTTCGGCAGATCAGTCCGGAGACCGTGGTCAACATCAAGATGGCGCACAGTGAAATGATGAATGTTGCCATATCCCTCGCTGCTTTCTCCCGCACGCGACGCGTGCCTCATGGTTCTCAGATGCTTAACATACTCCGACCGCTATGCGATACGGTGTGCGCATCCGGTTCGGGGGCCGCGCCCCCGCGTTCGTGGACAGGCTTCTTGCATTGGCGTTCCGCCGGTGGCGCGTGATGGTGGTTGACACCATGGCGGCGTGACGTTACGTTGCTGTAACACGACGTAACGTTTTCAAAACGCGGCCGGCGTTCCATATCGTTCTGTCAGCCCCACACGATGGGGACGGAAATGTTGAACCAAATATAGAGAAAGAAAGAGGAGGGTGACATGGGCCAGCTTGATTCTGGAAATGCCGCGTGGATATTGACTTCCGCGTCCCTTGTGTTCCTCATGACGCCTGGTGTGGCGTTCTTCTATGGTGGCATGGTCCGCGCCAAGGCCGTGCTGAATATGATGATCATGGAGGCGGCCGCACTGTCCGTCACGATGATCATGTGGGTGCTGTGGGGTTGGTCGATCGCCTACGCCGGCACCTCGGTCGGCGGCATCTTCGGCGACCCGGCAACCGGCTTCCTGCTGAAGGACACCATGGTTTCCGATAAGGGCGTCTTCACATCGGCCGCACTGAACGGCAACAACTACCCGGTCAGCGTGGACGTGGCCTTCCAGTCCGCGTTCGCCATGATCACCGTCGCGTTGATCTGCGGCGCCATCGCCGAACGTGTGAAGTACTCCACGTGGATGATTTTCGTGGCGCTGTGGATCACGTTCGATTACGCTCCGCTCGCTCACATGGTGTGGAACGGTGGTCTGCTGTCCGCTGACGGCGCCATTTCCCAGGCGATCGGCGCAGCCGCCCACGATTTCGCAGGTGGTACGGTCGTCCACATCAACGCCGCAGTCGCCGCTCTGGTCATCGTGCTGATCATCGGCAAGCGTAAGGGCTTCGGCACGCAGCCGTTCCGCCCGCACAACGTTCCGTTCGTCATGCTCGGCGCCTTCCTGCTGTGGTTCGGCTGGTTCGGCTTCAACGCCGGTTCCGCCTTCGCAGCCAACGGCACCGCCGGCTACGCGTGGGTTTCCACGTCCGCTGCAACCGCTGCGGCAATGCTCTCCTGGGGCTTCACCGAGAAGATCCGCACCGGCCACTACACCGCAATGGGTGCCGCTTCCGGCATCGTCGCGGGCCTCGTCGCCATCACCCCGGCCGCCGATGTGGTCTCCCCGCTGTGGGCCATCGTGCTCGGCGCCATCGCCGGTGTGCTCACCTGCCTGGCCTGCGGTCTGAAGTTCAAGCTCGGCTATGACGATTCCCTCGACGTCGTTGGCGTCCACGGCGTTGGCGGCTTCACCGGCACCGTGCTCATCGGCTTCTTCGGCGAAGGCACCGGCCTGTTCGCAGGCGGCGACTGGAGGCAGCTGGTCGTCCAGCTCATCGTCGCTCTCGTGGCCATCGTCTGGTCCGCCGTCATCACCGGCATCATCGCCTTCGCTCTGGAGAAGACCATCGGCTGGCGCGTCACCGA
>OASQ01000105.1_pt1 | contig 52627 bp, 52 predicted proteins | sample 1475771 | NCBI WGS metagenome assembly OASQ01 (sample SAMEA2579910, study PRJEB22360) | human gut metagenome | reverse complement strand
AGTTAAGATGAGGAAAACCTCATTTTAACTTGTACTAAATCTTGACATAGGACCAGATAATGGTGTAGGTATTGTATACCATGAATTGCCATATAAATTTCAGCCTTTTAATGAATCTAAGAAAGCGGGAAAGTCGAGTAGATCAAATCATTCTTTACCTCATGGACGTAAAGGAATAGGGCGATTGACATTTTTTTCATTTGCTCAGATGGCGAGATGGGAGACTGTTTATGAAAAAGATGGAAAGAGGTACCAATACTACATTGATATGAATAAAGATTCGCTTAATGAGTATGATGATAATGGAGGAAATGAACCAGTTGAAACGAGTAATTCGGTTGGTACAAAAGTTACGTTTACACAGTTGATTACATTATCTAAAGATGAAATAATTGATGAAATAAAGAATGAATTTTTCTGGTTTATAGAATTAAATAAAAATAACCAATATGAAATATGGGTGGATAACAAACGAATTTCTTATGAAGATATTGTTGTGAATAGAACAGAACTGGATATGAAACAGTTTAAATTAGAACATGAATATGATGTAATATTTGTGCAATGGAATAGAAGTTTAGGCCAAGAATATTCAAAATTTTATTTTATTGATTCAAATAATAAAGAAAGATATAAAGAGGCTACGAGATTAAATAAAAAATCAGATGAATTTTATCATAGTGTATATATAAAAAGTTCTTTTTTTGATGAATTTAGATTTGAAAATACTGAGATAGAGGGACAAATTGGAATATTCCCGAATAAAAATAATCCAGAATTTAAAGTCTTAATAGAGGTGATAAATCGTTATTTAGTCAAATTTAGAAAAAATTATTTAAAAGAGGCATCTGATAAGTATATAGATAGCTTAATAAAAAAAGAAGTATATCCAGAATTTGATAAGAATAATTTTATGGATATGTACAGAAAAAAAGAACTAGATAATTTAGTAGAAACATTATATACAGCTCAGCCAAAGATATTTACGGGTCTTAATGATGAAAATAAAAAAATAATGATACATCTTTTGCAATTGATTATGGATAATAGCAACAAGCCGGAGCTTTTTGAAGTGTTACAACAAGTAATTGATTTGGATGAAGATGAGATAAAAGAATTAGCAGAAGTGTTGAAATATACTACGCTAAATAACATTACTAAAGTAATAAAACTATTACAGGATCGCATAAAAGTAATTCAGGGGTTAAAAGAGATAGTATTTGATGATAAGCAATTTGCAAAAGAGGTTGAACATATACAAGAAGTTGTAGAAAAGCATTATTGGTTATTTGGAGAACAGTATAGTTTAATTACGGCAGCAGAACCGGATTTTGAACAAGCTTTAAAGGGGTTATTAATTGCGACAAAAGGTGATGATTCTAAGGTAATAATTGATCATGAGGACAAGAATAAAGAAATGGATATTTATATGATACGACAAGATCGAAGAGGTAATGTTACGGAAAATGTTGTTGTAGAATTAAAACGTCCAACAGTTCCACTGGGAGAGGAACAACTTTCACAAGTAAAAAAATATATGAGAGTTATTAAATCTGATGATAGGTTCAATGCAAGTAATGTTAAATGGACATATTTTTTGGTTGGAAACAGGTATAATAAAAATGGTTATATACAAGATGAAATAGATGGGCATAGAGCACTTGGAGAACCACATTTAGTGCATGCAGATAGGAATGGAAATAATAAAATTTATGTTTTAACATGGAGTGATATTTTTGATGAGTTTTCTTTAAGACATGATTATCTGATGTGTAAATTAGAATTGGAAAAAGAAATTTGGTTAAAGAAACATGATTCTATTGAGAATGTAGTAGAAGATATAAAGGAGAATTCGGCCACTTTAGATAGTGCGCTTATTCCCAAGCGTGCACAGAATTAAATGATGAAGGAAAATTCATTAAAACGCCGATTGAATAAAGAGGCAGAAATTAACAAAGCGAGAATTACATGATATAACCGGTGTGAGAACAGAAAAAAGGATTGACCAGTCGATAAACTGATCAATCCATTTCCATTTTGTTAGGAACCCTCACGAAGAACCCTCGTACACGGTAAATAGCTAGTACCGTGTTTTTGCCCTAAAACCATGAGATAACCCCTTTGTAAAACTAGAAGTTTTTTAAAGGAGCAATCTTATGGATAAAACCACACATTAGGTCCGTATTGAACATTAGACCAAGAAATTTTAAATGAAACCCGTGACTCAGAAAACATGTAAATATAAAACGTAAAAAAATTACATTTAAAAATATATTCTCTGAAAAAATATTGCATAGATTGTTAAAAATAGAATATAATGTGTATGTGATTTAAGCTAGGAGGAAGGAATATATGCTTAAAAGTGTTGAACTTAGAAATTTTAAGTCTTTTCATAATAAAGTAAAGATTGATTTTGAGAAGACCAATTATAAGACATTATTGAACACAAATGTAAGTGGTAATCTTTTAAAAGGAGCATTATTTGTAGGTAAAAATGCATCTGGAAAGTCAAACGTTTTGAAAGCAATTCGATTTTTACTTGAATGCTTATTGGCCAAAAATGAAGTGAATTGGGTGGAATATATATGTTTATTTTCTGATACTCCGGTAATGGAATTAAAATATGTTTTTGAAATTGATAAATCTGAAATAATTTATGATATTTCTTATCAATGGGTAGATGTATTTTTGAGAGAAAAGTTGACTGTAGATGGTATTGAATTGTTGTCAAGGGAGGGAAGTACAGCAAATACAATACTGACAGAGGTAAAGAATTATACAGATATACCAAAACAGTTATTATTTTTGAGAGATATATTTTTTAATACAAGATTTCGAGGACAAGTAAAATTACAGAAATGGTTTGAGTTTTTGTCTAATTCTGTATATATGGATATGTGTTTAAAAAGTGCTACGCAGTATAAGGGAGTGGATTTATCACTAAGATCTTATATGGAAGAGTCTGGAACAAAACTCATTAATGATTTCTTTGAGCAATATCATTTTGAACAAAGGATTGAGTATAATAAAAAAGCAACTGGAAATATCGTGACTTTAGAGTCTCCGGAGAATCAGATATATTTTAGGCGAAATGGGATAAACGAACCAATCCCGTATGAAATGGAATCATTGGGAAATCAAACTCTAGTACAATTATTGCCTGCATTTTTTTATTGTATATCTAATAGCGGAATGTTGTTACTGGACGAATTTTCAAGTGGGTTTCACAATAGTCTGGAAGAACTGCTTGTAAGATATTTTATGAAGAATGCCGGAGAATCACAATTTATTTTTGTGTCACATTCAACCAATTTACTTTCTAATAGTTTATTGAGACCGGATCAGATTTATTCTGTTGATTTTGATAAAGGAGGAAGTGTGGTAAAAAGATTTTCGAGTGAAAAACCAAGAGAAGCGCAGAATATAGAAAAAATGTACCTGGGTGGTGTGTTCAATGGAATCCCGCGATATGAACGTTAGGATTAATAAGGAAAAATCAATTGGCAAAGTCTTATATATTGTTGAAGGTAATAAGACAGAGGCACTAATCTTGTATTATATTTTTTGTAAGATTTATGATTATCAATTTGAGAGCATTTTAAGAGGTAAAGGTTATCATAAGTATAATTCAAAAGAAAATATAATGTCTCAAGTATTTGTTATAAATACAGAAGAAAGCAATATTAAAACGATAGATAAAGATAATGATTTCCTGAATAATTTATATATAACATTATTTGAACAGTATGATTTTAATGTAGATAATGCGGCAATTTATTATTTGTTTGACCGTGATTACCAGTCTAATACAGATGTTTTATTTATCAATAAGATGATTAGTACGTTGGGGAATGCAAGAGATAATGGAGGGTACGACAGACAAGGACTGTTGCTGTTGAGTTATCCGGCAATTGAAAGCTTTACGTTGAGTAATTTTGAGCATCATGTTTTTGAAGAGAGAAAAGAGACGGGAAAAGAACTTAAACAGTATCTTCATAGTAGACATATAAACCATCAAAATATAACCGAAGAGAGTTTAATGTGTGCTGTTAGAGAATTGTGGGAAGCATTACAAAAAATAGGAAAATTAAAATTAGATTTGGATGATTTCAGGGAAGTTAACAAGAAAATATTTGATTTTGAAGAGAAAGAAATGGAATCGAATAAGGCATATAGAATACTGAGCTTGTTGTGTGTTTCATTGCTTGATTTAGGGTTATTAGAGATAGAAGAGGAAACTTAAGAGAATTTTCCATTTTATTCAAAAAGAATGAGAAATATTGATTTGCCCCTTGATTAGTTTTTAAGGACTGGTTGTATTTAGAGCAAAGAATATACAAAAAAGAAAATAAAGGCAGGATAAGTTATGAAAATGAAATGTGTGGAAGTGTACGAGGGATTATACCATCAGGAGCCGTTTGATGTGGCATTTTGCCCTTATCGAATAAGCCCATTAGGAGCGCACATCGATCACCAGTACGGTAAGATCAATGGTCTTGCGATTGATAAAGGAATACATATGGCTTACCATCCGAAGCAGAATGGTATCATTGAATTACAGTCTTTGAATTTTCCGAAGCGTGCGCAGTTTTTTGTAAATGCAGTGCCGGAGGAGAAGCAGGGAGATTGGGCGGATCATCTTCGTGGTGCAGCTAAGATGTTAGGAGAAAAGTATCGGTTGAAGATAGGATTGTCTGGTGTGATTGAAGGGAGTCTTCCGATTGGTGGACTGTCTTCCTCAGCGTCAGTTATTATCTGCTTTTTGTCAGCATTATGTAAGGTGAATGATATTCATCTGGAGCCGATGGAACTTATATTAACTGCAAAGGCAGCGGAGAATCAGTATGTAGGAGTGTCTTGCGGTAAGCTGGATCAGAGCTGTGAAGTGCTTTCTAAAAAGAATCATCTTCTGTATCTGGATACGAAGGATGACAGCTATGAGTTGATCCCGACCAGTCAGAGTATGAAGCCGTATAAGATTGCGATTTTCTTTTCTGGTCTGGAGCGTTCGCTGAAGAATTCAAAATATAACCTGCGTCAGGATGAATGTAAGGCGGCAGCGTATGCGTTGATGGGATATGCTGGCATGGATTATGGAACATTTGCAGATACAAGATTACGTGATGTGCCGTATGAAGTATTCGAAGCTTATAAGGATCATTTGCCAGAGCTATGGCGCAGACGTGCGGAACATTACTACAGCGAATTTGCACGGGCAGAAAAAGGAGCCGAGTTGTGGCGAGAAGGTGATTTGGAAGGTTATGGACAGCTTGTATTTGAAAGTGGAAAGTCTTCTATATACAGTTATGAATGTGGCTGTGATGAACTGAAGAAATTATATGAAATCATGTGGAATACAGATGGCATTTACGGTGGACGTTTCTCAGGGGCAGGATTCAAAGGGTGTTGTATGGCTCTTGTTGATCCTGAAAAGGTAGAAGACATTAAAGCGAAAGTCACAGAAGAATATTTGAAAGCATTTCCAGAGTTAGAAGGAAGATATTCTGCATATGTATGTGAGAGTGCGGATGGAGTGAGACTTTAGTAGATATATATACGTAATTAAAGAAACAAAGGTTAGAATATTGAGCGAGGCAGGAAGTTGTATTACCTGCCTTATTATATGTGACAGAATCTGTCAAACAGTTAAGAAAAAGAGAAAAGAAACTTCTTGATATAGAAAAGATATCATATATGTACTATAATGGAACAGTGACAAAAAATGCACATAATGTGTGGGAAAGGTAATATCATGAAAGTTAAAAATGTGTCATTAGAGAATAAAGTGATTTTAGTAACCGGTGCTGCTGGATTTATTGGATCGAATCTTGTTATGGAGCTTTTGCGGGAGGTACATCCGGTACATATTGTAGGAATCGACAATATGAATGATTACTATGATGTGTCTATTAAAGAGTATCGTCTGAACCAGATAGAAGAACTGGTAGGAAAGCAGGAAAGTTCTACTTGGAAATTTATCAAAGGATCTATTGCAGACAAAGCGCTGATCAATCGGATATTTGCAGAGGATAAGCCGGCAGTTGTTGTAAATCTTGCAGCTCAGGCAGGGGTACGCTACTCAATTACAAATCCAGATGTATATATTGAGTCCAATCTGATAGGATTTTATAACATTTTGGAGGCTTGCCGTCATTCTTATGATGACGGAGCTAATGGAGTGGAGCATTTGGTTTATGCTTCATCCTCCTCTGTATATGGAAGCAACAAAAAGGTGCCATATGCGACAGAAGACAAAGTAGACAACCCGGTTTCTTTATATGCAGCTACAAAGAAATCCAATGAGTTGATGGCACATGCATATAGCAAGCTATATAACATCCCGTCGACAGGGCTTCGGTTCTTTACAGTTTACGGACCGGCAGGAAGACCGGATATGGCATATTTCGGATTTACAAATAAACTTCGCGCCGGAGATACGATTCAGATTTTTAACTATGGAAACTGCAAGCGCGATTTTACATATGTAGATGATATTGTAGAGGGAGTAAAGCGCGTAATGCAGGCAGCTCCGGAGAAGAAAAATGGCGAGGATGGGTTACCGATTCCACCTTATGCAGTCTACAATATCGGAAACAGTCATCCGGAAAACTTACTGGAATTCGTAGACATTTTACAACAGGAACTGATCAGCGCAGGCGTACTTCCGGAAGATTATGATTTTGACGCGCACAAAAAATTAGTACCAATGCAGCCGGGAGATGTGCCGGTAACATACGCAGATACCACAGCATTAGAAGAAGACTTTGGATTTAAACCACAGACAAGCCTGCGAGAAGGCTTAAGAAAATTTGCACAGTGGTATGCGGAATTTTATAAATAGGGGGTCAGACCCTCTTAAGATTTTCTTAAAAAGGGGTTGAGTATTATTATGATAGCAATTGTTTTAGCAGCTGGGTATGCTACGAGATTGTACCCGTTGACAGAGAATTTTCCGAAGCCGCTGCTTCCGGTGAATGAGAAGCCGATTTTGAACTGGCTTTTAGATGACTTAGAAGAGCAGGAAGAGATTACGGGATATGTGATTGTAAGTAATCACAAATTTATTGGATATTTTGAAGGTTGGAAAGAGACTTTAAATTATAAAAAGCCGTTAATTCTTGTGGATGATGGTTCTACGGATAATGAGCACAGACTTGGGGCAGTGAAGGATATCCAGGTTGCGCTGGAGGCTATAAAAGGGAGAAGTGGAGAGAGTTTTCTTGTAATTGCAGGAGATAACCTTTTAGATTTCTCGTTCCGTGAGTTCATTCAGTTTAGCCAGAAAAAGCAGGCGCCGTGTGTGATGTGTCATGAGGAAAATGATTTGAAGCGGCAGCAGAAGACGGCAATTATTGTAAAAGATGCAGAAGACAAAATCATTTCTTATGAAGAAAAACCAGAGGTGCCGAAGGGAAATTTGGCAGTGCCGCCGTTTTATTGTTATCGAGAAGAAGATGTGGCACGGATCGACGAGGCAATTAAAGCTGGTTGCAGTACAGATGCACCGGGAAGTTTCGCAGCATGGCTCAGCCATCAGACAGATGTCTATGCATGGACGATGAGTGGAAAAAGACATGATATTGGAGACCGTGCCAGCTATGATGCGGTGCAGGAGATTATGAAGAACCAGGCATAGGTGCATATTACCTGAGAAAAATATAAAAGGTATGTAAAAGGAGAAATAAAAGTCATGAAGATTGCAGTAGCAGGAACAGGATATGTAGGATTATCAATTGCGACATTATTGGCACAGCACAATGAGGTATGGGCAGTAGATATTATCCCGGAAAAGGTGGAATTGATCAATCAGAAGAAGTCACCAATTCAAGATGATTATATTGAAAAATATCTGGCAGAGAAAGATTTAAATCTGACAGCAACATTAGATGCGAAATCAGCATATAAAGATGCAGAATTTGTTGTAATCGCAGCACCGACAAATTACGATTCTAAAAAGAATTTCTTTGATACATCAGCGGTAGAAGCTGTTATTAAATTAGTTATTGAGTATAATCCGGATGCGATTATGGTGATCAAATCTACAATCCCGGTAGGCTATACGGCAAGTATTCGAGAAAAATTTCATTGCGATAATATCATTTTCAGCCCAGAGTTCTTAAGAGAGTCTAAGGCGCTCTATGATAATCTGTATCCATCACGTATCATTGTTGGAACAGATGTGGAGAATGCAAGACTTGTCAAAGCAGCGAATACATTTGCCGGATTATTACAGGAAGGTGCAATAAAAGAAGATATTGATACTCTGATCATGGGATTCACTGAGGCAGAGGCCGTGAAGTTATTTGCCAATACATATCTGGCACTGCGTGTGTCTTACTTTAACGAGCTGGATACTTATGCAGAGATGAAAGGGCTGGATACGAAGCAGATTATTGATGGTGTATGTCTGGATCCACGAATCGGAAGTCATTATAACAATCCGTCTTTCGGTTATGGTGGTTACTGTCTGCCGAAAGATACAAAGCAGCTTTTGGCAAATTATGAGGATGTTCCACAGAACATGATGACTGCAATCGTAGAATCTAACCGAACAAGAAAAGATTACATTGCAGAACATGTGTTAGAGATGACAGGTGCTTATGAGGCTAATGATGATTACGATGCAAGTAAAGAAAAAGAAGTAGTCGTAGGCGTTTACCGTCTTACAATGAAATCTAATTCCGATAACTTCCGTCAGTCATCTATTCAGGGAGTTATGAAGCGTATCAAAGCAAAAGGAGCAACGGTAATTATCTACGAGCCAACACTGGAAAATGGTACAACATTCTTCGGAAGCAAAGTAGTCAATGATCTGGAAGAATTTAAGAAACAAAGCCAGGCAATTGTCGCCAACAGATATGATAGTAGTCTGGACGATGTAAAAGAAAAAGTATACACACGAGATATCTTTAAGAGAGATTAGAGATTGAGTGCAGGAATAAAATAAGTGTAGAGCAAGAGAAAAGAGGCAGAAATTGAAAAAATTCGGTCTCTTTTTGTATATTGAAAAGACAATAGAAATAGAAGAAGCGGTTGATAAAATGGTACAATAAAATTGGTAGCCAGAAATGTTGGAGCAAAATGAGTTGTGTATAAAAAGAAATGTAAGGTTATGATGAAAAGCGAAGAATAAAATATGGAATATAATGAAAAGAATCTGCCGTTGGCAAAATGGCTAATCGATAAGACAAATACAAGGGACTATCGCATAGGAAATCTCTTAGGAATGAAGCACCCAAAGGTGGATGGGGATCTTTTGAAAATAGTGGGTGGCAGAGATGAACTGGTCAGACAGGCAAAAGTTTTAGAAAGAATTCCAGCATTAGGCGGAGAAGAATATCTGCATTTTGACTGGAGAGAAATGAATACAGATATCATGAAGATTGATTATCGGGTAGAAGTAATTCCTGGATTATGTGACTTAATTGGGGCCATTGATCCTAGAGAACGCCAGTTACAGGCAATAACAAGAGTGTGCAAACTGCAGGAGGATGTATCCGGAAGCTGTCTGTTCGCTTATTGTAATCATGTGCTGGAACAGTTGAATAAAGGGAATACGAAAGAGTTATCCAAAGCGGAGGATGAAGCATTTCTTAAGTGCCTGAAAGCGTTAGCTGATCTGAAAGAACCGGAATGGAAGCGCGTGTTCAGCTCCAAAGTATTTGAAAAGAAAAATAATATCACGCCATCTAAAGTTTTCGAACGCATTTATCAAGGTGCAGTTATCGAAGCTTTGAAATACTCTCCGCAATATGAAGACGGCATGTCAGATGATGAGATACTGGCAGTACATGGAATATTAAGTTATTCTCAGACATTAGAATGGAAAGGTGCCGTGGAGTATTGCATGACAGATCGAAATGGCACAGCGATAGAGAAGAAAATCGACACTTCCTTGAATTATTATGGAACGGTAATTAATGCACAGACATTAGAGCATGCCGTACCAAACTTACGAAATAGTGTTGAAAAAATCATTGTGATTGAGAATAAAGCGAATTATGAAAGCATGGAATATGATCCAAAAGTTTTATATATCTTTTGTCATGGCTACTTTTCGCCAAAGGAAGTTCGCTTTTTGCAAATGTTAATGAAGACAGCACCGGAAGAAATCCAGTGTTATCATTGGGGAGATATGGATTACGGTGGAATACAGATTTTTTTGTATAATGAAAAGAATATTTTTCCAAATCTGATTCCATGGAAGATGGACGTTCCCTCTTATAAGGCAGCGTTGGAAAAGGAAAAAGGAATTAAGCTATGCAGCAAAAAGCAGAAAAAGTTAGAAGCATTGAATGCCGGTAAATTAGAAGTACTGAAACAGTGTATATTGGAAAATAAGATGGAAATCGAGCAGGAGATGTTAATATAAAAATGTCTCGATCTCATCGACAGTCATCATATTATAGATACTCTGGCAAAGCAAATTCAATTACAATTGAGTCTCAATTACAAAGATAGATTTGAATCAGCTTCATCTCTTGCGCCAGCGCAGCTTCTATGGTATACTTACACGGATTGTAGAATTGACTATATAATGACAAATAAGAGAAATCCGGTCGCAAAAAAGCTTTTTTAGATACCGGATTTCGTATCGGGGCTCAAGAGGGAGTCTTGAAGTGTACATATACAAGAGACGCAGTGAAAGGAGTTATAGTATGTGTGGGATTGTAGGATTTACAGGTGATATGCAGGCAGCACCAATTCTGTTGGATGGTCTTTCTAAGCTGGAGTACCGAGGATATGATTCAGCAGGAATCGCAGTAAGAGATGGAGAGAAAGAGACAGAAGTCATAAAGGCAAAAGGTCGTCTGAAAGTTCTGGCTGAGAAGACGAATGGCGGAGAATCCGTACCTGGAACATGTGGTATCGGACATACAAGATGGGCGACTCATGGAGAGCCATCAGAGACAAATGCACATCCGCACATCAGTGATGATGGCAATGTTGTAGCAGTTCACAATGGTATTATAGAGAACTATCAGGAACTGAAAGATAAGCTGATCCGTAAAGGTTATTCTTTTTACTCAGCAACAGATACAGAAGTTGCTGTAAAATTAGTTGACTATTATTATAAGAAATATCTCGGTACACCGGTTGATGCAATCAATCATGCATTGATCCGTATTCGTGGTTCTTATGCACTGGCAATGATGTTTAAGGATTATCCGGGAGAGATTTATGTGGCAAGAAAAGACAGCCCGATGATACTTGGTGTAGATGGTGAGAATTCTTACATCGCATCTGATGTTCCGGCTATTCTGAAATATACAAGAAATGTGTATTACATCGGAAATCTTGAGATGGCCCGCGTAAGAAAAGGAGAGATTACATTTTATAATCTGGACGGAGACGAGATTCAGAAAGAGTTGAAGACGGTCGAGTGGGATGCAGAAGCAGCTGAAAAGGCTGGATTTGAGCATTTCATGATGAAAGAGATCCATGAGCAGCCAAAAGCAGTTTCTGACACTTTGAATTCTGTCCTGAAAAATGGAGCGATTGATTTATCGGAAGTAGGATTATCCGAAGAGGAGATGAAAGAGATCAGCCAGATTTATATCGTAGCATGCGGATCTGCTTATCATGTAGGTATGGCAGCACAGTATGTCATCGAAGACCTGGCAAGAATTCCGGTACGTGTGGAACTGGCAAGCGAATTCCGTTATCGTAATCCAATCTTAGATCCAAAAGGTCTGGTCATTATCATCAGCCAGTCCGGAGAGACGGCAGACAGCCTTGCAGCACTCCGCGAATCTAAGGAGATGGGAATTAAGACACTTGGTATTGTAAATGTGATCGGATCTTCTATCGCAAGAGAAGCAGACAACGTATTCTATACACTGGCAGGACCGGAGATTTCTGTAGCTACAACAAAAGCTTACAGCACACAGCTGATCGCAACTTATGCACTTGCAATTCAGTTTGCAAAGGTTCGTGGACAGATTACGGAAGAACAGTATACAGGATATATTGAAGAGCTGCAGACAATTCCGGATAAGATCAGTAAGATTATTGCAGATAAAGAGAGAATCCAGTGGTTCGCAGCAAAGCAGGCTAATGCAAAAGACGCATTTTTCGTAGGAAGAGGAATTGATTATGCAATCAGTCTGGAAGGCAGCCTGAAGATGAAAGAAATCAGTTATATCCATTCTGAGGCATATGCAGCAGGAGAATTGAAGCACGGAACCATTTCTCTGATTGAAGATGGAACACTGGTAATCGGAGTGCTGACACAGCCAGATCTCTATGAGAAGACAGTCAGCAATATGGTAGAATGTAAGAGCCGTGGAGCGTACCTTATGGGATTGACTACATTTGGTCATTACAATATTGAGGATACAGCAGATTTCACTGTTTATATTCCAAAGACAGATCCACATTTTGCAACATCACTTGCAGTTATTCCATTACAGTTGATGGGATATTATGTGAGCGTGGCAAAGGGATTAGACGTAGATAAGCCGAGAAACCTTGCAAAGAGTGTAACAGTGGAATAAGAATAATAGAATAAGAATGTTAATTGAGGACATAGTGTTTACTTAAAATGCTATGTCCTCTTTATAAAAAAATGAAGCCTCCCACTTAAGGAGCCTTCATTTTTTATGAGTGTCTGACAAATTTCAATTATGATATTTGTTCAGATACAAAATGTTCAATTTGAAAATAATCCGATACTGGGATTACTCAGTCTCTTCACTGTCTTCGTCATCAGCAATTGCAATATGTGATTCAGTTACAGTAACAACAGTTGTCTCAGGATCTGTAACCAAGTGGACATCTTTATCCTGTGCAAGTGACAGATCTTTTACTTTAATCGTATCGCCGACACGGAGTTCTGCTACATCAATCTCAACTTTGTCAACAAGTGCAGATGGAAGTGCTTTATAAGAAACTTCCTCTAACTGTTGCTGCAATACACCAGATTCAAGTTTGTCATGGTTTACAAGAACAATCTCTGCAACAGAGTGTACAACTTCACCTTTGACAAGAGCCTGGAAATCCATCTCATCTACTCTGCCTTTTAATGGGTTATAATCAACCTCTTTGATCAATACATTGTGGGATTCGCCGTCAATATCCAACATGATCTGGCTTCCTTTATTGCTCGTCTTAAGCAGGCGGTCAACTGCGGCAGCATCCATTTTTACTGGAATGGACTCTTTCATCTCTTTGCCGAATACGTTACCGGTAACATAGCCCTCTCTTCTTAATTTTTTTGCCTTTACGTCAAGTGTTCTTTTTTCAGCTTTTAAAGTATTCATTTATCTTTTCCTCCAAGTCTGAATAATTTTATGAGTTCTATTTGTTACAACTGTAGTATAGCACCTGCGAAATATTATGATTAACCAAAAAATATAAAAAACAGAGAAAAAGATTATGCAAAATAGACAAAACAATAAGACCTGATGTTTCATGTATAACGGATAAAACAGATGAATAATGTTACCAGGTCGTTACCAGGTGACGTTAACGGGCAAGAAAGCATATATTGACAAATATTCATTTTTTAGTATAATTAATACAATGCTCTCGGAAGTGAGAGCGTTCTTTGATTATAGAAAAGGAGAGAGAACATGACAACAACAGTATCTATATTAATTGCATTTGGCGTCTATCTTTTGGGAATGATCGGAATTGGGATCTGGAGCATGAGACAGACGAAGGGGGCAGACGATTTTTTCCTCGGAGGACGAGGACTTTCCGCTCCGGTAGCTGCGATGTCTGCACAGGCATCTGACATGAGCGGCTGGTTGCTGATGGGACTTCCGGGCTCTGTATATGCACTTGGAACCGGGCAGGCATGGATCGCCGTAGGACTTGGACTTGGAACGATTGCTAACTGGCTTATTATCGCAAGACCACTTCGTGCATATACAATTGTAGCGGGAAATTCTATGACGCTTCCGGAATTTTTCGGAAACCGTTATCACGATGAAAAGAAGATTTTACTTGGTATTTCTTCAGTTATTATCGTCATTTTCTTTCTGGTATATACAGCTTCCGCGCTGGCAAGCGGAGGTAAGCTTTTTAACACTGTATTTGGATTGGATTATCATATAGCTTTATTTCTGGGTGCAGCAGTTATTCTGATCTACACATTTATGGGAGGATTTCTTGCAGTGTGTTCTACAGATTTCTTCCAGGGATTACTGATGTTGATTGCAATTCTTGCAGTACCGGTGCTGGCATGGGGATTTGTAGGTGGTGATTTTCATAACATGCTTGCAAATACAGGAGTGAATCCGGACAATTACTTAAGTTTTACATATAATGGAGATCGTCCGATCACAGCGGTAGAGATTATTTCTAATATGGCATGGGGACTTGGATATTGTGGTATGCCACATATCCTGATTCGTTTTATGGCAATCCGCAGTGAGAAAGAACTGAAGAAATCTTCAGCAATTGCAATTGTGTGGGTTGTACTTTCCCTTGGATTTACGATTGCGATCGGACTGCTCGGACGTGCTTTTCTCTATCCGGAGATTCTCGGAGTAACAGAGGGAGCACCGTCAGTAGAGTCAGTATTTATTGAGATGATCCAGAAGATTTTCATCGAAAAGACTCCGATTCCATTTATTGCAGGATTATTTATCTGTGGAATTCTGGCAGCTGTAATGTCAACTGCAGATTCACAGCTTCTGGTATGTTCTTCTTCCGTATCTAAAGACATTTACCAGAACATTCTGAATCCGGAAGCTTCTGATAAGAAGGTATTAAACGTAGCACGTCTGACAACATTTGGCGTAGCTGTAGTAGCATTTTTCATTGCATGGGATCCGAACAGTTCTATCATGGACCTGGTATCTGATGCATGGGCAGGACTTGGTGCAGCATTTGGTCCGCTTGTCGTTATGAGCCTCTTCTGGCGCAGAACGAATCTTCCGGGAGCTGTGGCAGGACTGGTGTCCGGAGCAGCGACTGTGCTGATCTGGGATTATCTTCCAATTGTAAATGGACAGACGATTGGAAATGCAACAGGAATTTATTCTTTGTTAGTCGGATTTGTTATCAGCCTGTGCTTTATCGTAATCGTCAGTATGGTTACAAAAGCACCGGACGAGACAATTCTTGCGCAGTTTGATGAATATAAAAAATACGAAGAAAAAGATATGTAAGAATAGAAGTGTAAATAATAAGAAATGTAAGGATAAGGTCGCTATAGGGCTAATGTTAACTTCATGACATTGGCTGTATGGCGCCTTTTTCGTTGCCAAGCATACGACAAAAAGGTCCGGTGGACCTTTTTTAGTTACATAGCAGGAAATGTTAAATTATCTATATTTGATATAATATTAACTCAAATTGATGAAAAAAGTTTGTTTTTTAACTATCAATCGTATTATTTATAGAAAATTGCGAAAAATAGTAAAGTAATATTGAATTGAGTGTAAAAATGTGATATGGTACGTTATACAAGAAAAGGCTTACTGAAAGGAGAATGAAATATGGGATTTTTAACAGGCAAGACAGCGATCATCACAGGAGCGGGACGCGCGGTATTAAGTGATGGCAGATGTGGATCTATCGGATATGGAATTGCAACTGCATATGCAAAAGAGGGGGCAAATCTTGTTATTACAGGACGCAATGTGCAGAAACTGACAGATGCAAAAGAAGAATTAGAGAGACTGTACGGAATAAAAGTACTTCCGGTACAGGCAGACGTATCTGCAGGTGCAGACAATAAAGCAGTTGTTGACAATGTTGTGAAACAGGCAATCGATACATTTGGGCGAATCGATGTGCTGATCAACAATGCACAGGCTTCTGCATCCGGAGTTACACTGGCAGATCATACGCAGGAACAGTTCGATCTGGCAATGTATTCAGGATTGTATGCAGTATTTTATTATATGCAGGCATGCTATCCATACTTGAAAGAGACAAAAGGAAGCGTCATCAACTTTGCTTCCGGTGCGGGACTTTTCGGTAATTATGGTCAGTGTGCATATGCAGCGGCAAAAGAAGGAATCCGTGGACTGACAAGAGTTGCAGCAACTGAGTGGGGACCGGACGGAATCAATGTCAACATCGTATGCCCACTTGCATGGACTGCACAGCTTGAAAAATTCGAGCAGGCTTATCCGGATGCATTTAAGGCAAATGTAAAGATGCCGCCGGCAGGTCACTATGCAGACGCAGAGAAAGAGATCGGAAGAGTGTGTGTACAGCTTGCATCTCCTGACTTCAAATATATGAGTGGTGAGACACTGACACTGGAAGGTGGAATGGGTCAGAGACCATAAATAAGAATTTATCAATAAAAAGATGCATGATCGCAGAAAAAGATTCTGCAGTCGTGCATCTTTTTTTTTCTTTATAAGTATCCCCCGTCAAATGTGATGATCTGTCCGGTGAGATATTCTGGCGCGCGGATTAGTTTCCACACCATTTCAGCAACTTCTTCAGGGGTGGCGAAGCGTCCGGCAGGGATATCTTCCGCAAGTTCTGCCCGCTCTGCTTCGTCTAATTGTTTATTCATTTCGGTATCGATGACACCACATGCAAGAGCATTGACTGGAATTTTACTTCTTGCCAGTTCTTTGGCAAGTGCCTGGGTGAGCCCGCCGACACCAGCTTTGGAAGCAGAGTAAGCCGCTTCACAGGATGCACCGTTTACGCCCCACATGGAGGAAATGTTGATGATCCTTCCACTTCCGTGTGACAGCATAGGAGGAATGGCAGCGCGGCAGCAGTAGAAGACGGAGGAGAGATTACTGGAAAGCACCTTGTCCCAGTCTTCATCAGTCATATCCATGAGAAGCCCGATGTGGGAAATCCCGGCATTGTTTACCAGTACATCCAGATGGTCACAGGTCTCAGCGATCGTATGGAAGATTTTCTGTACAGTATCAGGATTTCCAATATCACCTGGCACCAGTGTACATGTGCCAATCTTTTCAATTTCTTGTCTGGTTTCTTCCAGTGCGTCAAAAGAGCGGGAACAGTTCAGGAAGATATGATAGCCCTCAGCCGCGAGTCGAAGGGCGATCGCACGTCCGATGCCACGGGAAGAGCCGGTAACAAATGCATATTTTTGTGTATATTCAGACATAATGACCTCCAGGAAAAATGTTTTTATGCATTACAGTTGAGGCAAAAATCCACAACATCATCTTATAAATACATATTTATATTTATTATATACTGGAATGATTGATATTTGAAGAACGAGATGCTATTATTTAAATAATAGTTGATAGGCACGCTTGTAATATAGGACTTATCAATAAGACAGTTGACTGGCAGCGAATATGGGGATAAAATTTTGGACGAATTAGAAAAGAAAGGGCAGATGGTCGCTCGTGCGATTGCATTTGCTACAAAGGCACATGAGGGGCAGTTCCGAAAAGGGACGAAAAGACCGTATATTGTTCATCCATTGGAGGTGGGTGAGATTGTCGCAACACTGACTTTTGATGAGGAGATTATTAGTGCAGCGCTTTTGCATGATACAATCGAGGATTGCCAGGGAATTACACGGGAAGTACTGGCGCAGGAGTTTTCTGAGCGTGTGGCAGCGCTGGTGGATCAGGAGAGCGAAGACAAGTCAAAAACATGGTTTGAGCGCAAGAGTCATACGATTGAGCATTTAAAATATGCACCGTATGAGGTGCGTATGATTGGTCTGGCAGACAAGCTTTCTAATATCCGTGATATCGACAGGGATTATCCGGTCATGGGAGAAGAGTTGTGGAATCGTTTCCGAATGAAAGAAAAGAACACGATTGGCTGGTATTACAAAGGATTGCGGGAATCTCTGCGCGAAGGATTTGAGCAGGAAGAAGCATTTCGCGAGTACAGTTATCTGGTAGATAAGAATTTTGGGATAGATGAGTCATCTCACATCTGATATAGCTGTGTAAAAAGGAGACGCTTCAGATTTATAATAGAATCTGAAGCGTCTCCTTTTTGTTGTTGCCAAGTTAATTGAGGAACCGGGCGACCACAACGTTTGATTAAGTGCTGTTCGCACTTAAAATTTGGGTTGGGTAAAATTAATAATACAATAAAAATTTGATTAAATTATATTGCAAAATTATGATAATATCAAGACATTTTTACAAAATAAAAAATTTTTTATAAGAAAATTTTTAACCGTAATTTTTCGCCTAAAAATTTATAAGAAATTTTTTACATGCTCCTGGAAAGTTCTTCGCAGGTTTTCATGGCTTCGATTACGGAGCTGCGGAAGCCTTTTTCTTCCAGGACACGGACAGCTTCAATAGTTGTTCCTGCCGGGGAACATACCATATCTTTTAATTCACCTGGATGCTTTCCGGTTTCCAGAACCATTTTCGCACTTCCAAGAACTGCCTGGGCAGCGAACTGGTAAGCCTGAGCTCTTGGCATACCACCGGAAACGGCTGCATCAGCCATAGCTTCGATAAACATAAATACATAAGCCGGGGAGCTTCCGCTAACAGAAACGACGGTGTCCATCAGGCGCTCTGGAATGATCTCAACGCGTCCGAAACTCTCCAGAAGTGTGAGGACATAAGCAATCTCTTTTTTTGTCATATATTCATTCGGGCATGCGGCAGTCATACCTGCTCCCACAAGCGCCGGAGTATTTGGCATTGTACGGACAATTTTTACATTTTTACCAAACTGTTCCTTTAACCACGCCAAAGTTTTGCCTGGTGCGATTGTGATAATGATCTGATCTTCACGAACATCATTTTTGATTTCGGCAATTATCTCTGCATAGAACTGCGGCTTTACAGATAAAATGACAATATCAGAACGATTGATAACTTCATGGTTGTCAGCAGTTACCTGAATTTTGAACTGCTCTTTTACACGCTCGCGTCCAGCTTCCATGACATCTGCTCCGATAATATCATTTGCAGGGATGATCTGATTCTTTATAATACCGCCCATAATAGCAGACGCCATATTTCCAGTGCCGATAAAACCTAATTTCATAGTGATTCCTTCTTTCTTATTATTTGCCTTGCCCATGTTCGTTCATTTCCGGGTGGAAAATGTGTAGTTTAGCCGTATTGCTAAGATTCGTTTGGTAATCATTTTCCAGGCATCTTAGGAAAATAATAGCATTCTGGAAAAATGAAGTCAATCCGAAGTTAAAGGAATCGCTCTTGCGCGTTTTGGCAGGGATGACATTGTAAGACTCGCTCTTGTAGGAAGTGACAGAGTTGGATATAATATACAAGAAATAATTTTTGCATTTGCATTTTTGAAATTAAGTGAAAATATATAGAAATTTGGTTAGGAAGTGACTGAATATGAAAAAAGAACTGGATTATTTTACAATAGAAGGGTGCTACGGAGGCAATCAGGACTGGTTCACGAATCTGGTTATGCATATGGGTGGCTGTGCTGCAGCGACCGCATGCGACAGTTGCATTTATTTCGGACTTCAGAATGAAAAGATGAAGCCGCTTTATCCATTCAATATAGAATGCCTTACAAAAGAAGATTATAAGGCATTCAGCCAGATCATGAAACCTTACCTCAAACCACGTGCTGGCGGTGTACGGAAGCTTAGCTGGTTCGTGGAAGGTCTTGGACGATATATTCAAGATGTGAATGAAGCGAAACACACTGATATTTATATCGGGATGGAAGAATTCTGTGGTGATCATACATGGCAGGAAGCAGCTATATTTATTAAAGAACAACTAGATCAGGACATTCCTGTACCGTACCTGCTTTTGCGCCATCAGAACAAAGCCTACAAAGACTATATCTGGCATTGGTTCCTGCTCACCGGATACGAAGAAAAAGATGGAAAAATGTACATCAAAACAGCAACTTATGGGGAAAGCGACACCTTCGAACTCGAAGACTTCTGGAACACCGGCTGTGAAGAAAAAGGAGGCCTCATACGCCTTACACCACACTACAATTAATTAGGCAACGTGTTTGCCCATCCAGCTTTCAGATATAGAATATATATATCAGTATCAGGAAATATTGACGATACACCTAACCTACGCTACAATATTACTCAGGATTTTCGAAAATTACCGGGAACAGAATGACTGCAAATTTCGATTCGCTTTCCGGGTAATTTCCAACAATCTGAGAAAAATTAAAATAAAAATATAGAAGAAAGAGGTATACAACATGGCAAACCCAATCGTAACATTTGAAATGGAAAACGGTGACATTATGAAAGCAGAATTATATCCGGAAATTGCTCCGAACACAGTGAACAACTTTATTTCACTGGTTCAGAGCGGATTCTATGACGGACTCATCTTCCACAGAGTGATTCATGGATTCATGATCCAGGGCGGATGCCCGGATGGAACAGGCATGGGCGGCCCGGGATACACGATCAAAGGCGAGTTCTCACAGAATGGTTTTGCAAATGATTTAAGACATACAGAGGGTGTTCTTTCTATGGCAAGAGCAATGCATCCGGATTCAGCAGGTTCCCAGTTCTTCATTATGCACAAGAATTCCCCGCATCTGGACGGAGCTTACGCTGCATTTGGTAAGATTACAGAAGGAATGGATATTGTAAATAAAATTGCTGAGACAGCAACCGATTACAGTGACAGACCACTGGAAGAGCAGAAGATGAAAAAAGTTACGGTAGACACAATGGGAGTAGAATACCCGGCTCCGGAGAGAGTTTAAGATAAAAGTAAACAGTTAAATTAGAGGAGGCACAAAGAGCCCATGGATATGATACAGACAGACAAGCTGGTATTTGAATATGACAAACGGGATGAAGATGGCAATATTATCGGCAAGTCCCGGGCAATCGATGAGGTGGATATCGATGTGAAAGAAGGGCAGTTTATTGCAATTCTTGGTCATAACGGTTCGGGAAAGTCCACATTTGCAAAACATATAAATGCGCTCCTTGTGCCAACGGATGGAACGATGTGGGTAGACGGACGTGACACAAAAGATCCGAACGAGCTGTGGAATGTAAGACAGAGTGCGGGTATGGTTTTTCAGAATCCAGACAATCAGATTATCGGAACGGTCGTGGAGGAAGATGTTGGATTTGGCCCGGAGAATCTGGGCGTACCAACCGACGAAATCTGGAAACGTGTAGAAGACAGTTTGAAATCTGTTGGAATGATTTCTTACCGGCATCATTCACCAAATAAGCTTTCCGGTGGACAGAAGCAGCGTGTAGCAATTGCCGGGGTCATCGCTATGGAGCCGAAATGCATCGTTCTTGATGAGCCGACAGCTATGCTGGACCCGATGGGGAGAAAAGAAGTTTTAAAAACAGTGCAGAAGTTAAGAGAGCAGAAGAAAGTTACGGTTATACTGATCACACATTATATGGAAGAAGTGGTCGATGCAGACAAGATTTACGTTATGGATCACGGGCATGTAGTGATGGAAGGAACACCGAAAGAAATCTTCTCTCAGGTCGATACATTGAAGCACTACAGATTAGATGTTCCGCAGGTGACGATTCTTGCGGACGAGCTTAAGAAACGAGGACTTGACATTCCGGATGGAATTTTGACGAAGGAAGAACTGGTGGAGGCATTATGTCAATTAAAATAGAACATTTGAATTATGTATACAGTGAAGGCACAGCCTACGAAAAACATGCGTTAAAAGACATTTGCCTGGAGATTCCACATGGAGAATTTGTGGGGATCATCGGACATACAGGTTCCGGAAAGTCTACGCTGATCCAGCATCTGAATGGACTGATCAAAGGAACAAGCGGAGCCATCTATTATAATGGAGAGAACATTTACCAGGATGGGTACGATATGCGGGCACTCAGAAGCCAGGTGGGGCTTGTGTTTCAATATCCGGAGCATCAGTTATTTGAAATAGATGTGCTGACGGATGTGTGTTTTGGACCGAAGAATCAGGGATTGTCACAGCAAGAGTGTGAGGCACGGGCGCTGGAGGCATTGAAGCTTGTAGGATTAAAAGAAAAATATTATAAATCATCACCATTTGAACTCTCAGGAGGGCAGAAGCGAAGAGTTGCAATTGCCGGGGTACTGGCAATGCGTCCGAAGGTGCTTGTACTGGACGAGCCGACTGCGGGATTAGATCCGAAGGGGCGCGATGAGATTCTGGATCAGATTGCATATCTGCACAAGGAATCGGATCTGACGGTTATTCTGGTTTCCCATAGTATGGAGGATATCGCCAGATATGCGGATCGGTTGATTGTGATGAACAGTGGTGAAGTGATGTATAACGATACCCCGAAAAATGTGTTCGCACATTATCAGGAACTGGAGAAGGTCGGACTTGCAGCACCGCAGGTGACATACATTATGCATGATCTGAAGATGAAAGGATTCCCGGTAGGTGTGACTGCTACAACTGTAGAAGAGGCAGCAGATGAGATTATGCACGCATTAGGAAGACAATAGCAAAAAAAAGATAAAAGGCTTGTAAATAGATATTGGAGATATAAAAAATGATTCGAGACATTACAATAGGACAATATTATCCGGCAAAAAGTATATTGCACAGACTGGATCCAAGAGTGAAGGTTGTATCCACACTTTTATTCTTGATTTCATTATTCCTGTTTCGGAGTATTCCAGGATACATCATTGCGACCGCATTTCTTGTGATGGTAGTACGTTTGTCAAAAGTACCGTTTGGTTATATTGTGAAAGGTCTGAAGCCGATTATCATGATTTTGATGTTGACGGTATTATTTCAGTTGTTCCTGACAAGAGGCGGTGCCACATTAGTTCACTGGTGGATCTTTACGATCACAGAAGAAGGACTGGTAAATGCGGTGTATATGGCGATCCGATTGATTTATCTGATTATTGGATCATCATTAATGACATTTACAACGACGCCGAATGAGCTGACAGATGCTATTGAGAAGCTGCTTGGACCGTTGAACAAAATTCATATTCCGGTTCACGAGATCGCTATGACAATGTCTATAGCACTTCGCTTTATCCCGATTCTTCTGGAGGAGACGGACAAGATTATGAAGGCACAGATTGCCAGAGGTGCAGATTTTGAAAGTGGAAATATGCTTCAAAGAGCAAAAGCTATGATTCCAATCCTTGTACCGCTTTTTGTATCTGCGTTCCGCCATGCAAATGACCTTGCCATGGCGATGGAGGCAAGATGCTACCACGGAGGAGAAGGACGTACGAAGATGAAACCACTTCGTTATGTGAGCCGTGACCGTGTGGCCTATGCAATTGTGATTCTTTATGTGGCAGCAGTATTCGTGATTGGAAGATATGTACCGTTTCATATCTGGATTTTTTAACAGGAGGTTTTGAAGAGTGAGAAGAATTCGGATAGTAGTTGCCTATGACGGTACCAATTACTGTGGCTGGCAGATTCAGCCGAACGGTATTACAATAGAAGAAATCCTAAATAGACAGATTAGTAAACTGACCGGAGAAGATATCCGGATCATAGGTGCAAGCCGGACAGATTCCGGAGTACATGCACTTGGAAATGTAGCCGTTTTTGATACAGAATCCCGGATTCCGGGAGACCGGTTCGCATATGCACTGAATCAGAAGATGCCGGAAGATATTGTGATTGTAAGATCTGACGAAGTGCAGATAGATTGGCATCCGAGATATCAGAACGAGATATCCAAAACATATGAATATCACATTTATAACGCGAAGGTGAGAAATCCGCTGAAAAACCGGTACAGCACCTTCGTTTCTTTCGATTTAGATGTGGAAAAGATGAGACAAGGTGCGAAATACATTTTAGGGGAGCATGATTTTGCAAGCTTCTGCAATGTACGGACTAATGCGAAAGATACTGTGCGTACAGTGCATGAAATAACAATTAAAGAGATTCCAATGGATAAGTTCCAGGCTTCGAATTGGGGACAGGAAAATTCAAATCTAGAAAATGAAAAAGAAATCGTTATTCGTGTAACGGGAAACGGCTTCCTATATAATATGGTTCGTATCATTGCCGGAACGTTGATTCGTGTGGGGCGTGGATTCTATGAACCAGAGAAAATCAGAGATATTCTGGAGGCGAAGGAACATACTTCCGAGGGAATAACAGCACCGCCGAATGGACTGGTGCTTGTATCAATAGATTATCCACTGTAAACGCTTTCAACAGAAGAATATAAGAAAAATGTAAGAAAAAAATAAGAAATTTGTATTTTTTCTTTGAATTATTAAGAACTCTGTGATAAACTATCTAGGATATATAATTCTATGGAGGGATTGGACAATGGACAATTACATGTATCTGGTTCCGGTTGCGGCTGTAGTAGCTTTGTTATTTGCTGCATACCTTGCAAATAAAGTAAGCAAAATGGACGCTGGAACTGACAGAATGAAAGAGATTGCAGATGCAATCGCTGAAGGTGCTCGTGCATTCTTAGGTGCAGAGTACAAGATTCTTGTTATCTTCGTTGCAGTACTTTTCGTACTGATCGGAGTAGGAATTCAAAACTGGATTGAAGCTATTTGTTTCGTAGTTGGAGCGCTGTTCTCAACAATCGCAGGATACTGCGGAATGACAGTTGCTACAAAAGCTAACGTTAGAACAGCTAACGCTGCAAAAGAGCACGGAATGAACAAAGCTCTTTCAATTGCATTCTCAGGCGGAGCAGTTATGGGAATGTGCGTAGCAGGACTTGGTGCACTTGGTGTCAGCCTTGTTTACATTTTTACTAAGAACACAGACGTATTATTTGGATTCAGTCTTGGTGCTTCATCTATCGCGCTTTTCGCACGTGTAGGTGGAGGAATCTATACAAAGGCAGCAGACGTTGGAGCTGACCTTGTAGGTAAAGTTGAGGCTGGTATTCCAGAGGATGACCCGCGTAACCCGGCAGTTATCGCTGACAACGTTGGAGATAACGTAGGTGACGTAGCAGGAATGGGTGCTGACCTGTTCGAGTCATATGTTGGATCATTAGTATCTGCTCTGACACTTGGTGTTGGTGTGGCAGCTGCAGAAGGAGTATTATTCCCACTGGCTATTTCCGGATGCGGACTGATCGCTTCTATCATTGCTACATTCTTTGTAAAAGGTGATGAGAACTCTAACCCGCAGAAAGCTCTTACAAGAGGAAGCTATGTATCTGCAGCATTAGTTATCATCGTATCTCTGGCACTTAGCTGGACATTATTTGGAAACATGAACGCAGCAATCGCAGTCATCGCTGGTCTGATTGTCGGCGTTATCATTGGTAATATTACAGAGTACTACACATCTGCAGATTACAAACCGGTTCAGGGAATCGGAGAGCAGTCTGAGACAGGTGCAGCTACAACAATCATCAGTGGACTTGCAGTTGGTATGAAATCAACAGCTATCCCGCTTCTTCTGATCTGTGTAGCTATCTTTATTTCATATCAGACATTTGGACTTTACGGAATTGCTCTTGCAGCCGTAGGTATGCTTTCAACAACAGGTATCACTGTTGCAGTTGATGCTTATGGACCGATCGCTGACAATGCCGGTGGTATTGCAGAGATGTCTGGTCTTGAGGAGTCAGTTCGTGACATCACAGACAAACTTGACTCTGTTGGTAACACAACAGCAGCTATGGGTAAAGGATTCGCTATCGGATCTGCAGCTCTTACAGCACTTGCACTGTTCGTATCATACGCACAGGCAGTTAAACTTGATTCCATCAGTATCCTTGATTACAAAGTAATCATCGGTATCTTCATTGGTGGTATGCTTACATTCCTGTTCTCCGCATTTACAATGGAGTCAGTATCTAAAGCAGCTTACAAGATGATCGAGGAAGTTAGACGTCAGTTCCGTGAGAAACCGGGCATCATGAAAGGTGAGGAGAAACCTGACTACAAGTCATGTGTAGGAATTTCTACAACAGCAGCTCTTCACGAGATGCTTCTCCCAGGAGTTATGGCAGTAGCAGCTCCATTGGTTGTAGGTATCGTTCTTGGAGTTGAGGCTCTTGGCGGACTTCTTGCAGGAGCTCTTGTAACAGGAGTTCTTATGGCAATCTTCATGTCCAACGCAGGTGGAGCATGGGATAACGCTAAGAAGTACATCGAGACAGGACATCACGGTGGAAAAGGAAGCGAGGCTCACAAAGCAGCCGTTGTTGGTGATACAGTAGGAGATCCGTTCAAGGATACTTCAGGACCGTCAATCAACATCCTGATCAAACTTATGACAGTAGTATCTCTCGTATTCGCACCATTATTCTTATCAATTGGTGGATTACTGTAATACATATTATGAGATTAAAGAAACGAGGCATTGAAAAATGTCTCGTTTTTTTACGCAATTAACAATATCGGTCTCTCTTTTTATGAAGTTGGTTCTCTAATGGAACGATGCTGACATATTCTGCGTTGTTCTCTTCGATGCATGTTCTGGCAGCTTCAATATCATCAGGATGTATCAGAAGCGCCATTCCGCAGGCGGCTTTGCCATCTGTCGCCCGAGGGGCCGGTGCGATACGATTCGGGATATCGTAATCGCACAGAAGTTCGTGGAGCATCATCCCCTGGGTGTGATTATCAAAGAGTATGTAATAGCGGATATGTTCGTTTTTATCTTCCATTATTTGCTTAACATCTCCACAAATGCACCGATTCTTGTACGGAGCTGTTCAGCATCTGTATCGGTGTAATCTGTTTCCAGAGAGAGAACCGGAATGTTCTTTTCTTTTAATGCTTCAGCAACTGCACGTTTCTCTGTATCATACAGGCAGCAGAACATGAGGCTGCAGTCGATGACTCCATCTACCTGGTATTCATCTACCATGCGGAGAATGTCATCGATACGTCCGGTGTTCGGTGTAAAGCAAGCACAGTTTGTCTTCATGTAACGTCTGGACAGATTCATGAACTGCTCGTCCAGTGTCTCGCCAGATTCATCCACAAGGTTTTCGAAGTATCTTGTTCCGGTACACATCTCTTCACAGACAACAGCAGCGCCGCTTGTCTCAATGATGTTGTGTAATTTCCAGTTTGGAACTGCAAGAGGTGTTCCTGTGATCAGGATACGTTTTGTTCCTTCCGGAACGACAGATACACCATCTTTGATGCGCTGCTCCAGTTCGTCAGCCAGGCGGTTACACATCTGAGCACAACGTACCGGATCATCAAAGAAGGAAATCTGAGTCATAAGCAGAGCATCACGTCCGGAGATTGGCAGACATTTTGACTTTCTGCAATCATAAACTCTCTGCATTGCTTTTCGTTTTTCGTTACAGATCTTGATTGCCTCAGCAAGCTTTTCCGGTGTTACTTTGTTACCAGTGAAATCTTCTACAACTTTTGCAAAATCAGCAATTTCATCTTTCCATTTTACAATATCTTTTTCGCGTTTCATCTGAGGAACATCCATAATATGCATCGGAACGTCTTTCCCAAGAATTTCATAAGCTTTCTTTTTGCCATCGCATGTAGTTTCCCCGACATACATGTCTGCAATACGGAAGAATGGGCAGGTACGTCCAAGTCTTGCACCAACAGAAGCTTTTACAAGCGGGCACATATTTTTCGGCAGGACTTTTTCTCCGTCCGGAACCCAGAACTGGGAACCACCACAGAGTCCGGTCACAATACCATTAGCAGCGATGACAACTTCATCTGGTACATATACGCAAAATGTTCCGAATACTTTGCGTCCTTTTTTCTGCTCCTCAATTAATTCAGCCGGGCGGATACCATGTACCTCAGCAATGACCATATCCCAGAAATCCATTGCTTTCGGTCGGTTCTCCTGTGTCATAAATACATCCCCAACTGCTGTTGGAAGAACCTGACAGAGATTGTCGTGATTATTGATATCCATTCCAAGGTCTTCCCACATTTTTACATAATCAGCCATGTTATTATTCCTCCTCTTTGACATTGACTCTTTGATTGTTAGAATCAAACATTCATTGCGATTAATCCTATGTGATTATTGTAAGAAATAACGAATAGGTTAGTCAATGCATACGCAAGATTGTGCAAAATAACTATAAATGATGAACTCTTATAGAAAAAATAAATAGGTTAGTTTTGGCTTACATAGCCTTGAAACACAACATTTTTTGTGTTAATATAAAAAACGGAACATATTTTTGTATTTAATATCGAAGAGAGGTAATAAACGTGACAAAAGTTGACATTATATCTGGATTCCTTGGAGCCGGAAAGACTACATTTATTAAAGAACTGATTGAAAAAGTTTTCGCAGGCGAGAAGCTTGTGCTGATTGAAAATGAATTTGGTGAGATTGGTATTGACGGTGGATTTCTTCAGGATGCAGGAATCGAGATTACTGAAATGAACTCAGGCTGCATCTGCTGTACACTGGTCGGAGATTTTAGTGTAGCACTTAAAAAAGTACTGGATGAGTATCACCCGGATCACGTAATTATTGAGCCATCAGGAGTCGGCAAACTTTCTGATGTTGCAGCAGCGATTGAAAATGTAAAAGAAGATGCAGACATTGAAATAGAAGGAAGAATTACAGTTGTAGATGGAAAGAAGGCGAAAATGTACCTGGACAACTTTGGAGAGTTTTTCGAGAACCAGGTAGAGCATGCATCGACGATCGTAATCAGCAGAACTCAGAATATGACAGACGAGAAGATAGAGGCTTGTGTACATCTTTTAAGAGAGAAGAATGACAAGGCTACAATCATTTCCACACCGTGGAATCAGCTGAGCGGAGACGCAATCCGTCACGCTCTCGAGCACGGTGCAGAGATCGAAGGATTATTCGAGCATCATCACGATCATGACGAGGAGTGCACATGCGGTCATCACCATGAGCATCATCACGATCATGACGAGGAGTGTACATGCGGCCATCACCATGAGAATCATCATGACCATGACGAGGAGTGTACATGCGGTCATCACCATGAGCATCATCACGACCATGATGAGGAGTGTAGTTGTGGATGCGGACACCACCATCATCACCATGCGGATGAAGTGTTCACAAGCTGGGGTAAGGAAACTGCGCACAAGTACACAGAGGAAGAGCTGGATTACTTATTGAAAGCATTGTCTGAGACAGATGCTTATGGAACAATCCTTCGTTCCAAAGGAATTATCCAGATGACAGACGGTAACTGGAAGCAGTTTGATCTTGTTCCGCAGGAGTATGAGGTCAGAGATGGAAATGCTGATTATGCAGGACGTATGGTTGTAATTGGAACAGATCTCAAAGAAGACGAACTGGCTAAATTATTCCATGTACAATAGTAAAGATATAAAGGAGCAGCAAAAACAATGATGGAACCAACACCAGTATATATATGTACCGGATTTCTGGACAGTGGAAAGACGTTGCTTGTCAAAGATACTTTGATGGAGCAGGAATGGATCGAACCGGGACTTACACTTCTGATTCTTTGTGAAGAAGGTGAGGAAGAATATTCCAAGGAATATCTGGAAGAAAATGATATGGTGCTTTTAAAGATAGATAAATTTGAGCAGTTAAATGCAGCATTTTTTACAAACTGCGAGAAGAACTATCATCCGGCGCAGGTTGTCATTGAATACAATGGAATGTGGAAGCTGGAAGATTTGTTACAGCTTAAGTACCCACGCAAATGGCAGATTCAGGGAATTTATTCTACTGTTAATGGAACGACACTGGATATGTACCTGAAAAACATGAGAAATATGTTGATGGAGCAGCTTACCGAGTCAGAGCTTATCATTATCAACCGTTGCCCGGAAGGTGTGGATCGTTCCGGATTCAGACGTGCACTTAAGGTACAGAATCCAATGGCACAGTTGATATTTGAAGGAATGGACGGCAAGATCATTCAGCCGACAGCTGAAGACCTTCCATTTGATATTAAGGAAAATCCAATTAAAGTTGAAGATGAAGACTTTGGAATCTGGTATGTAGATGCATATGATCATCCAGACCAGTATATGGATAAAGAGATTGAGTTTGTCGCACAGGCATTTCGTCCGAAAGGAATGAAGAATGATATGTTCGTTCCTGTCAGAAAAATTATGACCTGCTGTGCAGATGATGTCCGTCTGTATGGATATCCGTGTAAGATTCCAAAAGTTACAAATATTCAGATGCAGAAATGGTATCGTGTTCGTGTAAGATATTCCTTTGAGCCGACAGAGCCATTTGCACCAGAGCAGCCGGTACTGTATCTGATGCACATTGAACCGGCCGAGGCACCGGAACAGGATTATGTATATCTTGGATAAATGTATTACACAATCTGCTTGACAAAGCATGTCAAATCAGTTAGCATAACAGCAGGGTAAAGAAAATATAACCAATATGCAAAGGCAATGAAGGGAAGAAGTAGTGGTGGATACACCCGTACAGAGAGCAGCCGGCAGGTGAGAGGCGCACGAAGGAAGAGACTACGAATACATCCCAAAGCTGCACACCGAAATCCAGAACCATGCAGAATGAGGAGACGTACAATCAAAAAGAACGTAAGAGAAATGTATTCTGAGGCAGGGACGAGTAGGCTGTGACGAGAAGCACCCGTTAACGTGCTTAAGCTGTGAATACGGCTTAATGAGGCTGGCAGGCGTAAGCTGTCAGTAAAATAAGGTGGTACCACGATATATGTCGTCCTTGTCCGGTAGCGGACAAGGACGTTTTTATATAATAGGAAATTGCATTTCCTATTATATAAAAAAAGCCTCTGGCAGGATGCGCACTCGCGCGAATAAGAACCAACATATCGTCCTTATAAAAATATGAATGAGATAAAGGAGAGAAAATCATGGGAATTTATGAAGAGTTACAGGCGAGAGGTCTGATCGCTCAGGTAACAGATGAAGAAAGAATCAGAGATTTAGTAAACAATGGAAAAGCAACATTTTATATTGGATTTGATCCGACGGCGGACAGTCTTCACGTAGGACATTTTATGGCACTGTGTCTGATGAAGCGTCTGCAGGAAGCAGGCAATAAACCAATTGCTCTGATCGGTGGGGGAACAGGATACATCGGAGATCCATCTGGAAGAACAGATATGAGAAGTATGATGACTCCAGAGCAGATCCAGCATAACTGTGATTGCTTTAAAAAGCAGATGAGCCGTTTCATCGATTTCTCAGATGGAAAAGCACTTATGGTTAATAATGCAGACTGGCTTCTTGGGCTGAACTATATAGAAGTTCTTCGCGAAATTGGTCCGCATTTTTCTGTAAACCGTATGCTGACAGCAGAGTGTTACAAGCAGAGAATGGAAAAAGGACTTAGCTTCCTCGAGTTCAACTACATGATCATGCAGGCGTATGATTTCTATGAGTTGTTCCAAAAATACGGCTGTAATCTGGAATTTGGCGGAGATGATCAGTGGAGCAATATGCTTGCAGGTACAGAGTTGATTCGTCGTAAACTTGGAAAAGATGCTTCTGCTATGACAATTACACTGCTTCTGAACTCCGAAGGAAAGAAGATGGGCAAAACACAGAGCGGTGCGGTATGGCTTGATCCAAACAAGACTTCCCCATTTGAGTTTTACCAGTATTGGAGAAATGTAGGAGATGCTGACGTTCTCAAATGTATCCGTATGCTGACATTCCTTCCGTTAGAAGAGATTGACGCAATGGATAAATGGGAAGGAGCAGAGCTTAACAAAGCGAAAGAAATCCTTGCATTTGAGCTGACAAGTCTTGTTCATGGTGAAGAAGAGGCTAAAAAAGCACAGGAGGCTGCAAAGGCATTATTTAGTACAGGTGCTGCAGCAGATATGCCTAAGACAGAACTTACAGAGGCTGATCTTACAGATGGCAACATTGATATTATGACACTGCTTGTAAAATGCGGTCTGACAGCTTCCAAATCTGAAGCACGCCGTGCAGTACAGCAAGGTGGAGTGTCTGTAGATGGAGAGAAAATCACAGATATTGCCCACACATTTGCCGGAGAAGATTTTGGCGGAGAAGGAATCGTTCTGAAAAAAGGAAAGAAAAATTTCCGCAAGGTCATTGTAAAATGAAATATAATTATATAAAATGATGTTGGGGACTTTTGCCCCAACATTATAAAGGTAAATATTATCATAAGTAGAGGGTGGAGCCTATGAAGTGTCCAAGATGTGACAAACCGATTAACGATGGAGAATCTTACTGCCCACATTGTGGGTACAAACTGGAAAAAAAGAAATCAAGGACATGGATCATGATAGGCGGCGTTGCGCTGGCTGGAGTCGTGCTTGGCTCTGTTGTTGCACAGACCGGTTACCATGCGTTCGAAAAACAGGTCAGTGAGACGCAAAGTGAGCTGACTGCAGATTCGAAAGATGCACTGCCGGATCAGAAGACAATAGAGGCAAATAAGAAGAAAAACGAGACAGAACGAAAGAAGGAAGAACGGCAGGAACAGGAAGATGAAAAAGAAGCTGAGATTACAATTTCTGTAGACGAAGCAACTCCTGTGGATCTTGATTCTTATGTACAGATTCAGCCTGTATCTTCCAAGGCGAGTTCAGAACTTGATGATAACACAGCCGAGAAAGCAATTGACGGTCAGGAAGTGACGTCGTGGCAGGAAGATGTAGCAGGATACGGACAGGGTGAAAATCTTACACTTAAATTTGAAAAAACATATACGGTAAAGTATCTTGCACTGAAACTTGGAAGCTGGGAAGATGATGCTGCGTATGAGCAGAATAACAGACCGAAAGAACTGGATATTCAGACCGACCATTTCATTCGGAAAGTTACATTTTCAGATGAAAAAAAAGAATACTGGGTCACATTTTCAGATACATGTAAAACCTCTGAACTTAAGCTGATTATTGAGCAGGTATACAGAGGTCTCAAGACGAGCTGGAATGACACTTGTATTGCAGAAGTGCAGGTTTATGGAACTGAAGAATAAAAGGAGTGAATGAAATATGGCATTTCATGAAGTACCAATTGAAAGTCTTGAATTTAACCCATTTAAGAAGATAAGTAAACAGTGGATGCTGATTACAGCAGGAGATGAGAAGAAGTCAAACACGATGACAGCAAGCTGGGGAGGTCTTGGTATTATGTGGGGAAAGAATGTTGCAACCGCATATATCCGACCAAACCGTTATACAAAAGAATTTGTAGATCAGACGGATCACTTTACGTTATCATTTCTCCCGGAGGAGGAGCGTAAAGCGCTGAACTACTGTGGAACAGTCAGTGGACGTGATGTGGAGGATAAGTGGGCGGCAGCCGGACTTCATCCTTATCCGGTCGACGGAACAACAGGAGTGGAAGAAGCAGAGATGATTTTTGTATGTAAGAAGTTATATCATCAGGAAATGAAACCAGAGTGCTTTGATGCACCGGAAAACGATGAGAGATGGTATCCGGAGAAAGATTACCACATAATGTACATGGCAGAAATCGAGAAAGTACTGGTGAAATAATGAAAGTTTCAACAAAAGGAAGATATGCACTTCGGATTATGATCGATCTTGCAGAGCATAACACAGGCGGATATATTCGCTTAAAAGATATTTCAAAGCGACAGGGGATTACACTGAAATATATGGAGCAGATCATGCCGATCCTCACGAAATCAGGATATGTAAAGAGCTTTCGTGGAAATAACGGTGGTTATATGCTGGCAAAAAAACCAGAAGAATATACAGCTGGAGAGATTTTACGGGCAGCAGAAGGCAGTCTGGCTCCGGTAGGCTGCATTGAAGATGAGCCAAATGCATGCGGACATTATGAACAGTGTAGGACAGTGAAGTTTTGGGAAGGTCTTTGGGATGTGATCATAGAGTACACGGATCGATTTACTCTTGCAGATCTGATGAAAAATGAAGACATTGAAAACCCAATATGCAAAGAAGGCTAAAACGTAAGACAGGAGTGTAAGATATGACACTGACACAGTTAAGATACGTGATTACAATTGCAGATACCGGGTCTATGAATGAGGCATCAAAAGCACTTTTTATCTCGCAGCCAAGTTTGTCGCAGGCGGTCAAAGAGCTGGAGACAGAGATTGGAGCAGAGTTATTCAAGCGAAGCAACCGAGGGGTGTCGGTTACCCAGGAAGGAATCGAATTTCTGGGATACGCAAGACAAGTTGTAGAACAATATGAACTGATTGAGTCTCATTATATCGAACGTAAAAATGTAAAGAAAAAATTCGGAGTGTCTATGCAGCATTATACATTTGCAGTCAATGCATTTGTGGAAATGGTCAGACAGTTTGGCATGGATGAGTACGAGTTTGCGGTCCGTGAGACGAAAACATATGAAGTCATTGAAGATGTAAAGGAATTCCGCAGCGAGATAGGAATTATTTATATCAATGATTTTAATCAGAAGGTATTGACGAAGATGATTAAGGAGTCTGATCTGGAATTTCATCCAATTTTGGACTGTGGTGTCTATGTTTATCTTTGGAAAGGGCATCCTCTTGCAAATAAGGAAGAGATTTCCATAGAAGAACTGGAAGAATACCCGTGTCTTGCATTTGAGCAGGGGAATTATAATTCGTTCTATTTTGCAGAGGAAGTGTTAAGTACTTACGAATACAAGCGCCTGATCCGGGCGAATGACCGGGCGACCCTTTTAAATCTCATGGTAGGGTTGAATGCATACACACTTTGCTGTGGCATTATATGTGAGGGACTCAACGGTGAAGATTACTGTGCAGTGAAGCTGAAATCCAATGAGCATATGACGATTGGTTATCTGAAGCGAAAGGGTGTGGCGCTTAGTCCTTTGGGACAGAAATATCTGGAAGAAATCCGAAAATACAAAGCTATGGGCATGGACATCCGTGGCGTGGAAGATATAAAAGCGGATCAAAAGCAGAGCTAGAAGTGAAGATGAAAATATGAGAAAGATACAGGAAGCTGACTATAGGAATTACTTATAGCCGGCTTTCTTTTTTACATATTAGACAGGTAGGAATTATCATGCTATTATATACCTATCAAACAGATAGGAAATGTGTTTGATAGAAACAATGAAAATAGCAGAGCAATCTGCAAAAACACGCCAGTAAAACAAGTAAGCAATAAAATGAGTAAGCTTGTTGGCAAGGTGAATAGAGATTTAGCAGAAGAAAAGGAGATAGGGATTATGAGTGAAAAAATTACAAGAGAGAACAGAAAATTTAAATTTGAGACATTGCAGTTACATGTAGGACAGGAGCAGCCGGACCCGGTTACAGATGCAAGAGCAGTTCCGATTTACCAGACATCATCTTATGTATTCCGCAACAGCGATCATGCAGCAGCAAGATTTGGTCTGGCAGATGCTGGTAACATTTACGGACGTCTGACAAACCCGACAGAAGATGTATTCGAAAAGAGAATCGCAGCACTGGAAGGTGGCGTTGCAGCACTTGCAGTTGCTTCCGGAGCTGCCGCAATTACATATACAATCGAGAACCTGGCACAGAATGGTGACCACATCGTAGCGGCTAAAAACATTTATGGTGGATCCTTTAACTTATTAGAACACACACTTCCACAGTATGGAATCACAACAACATTTGTTGACATTTTTAATGAGGAAGAGGTTGAGGCAGCATTCCAGGAAAATACAAAAGCATTATTCATTGAGACACTTGGAAATCCGAACTCAGATGTAGTAGATGTAGAAAAATATGCAAAAATTGCACATGCACATAAAGTACCGTTGGTAGTAGACAACACATTTGCAACACCTTATCTTGTAAGACCAATCGAGTACGGTGCTGACATCGTTGTACATTCCGCAACAAAATTCATCGGTGGACACGGAACAACAATCGGTGGAGTCATTGTAGACGGAGGAAAATTTGACTGGGAAGCATCGGGAAAATTCCCTTCACTGACAGAACCAAACCCAAGTTATCACGGAATCAGCTTCACAAAAGCAGTTGGAGCCGCAGCATTTGTTACAAAGATCCGTGCAATCCTGCTTCGTGATACAGGTGCAACAATTTCACCATTCCATTCATTCCTGTTCTTACAGGGACTTGAGACACTTTCACTTCGTGTAGAGCGTCATGTACAGAATGCACTGAAAGTTGTAGAATACTTGAACAACCATCCACAGGTAGAGCATGTAAATCACCCATCTGTATCCACAGATCCAGAGCAGCAGGAACTTTACAAGAAATACTTCCCGAACGGTGGAGGATCTATCTTCACATTCGAAATCAAAGGAGATGCACAGAAAGCAAAAGACTTTATCGATAATTTGGAGCTCTTCTCACTCCTTGCAAATGTAGCCGATGTGAAATCACTTGTAATCCATCCGGCAACAACAACACATAGCCAGTGCACGGAAGAAGAACTGTTAGACCAGGGAATCAAACCAAACACGATCAGACTTTCTATCGGTACTGAAAATATTGACGACATTATCCAAGACCTTGATGAAGCATTCAAGGCAGTAAAATAACCCTATCTCACATGAATTGGGGATGTAGATAATCAATGATTGACTACGTCCCCAATTCAATTTTACGCAGGGCAGAACTTATTAAAATTTCAAGTACATCGTACTATATGGTGGAATTTCTAATTTTCCGTCCATATGAATTTCTGTATCACTGATCAGGTCATGAACCGTTCCATTCAATTCCTGATGCCATGCGGTATAGGGTGAGTCAGATGCATTGACAGTGACCAGTATACGTTCTTTTTCTGAGCAACGCTCGAATATGAGTTGATGATTCTGGATCACTACATTTCGGTAAGAGCCATTGCAGAGTGCATCACTGTTTTGACGGATCTGGATTAATTTTTTAATGAATTTTGTGAGTCCATTTGGTTTTGGTGCATCAAAACATGGGCGAAGTGCATAATCATTGTCTGGTGCTTTCTCGCCTTTTTCGCCCCATTCACTTCCATAATAAAGGCATGGTATGCCTGGCATACCAAGAAGCAGACCGTATGCCAGCGGAATATGTGCCGGGTTGGTCAGGATGCTGGCGAGTCTTGTGACATCGTGGTTGTCAGCAAAAGTCATAAGATGCTTTCCGCGGTAAATGCACCAATCCTCTGGTCCAAACTGGCGGTTCAGGGAATGTGCGATTTCAAAAAGATTCATGCAATTGAAGCTGGAATAAAGTCCTTTATAACATTCGTAATTCGTGCAACTGTGAAGCATTTCATCATTGACAATCTGGTTATAATCTCCGAAAAGAACTTCTCCAATCAAGGCAAAATCGGGCTTTAATTCCTGAGTGAACTGTCGCAGACGTTTCATAAATTCGCGGTCCAGGCAGTATGCAACATCAAGCCTGAGTCCATCGATGTCAAAAGTATCAATCCAGAAGCGGACACAGTCCAAAAGATAATCGACCACTGCCGGACTTTGGAGATTTAATTTGACCAGTTCAAAATGTCCTTCCCATCCTTCATACCAGAACCCATCGTTATAACAACTGTTACCATCAAAACTAATGTGGAACCAATCCTTATATGGAGAGTCCCATTTCTTTTCCTGGACATCACGAAATGCCCAAAAGCCACGGCCGACATGATTAAACACACCGTCCAGTACAATCTTGATATCGTGATCATGCAAATCCTTGCAGACATCTGAAAAATCTTCGTTCGTGCCAAGCCGGCAGTCGATTTTTCGAAAATCTCTTGTGTCATATCCATGATTGTCGGAATCAAAGATTGGATTTAATAAAATGGAATCTAAACCGAGGTCTTTTAGATAATCGGACCACTCCATGATCTTGCGGATGCGGGGAACCGTTACACCATCATTGTGCACCGGAGCACCACAGAACCCAATCGGATAAATTTGATAAAATACACTGTTATAAGTCCACATAATTATGCCTTCTTTCTTTATGTAATATTATTTCTTTTTTATAGTAATTTGGAACCAGATAAATAGAATCAAGCCCTTTAAAATAGAAGTGATGGAAATGCTCCACCAGATTCCGCTAAGTGCCAGTGGCGTTGCAGTCAGTGCAAGTGCCATCGGGATTCGAAGCAGATTCAAAGTAATTCCGGTAATGGAAGGCGGCAGTGTCCTGCCATAACCACAAAATGCACCGGAGGTTGTAATCTCCAGGCTGGTAAATAATTGAGAAAAACCAAGGATTATCAAGTAGCTGATTCCCATCGGGATAACATCAGGTTCTGTGATGAAAATCTTAAAAATCGGAGTCGGAAAGCATACCAAAAGTATGGTGCAGAAAAGCCCCCACGGAAGTACGATTTTCAGAGCGGACCGATATCCGGCATGGATCCTGTCTTCTTTTCCGGCACCGTGATTCTGAGCAATAAAGGAATTGACGGCAGAGGCAAAACCATCTGAAGTCATCCAGGAAATCGATTCAATCTGCGCGCCGACTTTTTGTACGGCAACTGCAGCATCACCATATCCGGCAACCAGTCTTGCTATGGTCATGGAAATGCCAGTAAATACAAGACTCTGCAGACAGGAAGGAAGACCGAGCCGGAAAATTTCTGAAGCTTTCTTAGAATCTGGAGCTTGCAGTAAATGAATATGGTGAAACAAAATCTGGTCTTGGCTTGCAAAAAATAAAAAAAGTAGTGTAACAACCATTTGTGCAATGATCGTCGCAATGGCTGCTCCCGTAACTTTTAATGCAGGAAATGGACCAATCCCGAAAATCAGAAGCGGATCCAGAATGATGTTGATAACAAGTCCTACGCTAGTAGAAAGAAAGGCGGGATGACTATTTCCGATAGCACTAAACAGTCCGGTAAATATCTGATTTAAGAATGAAAATATTACAAGCCCACATGTAATCATCAGGTAGCTGACAGCATCATTTATAACGGATCTGCTTGCCAAATGAAAGAAAGCAATCAAAGGTTTGGAAAAAATCGTACATACCAGTCCATACAAAACGCCGAGAAGAAGTGTCATCTGAAATGTAGTGGCGGCATAACGCCCTGCAAAGTCTGTGCGTCCGGCACCAACTGCATGACCAACGTGAACCTGACCTCCCATTCTTGCTAAAGTAACAAGTCCGTTAGAAAGCCACATATACATGCCGGCAGCGCCGACAGAAGCGACAGCGGAACTTCCCAGGCGTCCAATCCAGATCATGTCGATCATATTATAAGCCATCTGGATCAGCGAAGTTGCCATGATAGGAAGAGCAAGTTTTGTAAGTGAAGATAAAATAGGACCATTTATCAGGTCAATTTTCTTTTGCATATCAATAATTTTCCCCCCCCCCAAGAAAAAATAGCAATGACATTGCCGCAAAAAAATAATTCTTGCATCATAGTTGGGGCTTTTGGCTCCAACATCATTTTATCAATCATAAGTTATGATATTGAGTCAAAACCTCTCAACTATGATACCATGAATGCGAAAAGAAAGATATAGAAGTAATAGAAAGAAATATCAGAAAATAAAGAAAAAGATAGAATCAGAGACTGAAAACATGAGAAAAGAGGTGTAAAAAAAGTTCGGAAAAAGTATTGAAAATGGTTGACACACACGGGTCAGTATAATATAATATGACAGTATGGCAAAAGAAGAAACAGCATGAGGCCAAAGCCCCGGAATCATGTTGATTTCGATAGAGAAGCAAAAAAAATAAACGTTAAAGAATTACAGGAGGGAATTCCATGAAGACTTATATGGCTAATCCAGATAAGATTGAAAGAAAATGGTATGTAGTTGACGCTACAGGATATACATTAGGACGCCTTGCATCAGAAGTTGCTAAGGTTTTAAGAGGTAAGAACAAACCTCAGTTCACACCACACGTTGACACAGGTGATTATGTAATCGTTGTTAACGCTGAGAAGATTAACGTAACAGGTAAGAAGATGAACCAGAAGATTTATTACAATCACTCTGAGTATGTAGGAGGAATGAAAGAGACTACATTAGCAGAGATGATGGCTAAGAAACCAGAGAAGGTTATCGAACTCGCAGTTAAAGGAATGCTTCCAAAAGGACCTTTAGGAAGATCTATGATTAAGAAGCTTCATGTATATGCTGGACCGGATCATGAGCAGCAGGCTCAGAAGCCAGTTGAGCTTACATTTTAAGGAAAGGTTGAAAGGAGGACATTACAGTGGCTAAAGCAAAATTCTACGGAACAGGAAGAAGAAAAAAATCAGTTGCAAGAGTTTACCTTGTACCAGGAACAGGTAATATTACAATCAATAAAAGAGATATCGATGAGTATCTCGGACTTGAGACATTAAAAGTTGTTGTTCGTCAGCCATTAGTTGCTACAGAGACAGCAGACAAATTTGATGTAATCGTTAACGTAAAAGGTGGCGGATACACAGGACAGGCTGGAGCAATCCGTCATGGTATCGCCAGAGCACTTCTTGAGGCAGATTCTGAGTACAGACCAGTTCTCAAGAAAGCTGGATACCTTACACGTGACCCACGTATGAAAGAGCGTAAGAAATACGGTCTCAAATCCGCTCGTCGCGCACCACAGTTCAGCAAGCGATAATCGACTGCTCAGACTATATCAAAATGGTTAAAACACCCCGGAAAATCAAGGTTTTCCGGGGTGTTCTTATACCTAAACGGGTGACAAAAGTTTGACCTCATTTGACCAAATGAGAGCCGTTTTCACCCAATTTTTAGTGGTTAAATATAGGACAACCGGCAAAAATGGGGTCAAAAAACGGCCTTAGTGGTTAAAAAATAGGACAACCAGAGAACAATTTCGGGGGTATTTTTGAGGGCGATTTTGGCACTCTCAGACACCGGATTTTTCGCTGGAGGGTTTGGCATAATCTGACCAAATCTGAACAATTAAATACGATTCTAATGCAGGTACTCAGTAACAAATAACAGGGTGCTTTTTTTGTTTCAGAGATTCCGGCATTAGAAAGGGCCGTCACTTTATGATTTTGAAGTGGCGGCTTTTTCGTGTGCCAGGCATGGCACAAGTCTTACGGGTGAAAGTCCCGTCACGGGTATTTACCGCCAAGTGTAGCGAACCACAAGCCGAAGACAGCAATGTTTAGGGGGAGGAAGTGGTGTAGCAAAACCGTTGAGCCTACGAACAGAAACTGGATATGAGACTAAATGGCGGGCAAGATTGCGAAACAAATCGAAGCCCAAAAGGTAAACGTAACGCCAAGAGAGTAAATCCAGAGGTTGTGCGGTGAAAGACTTGTGTCTTACCTTGGGAGGCCTAGGTAGCGTACAACTTGTACGTGCGATAAAAAGTTCATACCTAGGAGTCAGCTGAGACCATAGTATCCCGAAGCACCAATGGGAAAAGGGTCTAATGTCAATATATTGCAAATCGCTGTAAGCAAGGTTAGAATAATCCGAAATCAAAGATATGCTTAACAAGTGGAAACGTATGTCTACGGAAGCAAAAGGTAGAGGGGATAGTATCTGTGATAAAAGCCGCTGATGAAACAGAACCTCGGGAGGTTGCAAGAAACATGCATCTGGCGCTACCTGTGATATTTCGTATTCTCTATGGCTGTGGACTTCGTGTGTCTGAAGTTGTTGGTCTTCGCTATAAGGATGTAAATCTCGAAGATGGGATTCTTACAATCCGTGAAGCCAAAACTGACCGTGACCGTTATATCCCATTATCAGACTCTGTGAAAGAAGCTCGTATCGGAAGTTGGGAAAGGCTCAACCTTTTCTGTTTTCCTGCTCCGAAAGTAGCGCCGACACGCCCCAAAAATTGAAATGTCACAGACTTGTGACATTTGGGGTCGAATTTAGCGGAAATTTTTTGTGGCTCGTGACATTTCTGTGAGGTTTGGTCGTTACAATGGGTTTATCAAAAAGAAAGGATGGTGTTCTTTATGAGAATTTTGCAAACGACTGAACTGAAAAAATATTATGGCACAGAGCCGGACATTACCAGAGCCTTGGATGGTGTGACCCTCTCCATAGAAACTCTCCAAACTTTCATAACAGGGATAGATACTCCATTTGCGGAGGGAGGAACGGCGTTTCTTCGCCGCACCTTCCTCCGCTATTTCTTTTTGTCTGTATCCTTGTCTTTTGCCTGTCCGCACCGGATAATATGAGTAGAATAAGAAGCGTAGTAAAGGAGTGAAAACAGATGCTGACCTTTGAAAAGGTGCTGGAGATTTTTACGGATTACCTGACCGCAGACGAGACCATAGAAGTTTATATCAGCCGCCATGGAAGTGTAAGAGTTGAATTTGAACAAGATTTTCACTATTGCTCTGGCGAGGTGTGCCATACTCCCAAGGAACTGTTCGACCTCTTAGCCGATGATTACCGGACTTATCTGGAGATTGAACTGACCAAAGGAAAACGGGAAGTGACGGAAGATGATGAGAGAGAAGCGGATGCCCTGTGCAAACGGCATCTGGAGCGTTGGAAGGAGGAACAGGAATGAAGATTTTGAAATGTCTGCTGATGATCGTAACTGCACCGGTCATTTTGGTGTTGACGCTTTTTGTCTGGCTTTGTACGGGGCTGATCTACATATCCGGTCTGGTGCTTGGTCTGCTCAGCACGATAATTGCTCTGCTTGGCGTGGCTGTGATTATTACCTATTCCCCGCAAAATGGTGTGATTTTGCTGGTTATAGCTTTTTTGATTAGCCCGATGGGATTGCCGCTTGCGGCGATCTGACTGTTGGGTAAGGTGCAGGATTTGAAATATGCAATTCAGGACAGGGTGTATGGGTGAAGGTATCTTACTCACAATCTTGGTCACTGACTAAGATGGTGTGGTTATAGTACGATAAATATTTTGTGAAAAATGGTTGAGAAAGAATTTATTCATAAATTTTGCAGAAAAACTGCAAAAACAAGCTATAAATATTGACCAAAGCATTTTTAACTGTTATAATAGTGGCTGAAAATACGAATACTGAGAATGGAGGTATTCAATTATGTTGATTCAGTTTACAGTTGAAAATCACAGGTCAATAAAGAACAGTGCCGTAATCAGTTTTGCGGCCTCTAAGGATAAGTCATTTGAAGAATATCTGCTTCATCCAGATGAAAAGAAGGCATTGTTGCCCGTACTTGCAATTTACGGTGCCAATGCAGCCGGAAAAAGTAACGTATTACACGCAATGATGACAATGAAAGAAATGGTTGTAGGAAATGCAGCAAAAGTTTCTAAGGGACAAAAGTTGCCGTGGGAGCCGTTTGGCGGAACAAAGGAACCGACGTCTTTTGAGATGGTATTTATTTTTCAGGGAGTTCGTTACACATACGGTTTTTCTTTTGATGCAAAGAAGATTTATAAAGAGTATCTTTACCATTGGCCAAATGGTCGTGAAGCCTTAATCTTTTCAAGAGAAAACGGAGTATATGAGTTCCGGGAAAATGTAAATGAGCAGGTAACTCTGAGCAATCGAACACCAGACAATAAGCTCTATCTGGTATCTTCTAATGACTGGAATCTGCCTCAGACGGAAAATGCTTATCGGTGGTTCCTGGAAAAGTTGACATTCTTGATGGATGAAGAACCAGCTACCTCAGAAACTGTTGCCCAGATTGCCAATGGTGATGATAAGAAAGCTCGAATCTTAAAGGAATTGTTGCTTGCCGATCTTGGAATTACCGATGTTACAATCAAGAACACTTCCGGTAAAATTCCGGTTATTACGACAACACATCGAATTATTAACGAGGATGGTACAACAGAATACTTCCAGCTTTTAATGGAGCAGGAATCTGTCGGTACACAACACTTTTTTGCCCGCATTGGAGGATGGTTGCAGGCACTTGAAAACGGCGCACTTTTAGTTGTTGATGAAATTGAGGATAGTCTGCATCCTCTTTTAACCAGAAGGCTGATTGAAATGGTGCAGGATAAGGCTGTCAATACAAAGGGAGCGCAGCTGATTTTTACAACACACGATGCAATGCTACTTGACTTGAATTTCTTCCGTAGAGATCAGATTTGGTTTGCTGAAAAGAATGATGAGACTTGTGCAACAGAGCTTTACTCGTTGGCATCTTTCTCTCCAAGAAAAGGAGAAAATGTGCGTAAGGGTTATCTTCAGGGACGGTTTGGTGCAATCCCTTTTATCGGAGGTGACGCCTGATGAGCAAGATGCGAAAAGAGTATGACCCGAACAAAGTTAAGCGGCGTGAGCGTAAACCGATTGTTTATATCATCTGCGAAGGAAAAGAAACAGAGACACTTTATTTCAAACATTTTCGTTCACGAAACTGCCTAGTGGATATTATCCCAATTCCATCGAAACATAAGGCGGCGGAACATTTGGTGAAACATGCAAAATCCCTGATTTCTCAAGCAGATTATTATCCGAAAGATGGAGATCAGCTTTGGTGTGTATTCGATTGTGATGATAATAAAGACTCTGAGCTTCAAGCCGCAATTTCTTATGCGGAGAAGCATGGGTACAAAATCGCATATTCCAATCCAGCATTTGAGTATTGGTATCTGCTCCATTTTGAAAAACGGAATGGATATTTGAAAGATTCCGCTACGGTAATTGACATTTTGAAAAACAAAGGATATTTGGAGAACTACGGAAAAAGTGTGGATGTTTTTGAAGAACTGCAGGAACATCAACCGGAAGCTATTCAGTACGCAAAAGAACGGGTGGAGCGATTAACCAGAGATCAGGTTGTTGTGATCTGCCGGGATAGTAATCCGGTAACAACAGTCTATGAGCTGGTTGAATTTTTGAATAGTAAAAGAACATAAAAACACCATTGCAGAGGTGTGCATAATGACAGAAAGCTGTCACTTCAACGATAAAAATTCGTTGGGTGGCAGCTTTTGTATTTGGAAAGGAGGAAGCATTATGGCAACTACAAGAATCATGCCGCTTCATGTTGGCAAGGGCCGCACAGAAAGTCGGGCAATCAGTGATATCATCGATTATGTAGCAAACCCACAGAAAACAGATAATGGCAGGCTCATCACAGGATTTGCGTGTGACAGCAGAACGGTTGATGCAGCGTTCCTTTTAGCAAAGAGGCAGTGTATCGCTGCTACCGGGCGAGTGCGTGGTACAGATGATGTGATCGCCTATCATGTGCGCCAGTCCTTCCGCCCTGGTGAGATTACCCCGGAAGAAGCAAACCGACTGGGCGTAGAATTTGCAAAGCGTTTTACTAAAGGCAATCATGCCTTTGTGGTCTGCACTCACATAGACAAGTCGCACATTCATAATCACATTATCTGGTCATCGGTCAGCTTAGAATATGACCGGAAATTCCGAAACTTTTGGGGCAGCACCAAGGCGGTTCGCCGGTTAAGTGATACAATCTGCATTGAAAACGGACTGTCCATTGTAGAGAATCCGAAACCTCACGGAAAGAGCTATAACAAATGGCTGGGCGATCAGGCAAAGCCCTCTCACCGAGAGCTGCTTCGTGTTGCGATTGACAACGCATTATCACAAAGTCCTGCTGACTTTGAAGAACTGCTGAAGCTGTTGCAAGAGTATGGTTGTGAAGTTTCAAAGCGCGGAAAATCGTATCGACTGAAGCTCTCTGGTTGGGAGAAAGCAGCCCGTATGGACAGCTTGGGCGAAGGATATGGATTGGAAGATTTACAGGCAGTTCTTTCTGGGAAGAAAACGCATACCCCACGAAAGAAAACAGTCACACAGGCAGAGCCGCCGAAGATCAATCTGCTGGTGGACATTCAGGCAAAATTGCAGGCTGGAAAAGGTGCTGGCTATGTTCGATGGGCTAAAGTTTTTAATCTGAAACAAATGGCGCAGACCATGAATTACCTGTCAGAGAACAATCTGCTGGAGTATGCGGTTTTGGAGGAAAAGGCTGCGGCTGCCACGGCACATCACAATGATCTTTCGGCGCAGATCAAAGCGGCTGAAAAGCGCATGGCAGAGATCGCTGTTCTGCGTACTCACATCGTAAATTATGCCAAGACCCGTGAGGTCTATGTGGCATACCGCAAGGCGGGATACTCTAAGAAATTCCGGGAGGAACATGAGGAAGAAATTCTGCTCCACCAGGCTGCTAAGAATGCCTTTGATGAGATGGGCGTCAAGAAGCTGCCCAAGGTCAAAGAGTTACAGACGGAGTACGCGAAATTGCTGGAAGAAAAGAAAAAGACCTATGCCGAGTACCGGCGTTCCCGTGAGGAAATGCGGGAGCTTTTAACGGCAAAGGCAAATGTAGATCGAGTGCTGAAAATGGAGGTAGAACAGGATGTTGAAAAAGAAAAAGACCACGGCCAGCGGTAAGCTGGTCCTGGTCAAAAGCGTTCGCAGGCACTGGACATCCGGGGGATGTCCGTTTAGTGCCGACCGGAGTGGAACGGAGACCGCGCAGCCACAGAATGAAATTCTGTGTTCAAAGGGGCTTGGGGGCGCTGCCCCGGGCAAGCAAGCGGAGAGGAAAATCACGGAGGGATTTTCTTCTCTGCGGGCCTGTGTGTATTAACACAGGCATTGCTTGCCCCTTTTCTCCGAAAATGAAAAGAACCAGTGAGAGAATCGTTAAATTTCACTCACTGGCTCAATTCGTTTCAAATTTCTCGGACAACTCTGTCAGTTCTTTCACCGTTTCCTGGGTGTGATGCAACAGGGTGTCACGCATTTCTGGCGGACAGCTGGAATAAAGCATTTTCATCTGATTGACACACTCATCCTCCAGAGAAATATCTGGATTTATAAGCGTATCTAAAGAGATGTGTAGGACCTTTGCCAATGCTCTCAAAATCAAATAGGAAGGATTCATTTTCCCTTTTTCAATGTTGGCGATTTGCTTTACAGAAACATGGCTCAGATCCGCAAGCTCCTGTTGTGTCAGGTCTTTTTTCTTTCGGGCTTCCCGCATTTTTTGCCCCAAAGCGGTCAAATCATCAATCGGCATAATCACTCACCTCAAATATATTCTATCGTGCCGATTTGCACAAAGGAATAACCTTATTATGCCGGTTGATAGGCTTGATTATGCCGATTATAAAATTGAGGATACAAATTCCATTAAAGCGTAATAGAGGATGCAAACTTACTTGTGTCCTTGACAGCATCCGGCACGGTCTGAAGCAGCTGGCAAAGTATTTTTAGGATAGAATAACAAAGGGCGCAAGGTCTCAAAGTGCTTCTGGCACAGGGCATTGCGCCCTATCTACGCACTTGTATTCTTCGAACAAATGAAATATAATAGAGAGGATTGTCGGAGGTATGAATATGGATTATATGACGCTCAGAGAGGCAAGTGAAAAATGGGGCATTTCCACCCGTCAGATAAACTATTATTGCACGGAGGATCGTATTCTCGGTGCTGTAAAAATGGCCGGTGTCTGGTTGATTCCTAAAACTGCGGGGAAACCACATGACAGGAGAAGAAAAGATGAAAAATGAATCCAAGATTTTAATTATAGAAGACGATATGTTGCTCAATGACATGACAAAACGACTTCTAACTCAACATGGCTACTGCGCAACATCTGCATATTCTGGAAGTGAGGCGCTTTTATTGATTGAGAGAAGTAGTTTTGATTTGATTTTACTTGATCTGATGCTTCCCGGAATACCAGGAGAAATAGTATTAGAGAAGATAAAGAATATCATAGACATCCCGATTATAGGTGTTTCCGCTAAAACAGATATAGACAGCAAAGTGAATCTTATAAGAAATGGCGCTGATGATTACATCACAAAGCCTTTTGATAATCAAGAATTACTGGTGCGGATTGAAGCAGTGCTCCGGCGATTTCAGAAGTCTACCCCCAAAAACAATAGAAAAACACTTCGCTTTAAGGATTTGTCCCTTGATACAGAAGCTATGGAGGCTAAAATCAGGAATACCCCCATTACTTTGACACGGTATGAATACCTGATTTTGCAACTTCTGATGTCCTCACCCTCAAAGGTATTCACAAAGAACAATATTTTTGAAAGCGTGTGGAATGAAAATTTTATCGGGGACGATAATGCAATCAATGTCCACATTGGAAATCTCCGCAAGAAGTTTGCCAAGGTCAATCCAGAGGAAAAGTATATTCAGACGGTTTGGGGCCTTGGTTTCAAAATGCAGGGCTAATCCTTAGAGAAATCTTATGAAGTTTGCACACCAGTCTGCTACAATAAGACAGCATGGAAAGGGGATGATTATTTTGGAGACTGCTTTGGAAACAGCCGGGTTGACCTATGTTTTCCCGGATGGAAATGGAATTAAAAATATCGCGTTTCAGGTAAAACGCGGAGAAATCTATGCACTGTATGGCGGCCATCACGCCGGGAAATCTGTACTGTTGCAAACCATTATAGGTACACTTAGACCTCAAGCTGGTACGCTCAAATTATTTGGCAATATAGACTATCAGAAGGAGCGCCGCCGGATTGGGTTTGTACCACAAAAGCCTGTGACAATCGGCTCTCTGTCACCTGCTGATATGCTGCGTTATTTTTCTTCCGTTTTTGGAACCACAGAAATCCATATTTTAGATATACTGCATTTGAACCTGAAAGAGAAAAAGGCGGTACGGCGATTGCCATTATCTACCCAGCGTTTAGTGAATTTGGCTGTTGCCCTTTTGGGAAATCCAGATATGATAATTTTGGACGATCCTTTTTCCGGGCTAGATAAGGGAGAATGTGAACACCTGCTTTCTGTTCTGAACTATCTGCATGAAATCAACCATACCACACTTTTAATCTCTGGACAGGATTATACGCTGCTTTCCCGGCTTGCATCCAAATATGGCGTGATGGCAGATGGCAAGTTGCTTTGTGAGCTTACGGCTGGGGAATTGAAAGAGAGCTGCCAGCGGTGCATAAAGATAAGAACTCCACAATTAGAACGGGCTATTACGATTTTAAGCCAGCAGTTCCCGGATTTTGAAGTGTTGGGTCATGACCTGATTAGAATTTTTCATTGTAATGAGCAATCCGGGGAAATCAATACGCTGCTGGTTCATTCCGGGATAGAGGTATCAGAAATCTGGCTTGCCGGTATGGAGCCGACCGACTATCTTTTGAAAATGACAGGAGGTGCAAAGAGTGATTCAGACGATGCAAAGTGAGTTGTTCCGTATCCGCAAAAGCCGCCTGTTTTGGGCCTGCCTCGTATTGGCTGCGTTTTTTGTCTTTGCGCTTGCCCTGACCTTTTATCACAATTCGGTAAATGGTATGCTTCCGGTTATATCACTGGTTTCGTTCACGGAGTTTCTGTTTTCAGATTACAGTCTGATTTTTCCATTGACGCTCTTTTTGTGCCTATACTTTACAGAAGATTTTCATACCGGTACATACAGTATCACACTTTCTAAAGGGACAAGCAGAGTACACCTATTCTTTGGAAAACTGCTGGCCTCATGGGGTGGCGTTTTATTTTTTCTGTTTGTATGCTTTGGTGTTGCGTATTTGTCAATTCTGATGATGGGAGCATCCCGGTATGACATAGAGTATTCGTTTTCTGCAATCGGAGTCTTTCTTTTGTTTCAATGCCTGTGCTTTTTAGGTTACACTGCATTTCTCAATTTGTTAAGTTACCTGCTCCGGCATCGGATCATTGTTACGATTACCGCATTTTTTATGCTGGGGGTTTTGTATTTATATCTCACAAAGATAAGTACAGCACTGGATATGGATTATTCCCTCTACAAGTATTGGGTTGTAGGGCTATCTCATAGCTTGCAGATCAATGCCTTTGGGGAGGATTTAATACCTATTTGTTTGACACTGTTAGCATATCTGTTTTTACCAACAGCCATTTCGCTCTCCCTGTTTCTAAGGTTGGACTTGCGCGATTTGGAAAGGCGGTGATGGCTACATGATGGTGTTATGTATCTTGCTTGCAATGCTTTCCCTGTTTTTGTCCCTGAAACTGATTTATCAGCGAAAGTTGGTTCAGAAAGTAAAAAAACAGATTGACTTTCTAATTGACCGTGATACGCAAACCGAAATTATGGTGGAAAAAACGGATGGGACAATACAGGATTTGGCTGCAAGTATCAATCATCTTCTGAAAAAATATCGTAGCATGGGGCAGGAAATTGAACGGAGCGATACACTGTTCCGAGATACCATTACCAGTCTTTCACATGACTTGCGAACGCCGCTGGCAACAGCAAATGGCTATATCCAGCTCTTACAGGAACAGGATTTAACAGGAGAGCAAAAAGAATATGTGACGATTGCGGGAGAAAGAATTTCCGCTGTAAAGTTGCTTCTCGACCAACTGTTTGAATTTGCAAGGATTGAGGCCGACGAACTGAAATTGAATTGCAGAAATACGGATATACACAGTGTACTTCGGGATGTTGTCGCCTCATACTACGGCGATTTTGAACAGAAAAAATGTGTCCCCTATATCGTTATCCCAAATCCACCAGCTATCATTTGGGGCGATCCAAATGCCTTGACCCGGATTTTCTCAAATGTGGTTTATAATGCACTTGTTCACGGGGAGGGAAATTATCAAATCACCGCAGCGATAGAAGAAGCTCAAACGGTCATAACCATTAAAAATGCGTCGAGCAGTATTCAGCAAGAAGATATTCCTCATTTGTTTGACCGTTTTTACACCACCGACCAGTCGCGAACAAAAAAGACAACCGGGCTGGGATTGGCAATCGCTCAAAGACTTGTGACTCGCATGGGCGGGCAAATTGTCGCTTCCTTGCAAAACGGTATCTTTGCAATTCAAGTCGTGTTTCCCATTGTCAATTCCTAAAGGGCTGCTTCGGCGGCTCTTTTTTCATCCTTAGACTTTCCTTAGACTTTTCTCAAACAAATCCTAAACCTCTTTGGTAAAGTATGAGCCATAGGAGGTATAAACAAATGGTTAAAGTAGCTTTAGTGGTTTCTATCATCGCTTTGGCGGTGTGCCTGCTCACGGCCTTGCATGGCGTATTGAGCGATGGCCTAAAAGGACTAAAACAGAGATCAAAATCCATTGGTATTTCATTTTTGATTTATGCTGTGGCCTTTTTGCTTTTCATCTTTTTTCAATAATGGAGGTATTTCATGCTACAAATCAAAAATGTAAATCTGAATGTTGGAAATACAGCATTGCTGTCCAACATCAACTTGACATTAGAGCAAGGAAAAATCTATGGTGTGCTAGGGCCGAACGGAGCCGGTAAAACAACACTGTTTAAGTCCATGCTGGGTCTAACTGATTTTTCGGGAGAAATACTTTCGGACGGGCAGCCCGTTTCTAGTAGATGTTTTGGAAGTTTGATTGAGTACCCGGCTTTTTACTCACGGCTCACCGTAGAGGAAAACTTGAAGCTCCACGCACAGTACTTAGGTTTGAAACAGCCAAACATTGAAGCGGCGCTGAAACAAGTAAATTTGCTGGATGCCCGGAAAAAGCTGTTTTTTCAACTTTCTTTGGGGATGCGCCAACGCTTGGGAATTGCACGCGCCTTTTTAGGCGATGTTCAATATTTGCTGCTGGATGAACCTACCAATGGTCTTGATCCAATGGGGATAAAGGAAATCCGACTGCTTCTGAAAGAACGCTTAAAATCACCACAACACTGTATTTTGGTATCAAGCCATAATCTGACGGAGATTGCCGCCGTGACAGATGTCCTTATTTTCATTCGTGGCGGGAAAATCATCAAGATCGTAAAAAATGACTATAACGAAAAAGAACTGGAAGCACTGTACGAGGATATTATGACTTCCGGCCAGAGGGAGGACGCATAATGGGAATGTTGATTAAAAACGAGTTTTACAAGTTGAAGCGGGAATGGTTTATGGCATTTCTTCTGATGCTGTCGCTTCTTCCCATCCTTACCGGCGGATCAGGAGCAGTATTCAACAACAGCACAAAATCACTTGCTGACCTGTTTTTCTTTATGAATAACCAGTTTTCCATGTTCTTCCCAATGGTGATTTTCATTTTAATTGGTTCACTGTTTTATCAGGAATACAAGAACAAAACCTACATCAACTGGATTACCTACGGTTTTTCAAAAAAGAAACTCTTTCTATCAAAAGTCGCTGTTAGCACCGTTATCAGCATTGGCTTTGCAGTCATTTTATTTGTTGCTTTTGGCCTGCTGGTGGCAATACTCAATGGAACTGGTAGGTTGACCGGAGGTGTTTCATTGTTCCTCAATTTGGCAATCGGGTTTGGAATTGAAGCCTGTGTTATCGTTTTGATAACTACTTGTTTGGGGGCAATCGTTATTAATCTGAGCCGCAATATTATTGTGACAAGTGTAGTAGGGGTTATATATGGCTTTGCATCTTGCCTGTTCATCGGTTCGGAAAAAGGCTTTGTCATTCCGGGTAGTTTTGCATATCGTGTGTCTATGTCCTTTTTGGATAAAGCCACTTATTATGACGCCCCTGTGCCAGCTACTATCGGCGGATGTATCAGTTTTGTACTTTGCTTTGCGGTGATGTTTTTGGTTGGGTTGCTTGTCTTTTCCCACAAGAAAAAAATAGAAAATTAAATCCTGCCGCACGACGGCAAAAGAAAAAAAGCCGTCGTACAGCAGATACATTTCCACGCGCCTATGTAGCGGCGGGGTTTTGGCAAAAACAGGGTCATAAAAAGCCGCCGTTTCTTTTTGCTTTTCCGACGATGCTCATGCAATCAGGAGGGCGGTATATAGGAGGATACCGCCATGTCAATTTTCGTCATTCACAATAGCCATGAGTTACACCAGCTAAAAAAAGTCTTGCCCCTCCTCCGGGGAGATATGACTATCTATCGGCATTATCATTCTTACTAAAACAGAAGAATCATAGTCATTTTTGTTGCGCCAGTTTCCCATTGCGGGGAGCGGGCGCTTTTTATTGTCGATTTTTCGGGAAAGCTCCCGAAGTATGTCGCTGCCGATCTCCGCCTCCTTTCGATTCACTCGTCAATCACCCGTGAATCGAAATGGAGGTACATAATGAAGAAAATTAACCTTCG
>OASQ01000100.1_pt1 | contig 54615 bp, 50 predicted proteins | sample 1475771 | NCBI WGS metagenome assembly OASQ01 (sample SAMEA2579910, study PRJEB22360) | human gut metagenome | reverse complement strand
CAGATTAGGAAGTACCAGATTATATCAGAAAGAAGATTCGAGCAGCCGGAGGAAGGAAAGACATCATAGATACCGCAGCAATCAACAACCAGACATTGAGCTGATAAAGTGCAAGAAAAGAGGCATGATTGTGTCGTTGAGATGCGATTGTGCTTTTTTTCTGTAAAAGTTGGCGATTATAAAGTGTCGCTCGACAGTATTTCATTCCAACGGTTTACTACAATTAAATACCACTCCTCCGAAACTGGAATACTATGTAAATTCCCTAATCGAGAAGGAAATTCGTGAAATAGATTACATAGTATCAAAAGCAAGTAAACTATGATAATTCCTCTCAACCATTTCCCTCGCAACTCATTTTTTTATCTCTTTTCTTTGCCATATTGTTATTTATGCCTTCATCCTTCTTGACCAGCTCTTTATAGCGAATGGCATACATAGAATACCAATCAAGACAGGAATTGTAATAAGTAGATATGGTGACCAGATAAGCTTCCCAAAAATACGAAAAGTATTGGTTCTAAAAATATCTGTTGAACTTCCTACCATTGGTATTAAATCCAATGCTTTTTGCATTCCATAAGGAAGATATTCTGCAATCATCATTGGTCCATATACAACAGCCAGACTAAGCAGTAAGGTAAGTACATTATTTTTTACAGCCGCTGATATAAACATAACAATTCCAGCAAAACCTATTGCTCCAAGCAGTACAAAGGCATATTCATAAATTTCTGCCTGCAGCATATTCATAGGTGCAACAGCAATCAGCTTGATATTCTGAATCGGCATATCCCATCCGGCAGTTCCCATAAAAAACAACTGTGATATAACACTTGAAACAGCAAGTAATACAAATAGCTCCACTGTAAACGCTAAACCAGTAAGAATTTTGGCAAGAGCGATTTTCCCCCAACCATTTCGAGTCGTCAATACTAATGCGCTTGTATTATCATGCCATTCGCCAGCAAATAAAGAGGATAAAACAATACCGAGAAACAAAGCCATCACAACTCCCAGATCCGCAACCGTACTACCAAGAAGCGTTGACCATCCTTCTACCCACTCATAATGAAATGGTTTTTCTACCTTTCTCTCTATCTGATGTAAAAACTCTTTTTCAGCTCCTACCTGACCACTGACCTCCAAAAACTCATCAAGCACCTGCTGTCTTCTTTCATAGAAGCCTGTTAACTTATCCGGATCAACATAGCTTATCATCGTTTTATAATTACTGGTATCTCGAAGCTCCGGATACAATGTTCCGAGCCAACTATTAACTATCTGCCAGTCTGTCTTTTCCAGTTCTTTCTCCATACCGTCAGCTTCCATTTGCTGATAATCACTTACTATTTGCTGCAAGGTTTCATCCGTCAATTCTCCACCAAATGAAAGTGCATATTCCTGACTATCCTTTATTACTGTATATCCATCAAAATTATTGCCAAAAGCGCTTGTATAGTCATCTGAGCTGCCAAAACCAAACCATTGAAACGAAAGTATGCTGCCAAAAATTACATAATAAACAAAACACAACAACACACATATTTTAACGATTTTCTTTCGCCATAACTTTTTATGCTCTAACCAAAATAGCTCCATTCTATTTCACTCCTTCCTCTGTAGGAAAATAAAATAAATAAAGATCTTCCAATGTAGCTTCACAAGGAACCGCTCGCTCACTAGGCATATTGTCTGAAATAATACGCAATATAATTTCTTTTCCTTCATGCCGTAAATTAGCAACCGTTGTTTTTGTCTGCCATTGTCTAGCTTCTTGTGGAGAAACAGAAAGTTCCCAAACCTTACCATTTGCCTTGTGAATCAACTCTGGAACCGTACCCTGCAATATAAATTTTCCTTTTTTCATCAATAGCACTTCATCTGCTATTGCTTCTATATCCGATACAATATGTGTAGAAAGAATCACAATTTTATCACCTGCATACTCTGAGAGCAGATTACGAAAACGGACACGCTCTTTCGGATCAAGTCCTGCAGTCGGCTCATCCAAAATCAAAATTTTCGGATTATTAAGTAACGCCTGTGCAATTCCTACTCTTTGTTTCATACCACCGGAAAAAGTTTTTACTTTTTTGTTTGCCACATGGCTTAAATCAACTACTTCCAACAATTCAGTCACACGTTTTTTTGCAACCTTCTTCGGTATTCCTTTCAGTGCTGCAATATACATTAAGAACTCCACCGCAGTATAATTTGGATAATATCCAAAATCCTGTGGTAAATAACCCAACACATTCCGGTAATCTGCCCCCATCGAAGTTACTTCTTTTCCATCCAGCAATACCTCCCCTGAGGTTGACTCCAAAATAGCACATAGCATACGCATCAATGTTGTTTTACCTGCACCGTTAGCCCCCAAAAGACCATATACTCCCGGCTTTAAGGTTGCACTAACACAATCTACCGCTATTTTCCTGCCATACTGTTTTGTTAAACGATCAAGCGACAATTCCATACATTTTTCCTTCCTTTCTCATCTCTGCAATATAATGAATTTCATTTATAAAGAACATAGCAAAAATCAAAAATGTAACAATCCACACCCCCACTGCTGATGTTTCATATAACCATGGCAATATTCTTGCTGACATACCCCAACAAATGCAGGAACCCAGCATTACAATCGCACATATCTGTAAACTCTGTTTCTTTTGCAAACGGATCAAACGTAGCAACGCAACCATACACACTAAGTACGGAACCAGGCAGTATAGGACCATCTGTCCAATCTCTTTATAAGAATTTTGCAAATAAACTTCCATACACAAAAGAATTGTTATACACACCAAATTAGCTGCCCCAGCCAAAACCAGCTTTGCTAACGTGATTTGGGCACCAGAAGCTCTTGTTACCGCTTCAATCTCGCTCATTCCATAATACTGGCTTTTAAAAATTGCTGGTATGATAGCCAATACAAACAGCGGCATAAAAATTGGTATATTCTTTGGCAAGTCTGCAATGCTGGCAATTGTTAAACAAACTATAAATAACGTTACTGCCTGCAAACCAAATATTGGAATACCTTCAAAGCGAAATACATCTGAAAGATAGTGAAAGAAACCTGTCCTCGGTTCTGCCCTAGTCACTTCCTGTTCTCGTACAATTTCAGTGCAAAGCTTAATCGTTTCCTCTAATCTTTTAGGCTGTACTTCCTCTCCTAAAGATTGCTGTAAATAGCCCTTCAAATTTTTATCTTTCATTTTCCTGCTCCTTTCTCATAATTTTTAAAGCATTACGAACCCTGCTTTGTGCTGTTCGCATATTGCACCCCATCACTTTTGCAATCTCTCCAAAACTAAGTTGTTCTCCAAAGCGTAGAATGACTGCTTCCCTTTGTTCTGATGATAAAAAATTCAAAAAATAGCTTATCTCTGCCCTATCCTCTAGCCGAACTATGTCGTTATACTCATGCACTATATTTTCTTCATCTTCTAATGGAGAAAACTCAACCTTCCTACTTTCATCAATACATAAATGATTTGCAATCGTGTATAGATAAGCCTTAAATTTCTTTTTCCCTTTATATCCGGATAAATTCTTAAACAACTTCAAAAATGTTTCCTGAGTCAGGTCTTCTGCTTTTTCCAGATTAGAGCAATGCCACCTACAGTAACGTAAAATAGATGTATAATAGCGTTTTATCAATTCTTCTGCTGCATTTTCATTTCCAAGTAGAATCTGTTCCACTAATTCGTCATCACTCAACACGCATCAGACTCCTTTCCATTGAATATCTGTATATATATAATAACGGGTTATGCACTTAAAATGATTAAAAGATTCCTCATTTTTTCTTTTTTGCCCATCCTAGACACTGCGATGCCCTCCTTCAAAATGTTCAAATTATGTAGCCTTTTTTCGTTTTTTATGCCCTTTAATCGTATCAAAAGATATGCAAGGCATATTTCCCTGTCACTTCATCAGGAACGCCTTAAATCGTCAATTTCCTGTCAGGAAAGGCAATCAGTGTTCAAACCGATTGCCCCCTCAGATGTTGTGACACTTTCTTATTCCGTCTGTATCTGCCGGAATGCTGCTTCAAAATGTGCTAAAGCCTTATCCACAATCCAGCAGAATTTCCATTTATCCAACAAGTGATGATACAAGTCCTCTGCATTGTCGTAGTTGGAATTATTCTCAAAATATCCATCCATGTAATACTCCAGTACAATAAAGTCGAACCTAACATCATATACCACACACATATCTCCCAATTCATCCATCATACTGCGGAACAGTTCCACAACCTTTGTACACTTTCTGATTTCTTCCTGTTTCATAAGCTCTCTATCCTCCATACCCTTAACCGTTTACTGTGACTTCCTTTGATTTCTGTTCTTCCCCTGCGATACGCTTTCTCCGCTTTTCCATGTATCTGCGGTTATATTCTGCTTTTTTTGCCCTGCGTGCTTTCAGCTTTTCATGCTCTGCAATTTCTTCCGCAGTCGGTTCTTTTACAGGCAGTTCAAACTTCCCGATAAAGTTCAGGTAAATCTCCACTTCCTGTACCCTTTCTCCGCTGGAATAATCCGCTTCATGGACAAGTATCTTTTCCACAAATTCATTCAGCATGGGGGTAGTTAATTCACTGAAATCCGTATAGCGTTTCACAAGTTCTATAAATTTGTCTGCCCGGACTGTATCACTCTCATATTTTTCAATCTCGGCTTTGGCATTTTCCATAGATATTTCAATGGTGTCCTGTGCAATTTTTCGCTTTAAAGACCTTATGCTCTCTTTCTGCTTGTCTCTCGAAGAGGAATATATCCTGTTGATAAATTCCTCCTCATTGGTAATCACATAATCACTGACCGCTTTGATGGTTTCCAGCACCAGCTTTCTTACAACCTCTGTCCGGATATAATGCTGGCTGCACTGTTTGTCATAACTCTGTCTGCTTAAGTTATAGGTGGAGCAGTTATACTCATCACGATCCGGTCTGCGTTTTCCGTTTAATTCCCCTTTCCAATTTCTTGCCCTTCCTGCTCCGCCACGATGGTTGTACATTTTCGCACCGCAATCAGCACAATACAAAAGCCCCGTAAACGGATTGGCTTCGCCGACTGTATCCGTCCTGCGGACGGTCTTTCTCAGTTCCTGCACCTTATTCCACATTTCTTCAGAAACGATTGCTTCCTGTGTATTCTTGAAAATAACCTAGTCCTCTTTTGGTGTCTTTTTTGCCCTCTTATCCTTGTAGGACTCTTTCTAAGAGCGGAAATTTACGGTATGTCCCATATACTCCGGCTTGGAAAGAATATCCCTCACCGTTGCCCCACGCCACACATAAGGGGTTGCAGTATTATTGTTGGAACGGCAGGTTCCAAGTCCCCGCTTGGCAAGATAATAGGATGGACGCTCGATTTGTTCCTCCGAAAGTATCCTTGCAATCTCATAGGGTTCTTTCCCCTCCAGAGACATCCGGTATATCCTGCGTACCACCTCGGAAGCTTCTTCATCAATTATCCACTGGTTTTTATCTTCCTCACTTTTCTGGTAACCGTAAATGGCATTATTGGTGGTGTGTTTTCCCTTCATTCCCCTTGCACGAAGCACCGTAGTCACTTTCCGGCTGGAGTCATGAATGTACCACTCATTCATGATGTTTAGAAACGGGGCGAACTCACTGCTCTCTCTTTTCTGATTATCAACTCCGTTTGCAATCGCAATAAAGTGGACTTCCTTTTCCTTGAACATGACCTCCGTATAAAAGCCCACCTGCAGATAGTCACGCCCTATCCGGCTCATATCCTTTACAATAACTGTGCCAATGCTTCCGTCCTCAATTCCTGCTATCATTCTTTTCCAGTCCGGTCTGTCAAATGAACCGCTGGAATAACCGTCATCTGTGAAATGCTCTATGTTAGTATAGCCATTCTGTTTTGCATAATCCTCAAGCATCTTCTTCTGGTTGACGATACTGTTACTGTCCCCTACCATTTCATCATCACGAGAAAGTCTTTCGTAGAGGGCAGTAATCTTTTCATTTTCTGCTTTTTTTGTTCTCATTTTTTGTCCTTTCTTGTGCTTTTTTCTTAACTACCCTTTACAATATAAGTCCTCCGTATAGTGTTTCGGCGGTGAAGTTTTCCATTCACGGAGACTTGCTGACACAGTTTCAAAAGTCTGTCCTTCCTTCAGCACAGGGAGAGCGGCATCTTCGTTTTCTCTATGTTCCGTTTCACTCTGCCTGATACTCATACGGTGAATCCGTTCCACCTCTTTCCAGCCGGACTGTAAGATGGTCTTTCCTCTTGCTGTAAAAGTATATCCCTGGCAGTCCAACATAGCGGTGACCGCTTCAAACCGATTTGCCTGCGTTGTGGCACAAAGCAGTCTGACGGCAAGCAGGGTAAGCACGTCCCTCTCCCTGGAAGGAAGCTCTGACAGGTCTGTCCGTGCAATCTCCACAGTTGGGATGATGGCATGGTGGTCGGTCACTTTGCTGTCGTCTGTTACCCGGTCAATATCCGGCTCGCCGGCACAGCCTTTTCCGAAGGGCATATTGTCACGCAGCCACAGGATCATGGAAGCGGCAGTTGCCTGCATGCCCTTCGTCAAATACTGGCTGTCCGTTCTCGGATAGGTTGGATACCGATTCAGTAATTCTTTTCTCTTTGCACAAAAAGTCTGATATTCCTCCTGTTCTTTTTGCTAACTATAACAAGTTTCTCAGGAGAAAACGACTGTGCGATTTTCACATTCAATCTGCCAGAAACTCTCTGGCAGACTGAATCCTTTCTACCGCTCACGCTCTTTTTTCTTTTGTTCCGGTTCTATCTCCACTCCTTCTCCATCGTCCAACAAGGGCAATTACTTTACACTTAGTCATATGGCTTCCTCCTTCCTCGAAAAATTTAATAGCCAATCCTTTTTACGAGACTGGCTATGTATAAAAATGAGCATGAAAAAAGCCGACTGATTTTCAATTTGAATCAATCGGCTATGTAATATATTCTATTTTACATTTTTCAAGATATTCAATTTCTCGAAAATCTTTTTCTTCACGAAAACGTTCTGGAATATTTCCAAATATTGTCTTATAAATTTCAGCAGACCCTTCTGTATATTCTTCAACTTTATGTGTTAATTTCTTTTTACTTGCTCTTGAAATGTTTCTGATTGTCGTGGAAGCCATTCATTCATAATTTGAAATGCATTATATTTCTCCAGTCTATCAAAACATACTCCCATTGTTTCTATGATTTCTTTTATCCGCATTTTCTCTTTTGAGGGAATAATAATATACCTCTTTTTTACACATTCACTAATTCTATATTCATTATATTCTACTGGAATAAGCTTACTTTTATACCAATATTCATGTGCGTGTAAGTGCAGCATCATCAACCAAACCATTTAAATATAACTGTTCCCATGAAATTAACTGTTCATCATTTTCATCAACGACTATCTTATAAACTTTAACATCTAGCGTATCTTCTTGAAAATACTTATATATCTCCAATGCACGCAAACATTGAATAATACTTGGTGCCAAACATATTCTATTTGTTTTAACTTCTTCCCCTATAGAAGTATCTCCTGGTATTCGTGGAATCAGTATTTCCTGTGTTGGCTTATTAAATAATGTTACATGATATAAAATCAATTCTATTCCCCTTTTTACTACTAGATGGTTCTTTATGCAAATAATCGAAAATCTGTGTCCTCATTATAATCTCTCTTTTTTAATATTTCAATTTATTATTTTCCACGATAGCTTATGAAAAGTTGGGGAATCCTACGCTATCATACATCAAAAGTTGGGGAAATATTGGGTAATTACACTACTCCCCAACTTTTACCCAATTCCATGCATAAATAGCGATAATTTACGATAAGTCAAAATTTACTCCCCAATACGCAAAAAAACCTTGAATCATCCCATTTTCATAGGAAATTCAAGGTTTTTCATTGATTTACATGATAAAATTACGGTTCAAATTCTTATGCGAACTGTAAGATTATGCGTTCATCTGAGCTGCAACTTCTGCTGCAAAGTCCTCATTCTTTTTCTCAAGACCTTCACCAGTCTCGAAACGAACGAATCTCTTAAGCTCTACAGGTGTTCCAACTTCTTTGGATACCATCTCAAGATACTTAGCAACTGTCTCTTTGTTCTCAGCTTTTACATACTCCTGCTCTAACAGGCAGATCTCTTTGAGCTCTTTTGCAAGACGTCCAGTAATCATCTTCTCGATGATGTTCTCTGGCTTGTTAGCATTCTTAGGATCATTCTTAGCCTGAGCGATAAGAATCTCTTTCTCGTGCTCTTTGTACTCTTCCGGTACATCATCAGTAGATACATACTTCGGATTCAGAGCTGCTACCTGCATAGCAACGTTCTTAAGAGCCTCTTTAACTCTCTCGTCATTGCTCTCTGTCTTAGCTTCTACTAAAACACCGATCTTTCCTGCTGCGTGGATGTAAGATACAACGATTCCATCCTCAGATACGATTTTCTCAAATCTTCTGATGTTCATGTTCTCACCAATCTTAGCGATCATAGCTGCAAGTTTCTCATCTACTGTCATAGATGTATCAAGTGCCCATTTCTCAGCCTTGAATGCATCGATATCAGCTGCATCTGTGTCTGCTGCCTGCTCAACAACTTCTTTAACAAATGTCTGGAATACTTCATTCTTTGCTACGAAGTCTGTCTCAGCATTAACTTCTACGATTGCTGCAACTTTATCACCATCTTTGATAGTTGTTGCTACAAGTCCTTCAGCGGCAATTCTTCCTGCTTTCTTCTCAGCAGTAGCAAGTCCCTTCTCACGAAGGAATTCAATAGCTTTGTCAAAATCACCATCTGTTGCAGAAAGTGCCTTTTTGCAGTCCATCATTCCTGCTCCGGTCATCTCTCTTAATTCTTTTACCATACTAGCTGTAACTGCCATCTTTTTTGTCCTCCAATTAATTAATGTAATTAATCAATATTATCTGGTTCTTACTCTTCTGTTGCCTCTGCTACTTCTTCAGCTGCTTCAGCTTCCTCGTATACGTCAGCGCCAGCCTCGCCCTGATTAGCTTCGATAACAGCATCTGCCATCTTAGAAACGATCAATTTTACTGCACGGATTGCATCGTCATTTCCTGGGATAACATAGTCAAGCTCTTCTGGATCACAGTTTGTATCAGCGATACCGATAAGTGGAATTCCAAGTGTGTGAGCCTCCTGAACACAGATTCTCTCTTTCTTAGGATCTACTACGAAGATAGCATCCGGGATTTTCTTCATCTCTTTGATTCCGCCAAGGTTCTTCTCAAGTTTCTCCCACTCTTTTTTGATCTGGATAACTTCTTTCTTAGGCAGTACATCAAATGTTCCATCCTCAGACATTCTCTCAATCTCTTTGAGACGGGCAATTCTGCTCTTGATTGTCTTGAAGTTTGTAAGCATTCCTCCAAGCCATCTCTCATTTACATAATACATTCCGCAGCGCTCTGCTTCTACTTTGATTGCATCCTGAGCCTGTTTCTTTGTTCCTACGAAAAGGATTGTTCCGCCCTGTGCTGCAATATCAGATACTGCATAGTAAGCCTCATCAACTTTTCCTACAGATTTCTGTAAGTCGATGATATAGATACCATTTCTCTCTGTGTAGATGTAAGGAGCCATCTTAGGGTTCCATCTTCTTGTCTGATGTCCAAAGTGAACACCTGCTTCTAAAAGCTGCTTCATTGAAATAACGCTCATGTTTCTTTCCTCCAATTGGTTTTTTTACTTCCGCACCGGTATACGTCCTTGAAACCAGTCTCTTTCTTTTGACTGGCACCGTCTCAGACAGCCATGTGCGTGCTTTTTTGCGACCTTAAAATGATATCATAAAACCCTTGCGAATGCAAGGGTTTTTCAAAAACATCATATTAGATTTTTGTATATTTTATATTTTCAAATGTGACTCACCTATGGTTCAAATATGACTCAATTCAAGAATGCCTCGGAGTTTTTATATCATGGAAATTGTAATTTTCTAAAGATGTTGGGGGCAAAAGCCCCAACTATGATTCCTGCGGATTGTTCCGTGCTTTGCACTCCCACTGGCATCATGATATTAAAAATGCCAGGATTCAAAAGAAATCCTGGCAAATAAATTCAATATTCTTTTATTAAGGACGTACGATTCTCATATTAGAAGGGACACTTGCTACTTTTACTACATCACCTGTATGTGGTGCATGGATCATCTGACCATTTCCAATGTAAATTCCACAGTGTCCGGATCTTACACACACATCTCCAGGCTGTGGGTTACTCACTGTCGGAAGGGCATTCAATGACGCTGATGTGCAGGAACGTGAATATCTACCTGTCAGGCAGAAACCTACAAGACCTGAACAGTCAAAGGAATTCGGTCCTGTCGCTCCCCATACATACGGTTTTCCAAGTGCAGAATACGCACGGGACACTGCGTCTCCTGATACATAACTTGGAGCATTGTTGCTTGTTCCTTTATTGGAACTATTTCCCTTATTGCTATTACTTGAGCTATTGCTTGATGAGCTGGAAGAATTATTCCTGTTCGATGCAGCCTGCTGTCTTGCTGTTTCTGCTGCCGCTGCCTGTCTTGCTGCTTCTTCCTGCTGTCTCTTCAGCTCTTCTTCCGCCGCCTTACGCTCAGCTTCTTCGATCTGCTGATTCAGATCAGACACCTCTGCCTGTTTAGATGCGATCAGGTTATCAAGTTTCGACTCCTGCGACTCATACTCTGTCTGCATACTTTCAAGCTGTGACTGTTCTTCTTCCAATTGATCTTTCAGATCAGAAATCTTCTGCTTTGTCTCTACGTACTCCTGTAATTTCTGTCTGTCGTAATTATGTACATTACTTACATATTCCGCTTTGTTGACCATATCAGAGAAATCCTCTGAACCAACTAAGCTTTCTACAGCACTCTGATCACCAGCTTCGTACATATACTTAATACGAACCTTCATATCTGCATACTGTTTCTGTTCTTCTGCCTCGGCATCTTCCAGATCTGACTGTGCCTGAATAATCTCTTCACCTTTACTGCTAAGTTGAGACTCCAGCTCCGTAATCTTTCCCACTACTGTATTAAGCTGTGTCTGGAGTGAACTTACTTCATTCTGTGCGGACTCTTTGCTCTTTTTCAAATCGTCAACAGATGGATCTGCAAAAACCGGTGTCACAAGTACAGAACTGGCAACTGCCGCCGCCAGAATTCTCTTACCTATTTTGTTCATATTCATCTTCCCTCTTTTAATTATTTTTCTTTCGAAAACGCCCCATCGTTATTATACACATTTTTCATAGTTTACGCAACCCGCTACAAATTTGACGCAATCTTTATCATTTTGTGTTCATTTTTTTACCATTTCAGATACAATTCCATCAAATATGTCTAGATATGATCTTGTATATGACAAATGCCAGTCCTTTCAAAAAAAACTGGCATTAAATTATTCATTTTCTTATATACTTTATGGACGAACGTACCACATATTAGATGGTACCGCAGATATTTTCACTACATCTCCTGTGTGTGGTGCATGAATCATCTGACCTCCACCTATATAAACACCTACATGCCCAACTCTTACACAAATATCTCCTGGCTGTGGATTACTTACCTTAGTCAATCCAACGAAATCACTGGAGCTATATGTATGTGAATATCTTCCTGTCAGACAGAAACTTACAAGTCCGGAACAATCGAAAGAATTCGGTCCTGCCGCTCCCCATACATACGGTTTTCCAAGTGCTGAATATGCACGGGATACTGTACTTCCGGATACGTAACTACCAGAACTGCTGCTTGATGATGAACTGCTGTTTCCTTTGTTACTGGAACTGCTTGGATTCGAGCTGCTGTTGCCTTTATTACTATTGGAGCTGCTTGAACTATTGGAGTTGCCAGAATTACTATTCGTTGTTGTACTATTCTGAGATGCTGCCTGAAGTTGTTTCTGTCTTTCCTCTTCTGCTTTCTTCTGACGCTCTTCCTCTTCTTTCGCCGCCTTCTCTGCCGCTTCCTGAATCTGTGAATCAAGATCTGCTACTTCTGCCTGTTTTGAATCAATTAGAGTTGTCAGATTAGACTCTTCTGTCTCATATTCTGTCTGCATGCTCTCAAGCTGTGACTGCTCTGTCTCAAGCTGTTCCTTCAGATCAGCAATCTTCTGCTTAGTTGCAACATATTCTTCCAGCTTGTCGCGATCATATCCATGTACACTTTGAACATACTCAGCTTTACTTAACAGATCCGAAAAATCTTCTGAGCTTACCAGTGATTCAAGCGCTGTTGCATCACCAGCCTCATACATATACTTGATGCGAAGCTTCATAGCCGCATACTGTGTCTTCTCGTCTTCCTGTGCCTGCTCCAGATCTGCCTGCGCCTGAATAATCTCTTCACCCTTTGTTGTAAGATCAGCTTCCAATTGAGTAATCTTACTTACAATACTCTGAAGCTGTGACTGAAGTGAGTTCACTTCACTTTGCGCTGATGCCTTACTCTTCTGAAGATCATCTACTGAAGGTGCTGCCAAAACCGGTGTAACTACTAAACTGCTCGTAATTAATGCTGTCAGTATTCTTCTTCCAAATTTATTCATATAAAAACTTCCTCACTCAAATGTATACAATTTTATATAGTTTTGCTACTACATCTAGATGTTATTATACATGAGTCAGTACATATTTGCAATATTTTTTAACATTTTTGTAACATTTGGACCAGTCAAGCCATGCAGGAAAATAAATATGGGGTGAGAAATCAAGCTTGTTTGAAGTTCTCACCCGATACTTATTTTGTTACTGTACATTCATATTCGTATATCCCATCAGGCTGACATCGATTTCCTGTGCGGCTTCTCTTCCTTCGCGGATTGCCCATACAACCAGTGACTGACCTCTGTGCATATCTCCCGCTGTGAACACCCGCTCCACATTTGTATGATACTCACCTGCCGGTGTTGCCACATTTGTACGCGCATTGACTTCCACGCCAAATGCTTTTGTCACATATTCTTCACTTCCAAGAAATCCTGCTGCAATAAGTACAAGATCTGCCTGTACTGTATACTCAGTTCCCGGTATCTCAGTCATCATCATGCGTCCGGTTTTCTCGTCTTTCTTCGGCTCCAGCTTCACAAGTGTGACCTTGCAGAGATTTCCTTCCTTATCTTTGATGAACTCTTTGACCGTTGTCTGATATACACGCGGATCATGTCCGAAGACTGCCGCTGCTTCTTCCTGGCCATAGTCTGTTTTGCAGACTTTTGGCCACTCCGGCCACGGGTTGTTATCTGCACGAGTGTCTGGTGCTTTGGGCATCATTTCTACTTGAAGAACAGATTTTGCGCCATGTCTCATAGAAGTTCCGATACAGTCATTTCCCGTATCACCTCCGCCAATAACGATAACGTGTTTTCCCTTTGCAGAAATGTATGTGCCATCCACCAGTTTCATATCATTTGCCCACAATGCTTTTGTCGTGGACTTCAGGAAATCGACTGCAAAATAAATTCCTTTTGCGTCCCGTCCCGGTGCTTTAATATCTCTTGGATGAGAAGCTCCACAGCAGAGAACTACACGGTCAAACTCTTTTAATATAGAAGAAGCTTTTTTGTCTTTACCGATATTGCAATTTGTTACAAACGTAATTCCTTCTTCTTCCATAATATTTACCTTACGGTCAATATACTGTTTTTCCAGTTTCATGTTTGGAATTCCGTAACGAAGAAGTCCTCCGACTTTGTCTTCCCGTTCAAACACTGTCACGCTATGTCCTCTGCGGTTCAGCATATCTGCCACAGCAAGTCCAGACGGTCCTGATCCCACAACAGCTACTTTCTTTCCGGTTCTGACTTTCACCGGTCTTGCCGCAGCGTATCCTTTTTCGTAAGCATTTTCAATAATACTGTACTCATTCGCTTTTGATGATACTGCATTTCCGTTGAGTCCACATGTACATGCTGCCTCACAAAGTGCAGGACATACCCTGGAAGTGAATTCCGGAAAATTATTCGTCTTTTTTAACCTATAATAAGCCTCTTCCCAGTTGCCGTGGTAAATCAGATCATTCCACTCCGGCACCAGGTTATGGAGAGGGCATCCACTTGCCATCCCCATAATCATCTGTCCTGCCTGGCAGAACGGAACGCCACACGCCATACATCTTGCACCTTGGCGCTCCTGTTCTTCTTTTGACAAAGGTGTGTGGAATTCGCGGAAATGCTTGATTCGCTCCTTCGGTGACTCTGCCGGCTTATCCTGTCTTTCATATTCCATAAATCCTGTTGGTTTTCCCACGTTGTCCGCCCCCTATCTTCTTCCTTCTTTAATTGCGTAAAATGCTTCAATTCTAGCTTGCTCACTGCTCATGCCCTGTTCTTCCATCTGAACGATAGTAGAAAGCATTTTCTCGTAATCAATCGGAATGATTTTCTTAAATTTCGGCAGATAATCGGTAAAGTGATCCAGAATTTCTTTTCCGCTCTCAGAATTCGTATAAGCCACATGCTCTTCGATCATTTCTTTCAACTCGTTGATTTCAAACTTCGAAGTTACTCGTTCAATATTTACCATCTGCTTATTAATATTCTTATAAAGATCACTGTTCAGATCCAGTACATAAGCGACACCGCCGCTCATTCCGGCTGCAAAGTTCTTTCCAGTCTTGCCAAGAACAACAACGCATCCGCCGGTCATGTACTCACATCCATGATCACCAACACCTTCTACAACTGCTTTTGCGCCAGAGTTTCGGACTGCAAAACGCTCACCTGCCACACCATTGATAAAAGCTTTACCACTGGTTGCTCCGTAAAGTGCAACATTTCCTATTATAATATTCTCTTCGTGTTTAAATGTAACACCCTTCGGTGGATACACGATCAGTTTTCCGCCTGAGAGACCTTTACCAAAATAATCATTGCCGTCTCCTACAAGTTCCAGTGTCAGACCCTTTGGAATAAATGCACCAAATGATTGACCGCCTGCTCCGGTACATTTGATCACATAACTGTCTTCCTCTACGCCTTCCGGATATCTTCTTGTAATTTCTGATCCGAAAATTGTTCCAAATGTACGGTTGGTGTTCGTGACATCGACTTCCAGGCTTCTCTTCTGATGCTTTTCAAGTGCCGGAAGCAGTTCTTTTACAAGGACTCTTTCGTCCAGCGTCTTCTCCAGTTCGAAATCATAAATCTTCTTTGGATTATAAGTCATTGGTGTCTTTGTTCCCTCATAAGGGTTTTGCAGGATCTGGCTTAAATCCAGTGTTGCTGCACGATCAGATGTCGGCACTTCTTTGACTTTCAGAAGGTCAGTCCTTCCAACCAGTTCATCAATCGTACGAACACCTAATTTTGCCATATATTCGCGCAGATTCTGTGCGATGAATCTCATAAAGTTGATGACGTATTCCGGTTTTCCGCGGAAGTTCTTGCGAAGTTCCGGATTCTGTGTTGCCACACCAACCGGACATGTATCCAAATTACATACCCGCATCATAACACATCCCATAGTTACAAGTGGTGCTGTCGCAAATCCAAATTCCTCTGCTCCAAGGATTGCTGCAATTGCCACGTCACGACCACTCATCAATTTTCCATCTGTCTCAATACGGACACGTTCACGCAGTCCATTTTGGATCAATGTCTGATGTGTTTCCGCAAGTCCAAGCTCCCAAGGAAGTCCTGCATTGTGGATAGAGCTCTTAGCCGCCGCTCCGGTTCCTCCGTCATATCCAGAGATCAGGATCAGTCCGGCTCCTGCTTTTGCAACACCGGCTGCGACAGTTCCAACACCTGCTTCAGATACAAGTTTTACGGAAATCCTTGCGTCTTTATTTGCATTTTTACAGTCATAAATGAGCTGTGCCAGATCCTCGATAGAGTAAATATCGTGATGCGGTGGTGGTGAAATCAGGCTGACACCTGGCGTAGAATGTCTTGTCTTGGCAATCCACGGATAGACCTTTCCTCCTGGAAGATGTCCACCTTCTCCTGGTTTTGCACCCTGTGCCATTTTAATCTGAATCTCTTTTGCGCTGACAAGATATCTGCTCGTTACACCAAATCGACCGGAAGCGACTTGCTTAATTGCAGAACATTTTTCTGTATCCAGACGCTCGATTTCTTCACCGCCTTCACCACTGTTGGATTTACCATGCAGACGGTTCATGGCGATTGCAAGCGTCTCATGTGCCTCCTTGGAAATGGATCCGTAGGACATAGCACCTGTCTTGAATCGCTGAACGATTTCATCCACACTCTCTACTTCTTCAATCGGAATACCTTTCTTCGGATAATTAAAATCAAGCTGACCTCGCAGATTAATGTGGGCACCTTCTTCATTTACCATATCTGTGTACTGCTTAAACATTTCATAATTGCCAAGTCTTGTAGACTGTTGAAGCATATGGATCGTACGTGGATTGTACAGATGTTCCTCGCCACAGCTTCTGGATTTGTGTTGTCCGAGACTGTCCAGTGTCAGATCTACTTCCAGTCCAAGTGGATCAAATGCCTGAGAATGTCTTGCCAGATAATCCTGTGCAATCTCCTCAATACCGATGCCGCCAACACGGCTGACTGTATCTGTAAAATATCTGTTAATAAATTCTTCTTTTAATCCAATGGCCTCGAAAATCTTTGCTCCCTGATAAGACTGAATTGTGGAAATACCCATTTTAGAAGCAATTTTTACAATGCCGCTTAAGATTCCGTGATTGTAATCATCAACTGCAGCGTAATAATCTTTCTGCAGCATACCTGTATCAATAAGCTGACGGATTGTCTCATGTGCAAGATATGGATTGACTGCGCATGCTCCATATCCAAGTAATGTCGCAAAATGATGTACTTCTCTTGGCTCTCCAGTCTCAAGAATGATTGCAACGGAAGTTCTCTTCTTCGTGCGCACCAGATGCTGTTGCAGTCCGGACAATGCCAGAAGTGACGGCATAGCCACATGATACTCGTCAACACCACGGTCAGAAAGGATCAAAATATTCGCTCCGTCACGGATTGCACGATCTACTTCGATAAACAGGTAATCCATTGCTTTTTCCAGACTGGAATTTTTATAATAAATAGTCGGAATCTCTGCAATTTTGAATCCATCCTGTTTCATGTTCTTAATCTTCAGAAGGTCAACATTTGTAAGGATCGGATTATTGACCTTGAGCATCTTGCAGTTTTCTGCTTTTTCTTCCAGAAGATTTCCGTCTGCTCCGATGTATACAGTCGTGGATGTTACCACTTCCTCACGGATTGCGTCAATCGGCGGATTCGTAACTTGTGCAAATAACTGTTTAAAATAATTGAACAGGTTCTGATGCTTATCCGAAAGTACCGCAAGTGGTATGTCAATACCCATGGCAGCAGTTCCTTCTCCACCGTTGAGTGCCATATTTTTGATAGAAGTTTCTACTTCCTCATAAGAATAACCAAATGCTTTCTGAAGTCTCTTAAGATCCTCTGGTTTGTAGGTCGGTACTAACTGATTCGGAATTTTCAGATTCTTAAGCTCAATCAAATTGCTGTCCAGCCACTCACCATAAGGCTGTCTGTCCGCATACATTTCTTTCAGCTCTTCGTCTCCGATGACACGTCCCTGAACCGTATCGACCAGAAGCATTTTACCTGGACGAAGTCTTTCTTTTACTATGATTTTCTCTGGTGCAATATCCATAACTCCGACCTCAGATGATAAAATCAACTGATCATCATCTGTAATGTAATATCTGGACGGACGAAGTCCGTTTCTATCAAGAACTGCTCCCATACAATCTCCATCACTGAACAGAATTGACGCCGGACCATCCCATGGTTCCATCATTGTTGCATAGTACTGATAGAAATCTTTCTTCTTCTGGGACATGCTCTTATTATTTGCCCACGGCTCCGGAATAGAAATCATAACTGCCAGCGGAAGTTCCATGCCACTCATGACCATAAATTCAATGGCATTGTCAAGCATAGCGGAGTCAGAACCTGTGGCATTGATTGCCGGAAGGACTTTGTGAAGTTCTCCTTTTAAAGCTTCAGATTCCATATTTTCCTCTCTTGCCTGCATCTTATCCCGGTTACCACGGATTGTATTAATCTCGCCGTTGTGTACAATAAAACGGTTCGGATGTGCTCTCTCCCAGCTTGGATTCGTGTTCGTACTGAATCTGGAATGAACCAGTGCAATGGCAGATTCATAATCCTTATCCTGAAGATCTGCAAAAAAGAGACGTAACTGATCTACCAGAAACATTCCCTTATAAGCAATCGTTCTGCTTGACAGTGAAGCTACATAAGTATCATCGCTGCTCTGCTCAAAGACACGGCGTACCACATACAGACGTCTATCGAAGTCAATTCCTTTTTCAACCTTTTCCGGCCGCTTGATAAATCCCTGCATGATGCATGGCATACACTCTACTGCACGACTTCCAAGCACATCCGGATGTACCGGTACTTCTCGCCAGCCCAGGAATTCCATTCCTTCTTTTTCCACAATCACTTCAAAGATATTCTTTGCCTGATTTCTTTTCAGTTCGTCCTGAGGGAAGAAAAACATACCTACGCCGTAATCTCTCTCAGAACCTAAAAAGATGCCGAAAGGTTTACAGACTTTGGTGAAAAACTTGTGAGAAATCTGTAACAGAATTCCTACTCCATCACCTGTCTTACCTTCGGCATCTTTGCCCGCTCTATGTTCTAATTGTTCCACAATCTTTAATGCATTCGCCACGGTATCGTGACTTTTCTGGCCCTTGATATTGACGATTGCTCCAATACCACAGTTATCGTGTTCAAACGAAGGACGATACAAGCCAGCATTTTTCTGTCGCTGTTGCCCGTTCATAATATCTGAGTCCTTTCTTACATTTTTTTATTTTTTCCTACTATACACCCATTTTTCAAATTTGTAAATAAAAACTTCTTTTTAAATTGTCAGATAATTAGACGTTTTACGATTGCAAAAGGAGTAGTCTGATAACTACCCCTCGTTTTGGCTATTATTTTTAGTTGTATCTGTGTTCAATCTCTGAATCATAACATAAATACTTGATGTGATAAATGCACATAACACTGTTGAAATTCCGACACGCATCGGATCTTTGAACAACCAGTCGAACCATTGGAACTGCGTTCCAACCACTGACAGGATATTCGCTGTAATATGCGCAAGTATCGGTGCTTTCACAGAACCATATTTTTCATACACATAACAGAACATCATGCCCATGATAAAACCATAAAGTCCCTGGACAAGATTGCCATGGGTAAATGCAAATACGAGTGATGAATACAAAGCCGCTGCCCAAAACGGTGAAGTATAACGTAATCTTTTATAGACAAGTCCTCTGTATACCAGTTCTTCACATGTCGGCATCAAAATTCCAAGCACGAGAATCTGCACTGCAAATCCCTGTCCGTATAAAGTCTGCATTGTATCGGAATAAGTTTCACTCGCTGCTGACAGATTACTTAAAAATATCAGATTATTAAGCCCAAGTGCCATAACTGCAAACATCACTATAATTGCAATATATTTCCAAATTGACGCTTTTTCCGTTACAATCCCAAGCTCTTTTTCTTTTCTGCTGTCTCTGTGAAATAAAAATAACATGACTGGAATCGTAATCAGCGCTGCCACGCCCTCAATATAAACAGCCCAGTTCATTAGCTCATTTGTGATCTGATCATATAATTTGCCGGACTGTGCTGTACTCTGCGCAATCTGCATCATCGCATCTGCATCTCCACCTGTCATCTGCATCAGATGTACGCCTGCAAGAAGTGATACCGCCACCATATATACAAGATATGCAATTCCCAGTTTGATAAGCACAGATCCCCAGATATACCAGAAGCCTCTCCCGCCTCTTGTTTTCTGTTCCATCTATTTACTTCCTTTCCTTTTGCTGCTGATCCACTTTTCATTGTACCTTCACCGAAAACTCCTCTATTCGGCACGATGTTAATTGTACTTCTTTTCTACAGCATATGCAATTAAAAAAGTATGAAATCTTCCAACGCTTCCCGGCTGGCACTGTCGTAATCTGCCATACTCTGAGATTTCCGGATCCTTTTCAGCGCCTTCTTCGCTTCCGGAGCGTTCTGTCCCATATATGCCCACAGCTCTTTTAACTTAAATAACGTATTTTTCTCACCCATTCCCACTTCCAGATAATCACATTTAATCTGTTCAAGAAATGCATGGATTTCCTTTTTATATCTGTCTGCACTCTGCATTTTTCGTGACGTTTCTTCTTTTTTCCACTCAGTCACATCTATATCAGTTGTCTTTTTCACATCTGTTTTTTCTCTCATACAGATAAGATCAAGCAGAGCCGGATTCATTAAAATCCCTCTTCCAAGCATAAAGGTATCTACCTTCGGAAATTCCCGTTTCATCTCTTCATAACTTTCTGGCGTAAAAATATCTCCGTTATAGCAAAGCGGAATCTTACTTTCCTCCACCGCATCATGAAACGCGCCAAGATTCGGTTGATTTTTATAAAAATCCTTCTGTACCCGCGGATGAATAATCAGTTCCTCTACTGGATACTGATTGTAAATATCAAGAAGCCGCGCAAATTCTTCCGGATCATCTTTTCCAATTCTTGTCTTAATAGAAATTTTCACATCACATTTTTTAAAAATCTCATCCAAAAACCGGTTCAATCCGTCCGGATCTGCAAGAAATCCAGAACCACGCCCTTTAGACACAACTGTCTTTGAAGGGCAGCCCAGGTTCAGATTCACCTCTTCATAGCCATAGACCTTCAGTTTCTCAACCGTATGTAAAAATGACTCCGCCTGATTGCTCATAATCTGTGGCACAAGATTCATGCCCGGACTGTGCTCTGGCATCACATCATTCTTCTCCTTCGTACTGAACCCCTTCTTCGTATGTGGTACCAGAAAGGGCGTAAAATACTTATCCATCGGTGCAAAATGCTGATGATAAGCCCGACGATATATATAAGTTGTAATCCCCTCAAGCGGAGCAAGGTAATACTTCATAAAAAATCCTTCCCATTTTTATTCACAATGCACAAAGGCGACACCGCAAATCAATGATGGGGACATAGTACTTTAACATTTCACTACGTCCTTTGTTAAATAATTGCCCATCTCATTTTCGTGCATTTTGCGCGTGGATTTCTTGCGCATTCCTGTGCTGATGGACGAATCACGTCTTTACAGATTTCGCTGTAAATTCCTGCTTTTTTTCCTTCTTTAAAAGCTCGTTTCACAAGTCTGTCTTCCCCGGAATGAAAGGTCAGGATTGCAATTCTTCCACCTGGGTTCATGACTTGTGGCAGTTTATCTAAGAATGCATATAACACTTCAAATTCCTGGTTCACGTCGATGCGAAGTGCCTGGAATGTTCTCTGACATGATTTCTTGACCGCCTCTTTTTTCTCTTTCTCCGGCAGAAATGTCAGAGCTTCTTCGATTGCTTCTTTTAATTCTGTTGTAGTTTCCGGAGATTTCCCGTGTTTTCTCCAATTCATCAGCACTTCTGTTATCTCTGCTGCGTATGGTTCGTCAGAGTTTTCCACCAGCATTCCTTCTATTTCTTCTGCGTCCATGCTTTTCAAACGCTGTGCCGCGCTTTCTCCTTTTTGTGGGTTCATGCGCAGGTCCAAAGGTCCGTCAAATTTGTAAGTAAAACCGCGTTCCGGGTTATCGATCTGCATAGAGGATACACCAAGATCTGCCAGTACAAAGTCAAACTTTCCATGTTCTTCTGCCACTTTGTCAATGTCTGCAAAATTGCATAATTTCACAGTCAAAATATCTTCTCCATATCCAAGATCACGCAGTCTCTTTTTTGTCTTCTCGGACTCAATCGGATCTACGTCAAGACCATAAATGTGACCATGTCCTTCCAGCTTTTCCAACATCTTTCTTGTGTGTCCTCCATAGCCAAGTGTTGCATCCAGTCCATGCTGTCCCGGTTTGATGTCCAGAAAATCCAGAATCTCCTGCACACAAATGGAAATATGCATACCTGCCGGAGTGCTGCCCTTTCCTATGACCTTTTCAATCGTATCTCCATATTTTTCAGGATTTAATTCCTTATATTTTTCTTCATACTTTTTCGGATGCGTCCCGGAATAACGCTTTCTTCTCTTATGAGGCTTTTGCCCCTGTTTTCCTGATTCTTGTCCGCTTTTTTGTTCTTCCATATTCACATTCTCCAACAAACTGTTACTTTCCCTAAAATCATTCAAGTCAAACATTGCAAAACGGGGGTCTTCAAAAAAGGGTTACCCTCTTTTAAAAACCCCCGTCCAACAAACTCAAAATCTACTTCTTTGCTTTTGGCAGAGTTAAGTTTAACACAATCGCTACGATAGTTGCAAGAACTACCGGTGATTTTCCAAATATAGTCATTACCCAGTCCGGGAACTGTGCCAGTGATGCACTTGCCTGAGTCACACCCATGCCGACTGCAACCGCAAGTCCAACAACTGTTGTATTGCGGAAATCCATCGGCTCTGTTGTAATCAGCTTCATACCTGTCATTGCAATTGATGCAAATACAGAAATTGTTGCACCTCCCAGCACGCAATAAGGAATCGTAGTCAGTATTGATGAAAATTTCGGGATCAATCCGGCCGCCATCAGAATCGCAGCAGCAATTCCAAGCACTCTGCGGCTGATAACTTTTGTTGTAGATACAATACCTACATTCTGGCTGTAAGTTGCTGTCGGAAGTCCACCGAAAAATGCGCAAAAAATATTGCTGATTCCATAGCCTACAATACCACCGGATAATTCCGTATCTGTCGGCATACGATCCATAGAACCTGTTGTAGTTGCAGAGAAATCTCCAATTGCCTGCACAGAGTTAATAGCAAACAAAATACCAAGTGCTACGCAAGATGAAGGCTCAAACTTAATTCCAAAATGCATCGGCTTCGGAAGCTGGAAGATTGCCGCTTGTGCAACGGAAGAAAAATCTACCATTCCAAAACAAAGTGCTACAATATATCCACCAATAATTCCAATTAAGATAGATGCCAGTTTCCAGATACCTTTTCCAAAATGATTAAGTGTCGTTACAATAATCAATGTAATAATTGCTACGAGCCAGTTCTTCCATGAACCGTAATTTTCACTGCTGGCTCCTCCGGCCATATAATTGATCGCGGTCGGATACAAAGATAATCCAATAGAAAACACTACCGTACCGGTAATAAGCGGCGGGAAGAACTTGCGGATCCTCTTAATATTTAATCCCACTAAAAGTGCAATGATACCACCAACAATCTGCGCTCCAAGAATCGTTGCAATATCAAAATCCGCAGCAATTGCCTGCATACTTGGCACATATGCGAAACTGATTCCCATCATGACCGGAAGTCCTGCTCCGATAGTGAACCATTTTGTTTTAATAAACGGAAATAACTGAATCAATGTCGTCAATGCAGACATCACAAGTGCTGCCTGAATAAGAATCACAGAATCTTCCTGTGAAAGACCTGCTACACCTGCCACGATAATAGAAGGCGTTACGCAGCCGACGATCATAGCCAGTACGTGCTGTATCGCAAGTGGCAGTGATTGTCCAATGGAAGGCTTCCCGTAAAAATCAAACAATGCTTTGTCCATCTGAACAGACTGTTTTGCTTCTTTTGTATTCATTCTTTTCCTCCTGAGTCATTTTTTCAACTCATATATTATATAATGCAACGCTTCTATTTGGGCACCCTCTGGCTCATTACTTTTTTTAATGTTATTTTTTAGTCATACTTATTTTTCAATTACATTATCTGTCATACGCCTTTACATAGACAAAATTATCATTGGTACGCTCCATACTATATTCCGGATTCAAAATTGCCTCAACAAAATCTCCTCCACCAGATTCTATTGGAATAAGCCGCATTCCGAGTTTCTGTTCCACGTCTTCCACAGTCCAGTCATCCAAAAATACCCTTTCTCCGGTACGAAGCATGTTACATGGAATAATGAGATCTTCTCCTAATCCATGCACATTTTTATCAGCACTTCCTATGTTATCCAGAAATTTCTTCGCATCAGAAATTTTTCCCACAAAATGTTTCCTACTATTCTCCTGGTACTCTTTTATCTGAGCAGTCAGATCCTGTCCGGTAATCAGTCCGGATACGGTAATTGTCTCACCAAAGAAATCATTCCTTATGGCAAATACATGGATCTGAAGTCCCGGAAATACCTCCATCATACGCTCTGCAAATGAACAAATGGTTGCGTAAGTCAATTTTCCGGTCGCGATTGTGACCGTGCGCTTCACTTCTTCACGCATTTTGAGATATCCAGGATTGCTTTTCACCTGCTCAAGCGCTTCCGTGAATTCTGTAATGAAAAGCCGCATCATACCGACACCATTTTCCAACTGGATATATCCGTCATACCGCTCTTCTTCCGGGAAATCACGTCCAGCGGTAATATACCATTCATCGCTTGCATGCATAAAATGAAGTCCATATTCTTCATAATATTTTTTCTGACGGCTCTCGATCATATCAATAATCTCTCCAGCCTCTTCTTTCGTAAAAAGTTCCAGCGGATAAAGATTGTCTCTGTACTTCGTGATACCCGCAGGCACAACAGAGACACTGCGCATAAACGGAAGATATTTTGACAGATCGTCCATCGTGCGTTCCAGCTCTTTTCCGTCATTCACACCTTTACAACACACGATCTGACCATTCATCTCCACATGACCTTCATAAAGCCGATCTAAAAATTTCAACTTTTCTCCTGCAAATCGGTTATTCAGCATTTTACAGCGAAGTTCCGGGTTCGTAGTCTGCACGGAAATGTTGATCGGCGCCAGCTGCATCTTGATAATGCGATCTACGTCCTTTTCTTTCATATTAGTCAGCGTAATATAATTCCCCTGTAAGAAAGAAAGTCTGGAATCATCATCTTTAAAATATAAGGTCTCTCGCATATTCGGCGGCATCTGATCAATAAAACAAAAAATGCATTTATTGCTGCATGATTTGTAATCACTCATCAACTGATTCTCGAATTCGATGCCAAGATCGTCATCGTAATCCTTGTCGATTTCCAGAGCCCATTCTTCTCCATCCGGTTTGCGAATAAGCACTTCTATATATTCGTCCTTTATCATATAACGATAATCAAACACATCTTCAATTGACTGATCATTGATCGACAGCAGTACATCTCCCGGTTCAATCTCCAATTCTTCTGCGATGGAGCCCGGATAGACTTCCTTAATCAAATGTTCTACCTTCTTCATCTGGATTCCATCCTCCTTTCTTCGTTATTTATCATTTATAATCTGTTGTCAACGTTTATCTTTTCATTTTCAGCTTTCGCATTTCTTGCACTTTTTATGTGCTCTGCTTCGTTGATCTGCTTCAGAGCCCTTACATATCCGCCAATCAACATCAATGTCATAAAAATCCAGATAATCGGCTCTGTATAGATCACTCCAGTGTATCCCAAAACTGGCACGATCCAGATCGTGGATACTATTTTCAACACAAGTTCCAGAATACTGGACGCCACCGGAATGACTTTATGTTCCAGCCCCTGAAGAGAACAACGCAATACAAACAGTGGTCCAAGTACAAAATAAAATGACGTATTTCTTGTCAGATAACGGTATGCCGTATCCAAAATATAGGTATCATTACTGCTTGTGATCCAACGAATCAATGGGTGTCCAAATATCCAGCAAAATGTGGTAAATATAACTCCCTGCACAAGTACGATCACAAATGCCTGATGGATTCCCTTTTTTATCCGGTCATATTCTCCTGCCCCCAGATTCTGGCTGGCATAAGTCGTCATAGCCATGCCTGTACACAGCATCGGAACATTGGTCAGTTCCTCGATTCTTCTTGCCGCAATATGAGCCGTCACAATCTTCGTACCAAGTCTGTTTACTGCAGTCTGGAAAATCACGGTACCGATACTCACAAAACAGGACATCATACCAAGTGAAATTCCAAATACGGTCATCTCTTGATACTTTCTTCTCTGTACCTGCCATTCCTGCCCCTTTGGCACAAGTTCCCGGAACCTAAAAAGCAAGTATGCCATACACAGAACTCCTGCAATACACTGGGCAATATTGGTCGCATGCGCTGCACCGCGAAGTCCCATGGAAAATGTATGCACAAAAAGAATATCCAGAAAAATGTTCAAAATGACTGCAACTGCAAGGCATAAAAGCGGAATCCGGCTTTCTCCGACCGCTCTCAATATATTGGCACTGTAATTGTAAAGAGAAATGAATGCTGTCCCCATAATAATAATTCGGATATATTGAAGTGCCTCTTCCATAATATCTGCCGGTGTGTCCAATATATGCAAAAGCCCTTCTATCCCAAGAAGCGCACCTACTGTAAGAATCAGCGTCATTGCAACTGTCATAATAAAACTTCCTGCCACATAACGTCGCATATTTTTATAATCTCCTGCTCCAAAACATCTGGATATCGGAATTCCAAATCCCTGGGTCACTCCATTCACAAAACCAATAATCAGATTCGCAATAACTGCTGTTGCACCAACTGCTGCAAATGCCTGTGTCCCTACATAAGTGCTGACAATTTTACCATCTGCCAGATTATATAATTGTTGTAAAAGATTTCCAAAAATAATGGGCAGGGCAAAGGTCATTATGACCTTTGCCGGACTGCCCTTCGTCAATTCCCTCATAGAATAACATTTACTCTTTCTGCTAAAACCAATTGTATGAACTATCTCTGAACTCTTGCTCCTGCACCACCCATGATAGCTTCTACTTCTTTCTTGCTAGCCATAGTTGTGTCTCCAGGTGTTGTCATAGCAAGTGCTCCGTGAGCTGCTCCGTAGTTAACTGCAAGCTCTGCATCCTCTGTTGTCATCAGTCCATAGATAAGTCCTGATGCGAAAGAGTCTCCTCCACCTACACGGTCCATGATCTCAAGTCCCTTGTAGTCTTTTGCCTTGTGGATTTCTCCATCTGCCCAGCAGATAGCGCTCCAGTCGTTCACTGTAGCTGTCTTAACCTCACGAAGAGTTGTTGCAACAGCTTTGAAGTTCGGGTATGTCTTAGCTGCTTCATTGATCATCTTCTTGTATCCGTCAAGGTTAAGCTGCTTGAGATCTTTGTCGTTACCCTCAATCTCAAATCCGAGGCATGCTGTAAAGTCTTCCTCGTTACCGATCATAACGTCTACATATTTTGCGATTTCTTTGTTCACTTCCTGAGCTTTCTCCTGTCCACCGATTGCACTCCACATGGAAGGACGGTAGTTCAGATCGTAAGATACGATTGTTCCATACTTCTTAGCTGCCTTGATAGCTGCAAGTACAGTCTCACATGACTGCTCGGAAAGAGCCGCATAGATTCCGCCTGTATGTAACCAGCGAACTCCAAGCTCACCAAAGATATAATCAAAATCAAAATCTTCCGCTGTTGCCTGAGCGATTGCTGTATTCGCACGGTCAGAGCATCCTACTGCACCACGGATACCAAATCCACGCTCTGTAAAGTTGATACCATTTCTGCAGATACGTCCGATTCCGTCTGTCTTCTTCCAGTTAATTAAAGATGTATCTACTCCACCCTGAAGAATAAAGTCCTCCATCAGTTTGCCAACTTCGTTATCAGCAAATGCTGTGATAACTGCAGTCTTCATACCGAAGCATCTTCTAAGTCCGCGGACAACGTTGTACTCTCCGCCGCCTTCCCATGCACGGAAGTTTCTTGCTGTACGGATTCTTCCCTCACCCGGATCAAGACGAAGCATAACCTCACCTAATGATACTGCGTCAAACTGGCACTCCTCTTTTGGTCTTAAATTCAGATTCATTTTCATTTCCTCCTAGGATTAAATTATTAAAGTTATAAGTAATCCATATATCACCATCGGTACTATTATACAATCAACACTCTGGAAAATCCAGCACGAAATACTCGAAAATAGGGAAAACCTGCAAAAACCGTGAATTTCTATAAAAATTAATGCTTTATAGCAAATCTTGACAGCAGTTTCTTCCGCTCTTTGTAATCCGGCATATACTTCTCCACTTCTTTCCAGAATGCTTTCGAATGATTCATAAATCTGCGGTGTGCCAGCTCATGGATCACTACATAATCCACGATCCGGTCCGGCACAAACAACAGTCTGCAATTAAAATTGAGATTTCCTTCACTGCTGCAGCTTCCCCACCTGGTCTTCTGATTCCGCATAGTGATCCGTCCATAACTGACACCCATAACAGATGCGTAATGCGATACCTTTTCTTCTATAAATGTCTGTATACGCTCTCTATCGCTTTCTTCTGTCACTTCCGGAAGATACACAATATCCGGGCGGTTGTCTTTTGAAAGAACCTGTTTTCTCTTCTTAAATATCCATTCTGCATGTCCCTCAATAAATTCCTGCACAGCATAATCCATCACCTGCATCGGAACTCTGGCACAGACCGTCCCATCTGCTTTCACCTGAAGTCCCATCGAACGTCTGGATGAGCGGATGATCTGTACCTCTACCGGTTCTTCATTTTTCTGTTCTACCCTATATATTTTCATTTGATCCATAATTCACCACCATATATCAGTGTCACAATCACACAACACATCTATCGTCTTCCTTTTATTATTAAGATAAGGTTCTCTTTTTCTTCTCATAATCATACCAAATCTGACATTAATTAACAATTGTAGGATAGATTATCTTTTCATATCATGGTATGATTATGATGCCTGATGGGATTGTAAAAATCCATTCAAGAATGCCTTGGCATTCTTGCTGCGAGGTGCGCGTCATGCAATTGCATGACATACTTCTACTGCGCACCTCTGAAATCCTGCCGGCTAGCTACATACATAATTTTGGAATTATGTATGCTGTATTGATAAAAGAAAGGAGCACTAAGATTTTGAGACCTATAGAAAAACTCATTGAAAAAAGAAAAGAAGAATTCATCCGCAACAATCTGATGTCGGATGAGTTTATTGATTTTATACAGCAGAACAAAAAACCAATGGACAAACTGCTCTCTTACTATGCCTGCGCAATTATGGAAGTAGAGACAAAATTCCGTGTTCTGGATCATCAGTATTCTCTGGAATACGACCGCAACCCGATTGAAGACATCAAATCCCGTGTCAAATCCTGGGAGAGCCTTATAAAAAAAGTCCGCCGGAAAGAAATCCCTCTGACACTCTCTTCTATTGAAGAGAGTATTCACGATATTGCCGGAGTACGCGTCGTCTGCTCTTTTCCTGATGACATCTACATGCTTGCCGACTGCCTGTTAAATCAGGATGACATCACACTGATTGAAAAAAAGGATTACATAAAAAACCCAAAACCGGGCGGATATCGAAGTCTTCATCTGATTATCAGCGTGCCAATCTTTCTTCAGGACGAAAAGCGCATGGTTACTGTAGAAGTTCAGCTTCGAACCATAGCCATGGATTTCTGGGCAAGTCTGGAACACAAGATCCGCTATAAAAAAAATATTCCGGAAGACAAAGCTCTCTATCTCCAGAATGAGATGCTGGAATGTGCCGAAATCAGCGCCGACCTCGACCGCCGTATGCAGAATGTCCGTGATGTTATCTCAAAAAATGTACCAAAAGAAGAAAAAATCCCATTTCTCGGAGAGATGATTTAGACTTGATTTCTCCAAATGATTCCGATTACCTTTATATCATAGTTGGGGGTTTTGCCCCCAACACCATTTAATTGTTCAAATACTATTCATCCATCCCTTCAATTATAGTTTTATCCTATATCTAAATATAATATTTATTAATATCACAAATATGTTATCTAGTATTATTACACAAATCTATTTGATATTTTTTACTTTTCCCTGTACAATATGCCTTGCATTAGAAAAACACGTTTTGATCAAGACTACTTTTTTAAACAACAACAAAATAAGGTTATTTTAAAGGAGAATTATAAAATGGAACCAAATCAGAAAAAAGCGAACGGTCTGGCTCTCATTCCTTTCGCAGTATTTGTAGGGGTTTACCTGGCCACAGGAATTACCTTGAATGCAATGGGTGTTGAGATGGCATTCTATCAGCTGCCTACTCCAATTGCTTCATTTATCGGTATTATTGTTGCTTTTGCTATGTTCAAGGGAAAATTTGATGACAAGTTATCTGTTTTCCTTCACGGTTGTGGAGAAGAAAATATCATGATCATGTGTATGGTCTTCTTGTTTGCCGGAGCATTTACATCTGTTTCTTCCGCAATGGGCGGTGTTGACTCCGTTGTAAATCTGGGTATGACTTTCATTCCTCCACAGTTCATCGCTGCAGGTGTTTTCGTGATATCATCATTCATTTCCATCTCAACAGGAACTTCTGTTGGAACGGTTACTGCTGTAACACCAATTGCACTTGGACTTGCACAGGCCGGTGGACTCAATCAGTTCCTCGTGGTAGGTGCTACGATCGGTGGATCTATGTTTGGAGATAACTTATCCATGATTTCCGATACAACCATCGCTGCCACACGAACACAGGATGTAGAGATGAAAGACAAATTCCGTGCCAACTTTAAGATCGCTCTTCCTGCTGCACTTGTAACATTTGTTTTATTACTGATTTTCGGTCGTCCGGAAACTTTACCTGCAGTACAGGAGTACTCTTACAATATTATAAAAGTTCTGCCATACATCTTCGTACTGGTTGCATCACTGCTCGGTGTCAATGTATTCGCAGTTCTGACTGGTGGAATCCTGTTCTCCGGTGCTATCGGTCTTGCAACCGGAAGCTTTTCCGCACTGGAACTTGCCAACAATGTTTATAACGGCTTTTCCGGAATGTTCGAAATCTTCCTGTTATCTATGATCACAGGTGGTCTTGCTAAAATGGTAGAAAAAGAAGGCGGCTTAGAATGGCTTCTTCAGAAAATCAGCAAAGTTATCAAGAATCGTCAGACTGCAGAGCTCGGTATCGCTGTCATGACTTCCCTGACTAACATTGCAACAGCCAATAACACTGTTGCAATCCTGATCGACGGTACAATTGCAAAAGATATCAGTAAAGAATACGGTGTGGATCCAAAACGTACCGCCTCCCTTCTCGACATCTTTGCCTGTGCTTTCCAGGGAATCCTGCCATATGGTGCACAGATTTTATTTGCCTGCGCTCTTATGGAGAATCTGAACAGTCCGTTCCAGGTAATCACGCAGTGCTGGTATCAGTTCATCCTGATGGCATTTGCAATCCTGTCCATCTTCTTTGCAAAAGGTGTAGATATGAAAAAAGCAACAAACTAATATGTGAGGTTATAAAAAAATATGATAGAACAGTACTTAAAAGGTCTGAAAGTTCCAAAAGATGAACTGACCGCAATTGAACGTAACAAATTGCTGAATGAAGGAAAAGACGTAGACCGGATTATGTGCTGCATAGATTCAGGGGAGACATTGGCTCCCCTGATTGGCTGTACTCTTCCGGAATATTACTTTTCTGCCGAGAAAATGTGTGAACTCGAGGAATATATTTATAATAAGTTCCACTCTGACGGAGCCGGTCTGTCCACAACCTTGCGCGGCATGGCTGAGGCTATGGGATCAAAAATCAAATATTCTGATTACAACATTGCCCAGCTCGAGACTCCTGCCATTTCAAGTCTGGATGAAGTAGACAAATTAAAACTGATAAATGTAGATGAAGACGGACGCCTTCCTATTATTTTAAAAGGTCTGAAAATGGTCAAAGAAAGACTTGGAGACAAAGTACCTGTGAGCGGGACTGTCACTGGACCATTTACCGTTGCCTCAATGCTTGTTGGAACAGAAAATCTTCTGAAAGGTATGGTAAAACAACCGGATAAAGTCCTTCAAATGATGAACATCATTACAGAAAATAATAACCGTTACATCCAAAGACTCCTGGACATGGGCGTAGGAGTTGGATTTGCAGATCCGGTAAGCTCCACCTCTCTTCTTCGTGTGAAACAATATAAGAAATTTTCACTTCCATTTTTTCAAAAGAATGTAGACTTTATCAAAAGCCAGGGTGGGGGATGCGGTCTTCATATCTGTGGTACAAGCCGTAAATTATGGGAACTTCTGATTCCGACCGGAATCGGTACATTTGGTCCGGACAATGTCGAGGATATGGCAGAAGCCAAGGAAATCCTCGGACCATATATGTGCATTCAGGGAAATGTCCCTCCTGTAGAAGTCATGCGTCTTGGAACTCCTTACGATGTTCTTCGCACATCCAGAGAAAGTATCCGGAAAGCTTATGACTCCCCGAAAGGTTTCGTGCTGACATCCGGATGCCAGACTCCGATGTTCACACCAGAAGAAAATATGACTGCGCTTATGGATGCAGCCCGTATCTTCGGGCATTATCCGATCAATCAGGATTTATTAAGGATGGAGGATTAATCCTCCATCCTTTTAAAATTCAAAATCTGCATAATCTTCCGGCAGGAATCTGTGATAAATGATATGACAGCCTTCATCTTTAAAGCAATAATAGTATCTGTCCTCACTTCCCTCTGGAAATCTCACATAGAAATCAAACTCTCCGTTATTCATCTCTTCTGTGATTGTGTTTTCACTGTACTGACCAAACAATTCCAGAATCTTTTTCTTCGTGCAGCCATGTTCTCTCATCAGTTCAATCAGTTCTTTGATAAATTCATTTTCAGCGGTATGCTCATGCACATACTCACTTCCCTGCTCCGGAATATGGAAGCAGAAACGATCTTTTTTATGTGTTACAGCAATTTCTCCAAGTCTTGCTTTCATATCTTCCGGTAAATGTGTCAGTCTCTCTGCCATCTCCTCCACTGTATCCTCAGTATCAAAGAAATGATTCAGCGTGCTGAGTGGATAATATAATCTTACATCTTCTTTTCTATATCCCAGCTTTGCCTGCTCTTCCTTTACAATATCAATCAGGCTCTGTTCCAAACGTTTATATTCCATCTTACCAATCTCCTTTTTACTGCTTTATTTCTTATCAGACACATAGTTGTTCCTGCCTGCTTTCTTCGTATATAAATGATACTTACGGAACATTTCGCACTTCCACAATCCCGGCTCATTATACTACATCCACCTGTATTGTACCATTCTTTCTATAACATTTCAGGATGAACTGCAATTATTTCCATGAAGTTTGACATGGGCCCTGTCTATCCCTTATACTAATTTACAGAAATGTTCCCGGTATTCCATGATGCCTGTAAACTCATTTATTACATTTGAAAATATGTCGGGAATGATACGAAATTCATACATGACAGGAGGATAATAATTATTATGATTATAAAAAATGGACTCGTCGTTGATCCGGCTTTGGGACTTTCCGAAAAGATGGATCTTGCAATTGAAAATGGAACAATTCTGAAAATAGAAAAAAACATTGATACAGATCAAGTTTCAAATGATACCGAAGTCCTGGACGCCACAGGACTTGTCATTGCTCCGGGACTGATTGATACTCATGTACATTTCCGCGATCCGGGATTTACTTATAAGGAAGATCTTCATACCGGTGCACTTGCTGCTGCAAAAGGCGGGTTTACAAGTGTCATCTGCATGGCAAATACTTCACCGGTCGTTGACAGTCTCCCTGTGCTCAAAGATCTGATCGACCGCGAGAAAAATGAAGACATCCGTATCTTCCAGGCAGCTGCCATCTCCTGCTCTCTGAAAGGAAAAGAAGCTGTCGATATGGAGGCTATGAAAAATGCCGGTGCATGTGGCTTCACTGATGACGGAATCCCGCTCCTGGACGCTGATTTCTGTTACCGTGCTATGGAACATGCCGCAAAATTAGGTGTACCTGTAAGTCTCCATGAGGAAGATCCTTCTTTTATTCAGAATAATGGAATCAATCACGGTGCTGTATCTGAAAAGCTTGGCGTCTATGGTTCCCCTTCCATTGCCGAGGAATCGTTGGTTGCCCGTGACTGCCTTCTGGCACTTCGCTCCGGCGCAGATGTTGTTATCCAGCATATCAGCTCTGGTGTCTCTGTAGAAATGGTCCGCACTTTTAAAGCCCTCGGTGCTAAAATTCACGCAGAAGCAACACCGCATCATTTTACTCTGACTGATGAGGCACTTCTGACTTACGGAACGCTAGCCAAAATGAATCCGCCACTTCGCACCGCAAAGGACCGCCAGCAGATCATCGAAGGTCTTGCAGACGGAACCATTGACCTCATTGCCACCGATCATGCTCCACATAGCATGGAAGAAAAGAATAAACCTCTTACAGAAGCACCAAGCGGAATCACTGGTCTTGAGACTTCTCTTGCACTTGGCATCACAAGTCTTGTAAGACCTGGGCACCTGACTCTGTTACAGCTTCTGGAAAAAATGACTGTCAATCCGGCAAAGCTTTACCATCTCCCATACGGACAGATCAAAGAAAGTGCTGCTGCCGATCTGGTTATCTTTAATCCGGAAGAATGCTGGAAACCTGGCGATTACGCTTCCAAATCCTGCAATACCCCGTTTACCGGACAGGAACTTTTCGGAAAAGTAAAATATACGATCTGTGGCGGTAAAACTGTTTATTCTGATAAATAATGTAAATAATCACTTCATAAAAGTCAAAAGACAGGAAAAAGAACTTCCATACTTACACAAAAAGTTCTCTATTCTGTCTTTTTAATAATCACTTTGATATTAAATATCTTCCATCAAGTGCTTTAGCAATTTGCCCCCCCCACACAGAAATATTCTCTGTTTCTGAACGATGGCTGCCCGCCAGCTCTATGTTATCTTCCGCATCAAAATTATCTACAAAGTCCGAATTCACAACTTCTTTCAAATGATCCTGAATATCTGTCAGACATTCCAAAAGAACCGGATTAAACGCACCACATTCTCCATTCAGAATCATCTTCACAGCCTGTTCATGAGAATAAGCTTTCTTGTACACACGGTCACTGATCAACGCATCATAGGCATCTGCCAGTGATACGACCTGAGCAGAAATTGGAATTTCCTCTCCCACAAGCCCATCCGGATATCCTTTTCCATCATAACGTTCATGGTGCCAGCGGCAAATCTGATAAGCAACTTCCAACAGTATCTCTCCTTGATACATCTTGAGGTTCTCAAGCATGGTGGCTCCAATCAACGTATGTGTCTTCATAATATCAAATTCTTCTTTTGTAAGCTTACCCGGCTTATTTAGAATCTTCTCATCAATTCCTATCTTACCAATATCATGAAGTGCAGATGCCATAGAGATCATATACTGCTCAGACCATGACAGTCCGTACTGCCCCGTCTTTTGGACGAGACGCTCCAAAAGTAATCTCGTCAAAGTCTGAATGTGTAATACATGAGGTCCACTCTCTCCATTACGAAATTCCACAATCTGGCTTAAGATTCCGACCATCATCCGGTTATTCTTCTCTTTCTCATAAATCTGGTCAGCAACAAGAGAAATCAATCTCCTCTGTTTTGCATAAAGCTTAATGGTATTAAACACTCTTTGATATACGATTTTCGCGTCAAATGGACGTCTGATATAATCTGCGATCCCCATCTCATATGCCCGGCGTATATAATCCTCAGATTCTTCACTGGAAATCATAATGACCGGGATATCATCCATCCAGTGCTCTCTTGCCATAGCCGCAAGGACCTCGAAGCCATTCATGACCGGCATCACAATATCCAGCAACATCAGTGATATGCCCGTACCATACTGCTTAAGCATCTTCAATGCCTCTTCTCCATTCTCAGCTTCCAAAATTCTGAAATCGTCCTGAAGCATCTCTGTAAGGATTTCCCGGTTCATCTCCGAATCATCCACGATTAAAATCTGCTGCTTAACTTTTAATGCTTCAAGTGCAGTTCCATCCTCACCTTCCTCATTCGCAAAATCTTTCTCTGTAACGACTGTGTTCTTTCGATTCTTCGCAAGATACATAAACTTATCCGCTTCCATTACCGTCTCCTCGACAGTCCTTCCTGCAGACATGACTCCACCGATACTTGCTGATAACTGAAGCCTTGAATATGTCGGAACATTTGCATTATAAATTTCTGTCCGGATCCGCTTAAGCTTTTCTCTGAACATCGTCTCGCTGATTCCCTGCAATACAAGGAGAAACTCGTCCCCTCCATAACGGATCAGAGTATCGTTCTTTCGGATACAATGACGAATTGCTTCCACTGTGGTGATAAGTGCCAGATCACCGGCATTGTGTCCATATGTATCATTATAGATTTTAAAATCATCCATATCAATCATGGCGACCCCGACAGATGCTGTCATCTTCTTGATCCGATCCTCGTAATAGCGGCGATTATATACACCGGTCAGCGCATCTTGATACAGCTTTTCATTATATCTGCTCAACTTCTCCATTAAACGGTCACGATTCTCCAAATCAACCAGGTATTCCTCATCCATCTTCCTGAGCAGCTCCATAACGTATGGCTGTCCGTCAATCTCCACATAACGCGCTGTCATTTGATAAATATCTGAATCCAGGTATTCCAGCTTTGTCCGCACTGACTTCTCCTCGAATGCCCGGGCAGCAATACAATTCGTACATGGCTTTTCCTTCTTCCAGAAATCATAACAATGGCATAATTCCATGTCTCCGCCTGGATTGTCGTTCTCTTCCAGCCGGAACTCCCGCTTATCCAACAGTCTTACAACCGTAAAGACCTTTTTATACAATTCCATCTCCATCTGAGCCTGCTGCATTGTCATAATATAATCTGAAGACATGATTTTAACCCTCCTGCACGATTCAAAAATCCGCGCTTTATCGTTCTGGTAAACATATTTATTTTACCAAATATAAATAAAATCTACAAGTTGTTTAGCCAGAAAGATTGTCAAAACTTTGTCCTACTTATTCAGCTATGTTTATATTGACAACTGCTAGTTTGATTGTAGCCATTCTGAATTTTACGCATAAAAAACAGACGCCCTGACTTTGGTAGAGTGAACGTCTATTTTTTCTTAATTTTATTTTTGTGGGTGGCAAATTCACTGAATCGCACTGAACATAATCGAGAAAACGCCTAGTTACGCGATAGTGAGCAAACAGTTTCGCAGTGATCGCAGAACGGGAACATATCAACCGGTTGAATCTTTTCCACCTTATAATGATGCTTTGTCAAATATTTCAAATCTCTTGCCAACGTCTCCGGATTGCAGGAAATGTAGATGACTTCCTTCGGAGATAACTTTACAATAGAAGATAAGAATCTCTCATCACTTCCGGCTCTCGGCGGATCCATAAATACCACATCGGCTTTTTCACCTTTTGCTGCCATCTCAACCATAAATCTTCCGGCATCTCCCTGATAAAATGCAGCATTCGTGATCTTATTCTCTTTCGCATTGATTCTGGCGTCTTTTACTGCATCTTTGTTTAGCTCCACGCCAATCACCTTACCGGCTTTCTTCGCAGCAATCAGCCCAATTGTTCCAATTCCGCAATACGCATCAATCACCGCCTCTTTTCCTGTCAGACCGGCGTAATCAATGGCAGTCTGATATAAAATCTCTGTCTGCACCGGATTGACCTGATAAAAGGACTTCGGTGAAATACGAAACATACAGCCGCATAATCTGTCTTTAATAAACCCCGGACCAAAAATCGGCTTTTCCCGGTCTCCCAGAACCATGCTTGTCTGTCTGTCATTTACATTTAACACAACGGTCGTAATCTCCGGATGCGCTTTTCTAAGCGCTTTCACAAAATTATTTTTCGACGGAAAAATCGGTGAACCTGTGACAAGGACGACCATAATCTCTCCTGTAGAAAAGCCTCGGCGGATCAGCACATGACGCAGGAGTCCATAACCTGTGTCCTCATCATATGTCCGGATTTTAAATGATTTCAGCATTCCACGAATCGTCCGGATAATCTCCTGACTCTTCTCGTCTTCAATCAGACAATTCTCCACAGGCACTACTCTGTGTGTGCCTTCTTCGTAAATACCGGAAATAATATTTCCTTTCCGGTCACGGTCAAATACCGCATGCACTTTATTCCTGTAATAATATGGATTCTCCATTCCGATGATTGAACAGACCTTCCCGTATGCTCCAAGAAGACTCTGTTCTTTTTTCTGCTTTTTCTTAAGCTGCTCTTTATAAGGAATACCCTGAAACTGGCAGCCACCACATTTCTTCGATATATTACATTTCATAATTTCTTACTTACCTGTTACCATTCATATATATTCTGACAGTAACTCTCCTCTTTCATCTATAACTGTTCAGAACCCCACCACACAAATTCGCAAAACCGCACGATACTCGTGCTTTCCCACTGCTACGCAGCTAGTTTTGCTCATATGTGGGGTGGTAACTCTATTCGAGTCACCTTGAAATAAGAAAAACCGCTACTTACATGCAAGCATGACGCATCAATTTTTCTTATTTCAAGGGGTTCTGAATAGTTATCTTCTATTATAAATTGTGGACATTTTCCCTGCAACCTTTTATAATCAAATCATGTTGTTATTTAAAGGAGAGATCAAATGAGTACTAATCAACACAATCGCGAATCTTTTGGCAGTCGTTGGGGCTTTATCCTCGCCTGCATCGGCTCCGCCGTCGGCATGGGAAATATCTGGATGTTTCCAACCAGAGTGTCCCTTTACGGAGGCGGCTCTTTCCTGATTCCTTATATATTTTTTGTTGCCCTCATCGGCTTCACTGGAGTCATTGCAGAAATGAGCTTTGGCCGTGCTACCAGATCTGGTCCGGTCGACGCATTTGGCTGCGCCTGTGAGGCAAACGGCAAACGAAAACTCGGAGAGGCCCTTGGCATGATTCCAGTTCTCGGTTCCCTTGCAATGGCAATCGGATACACCGTCGTTATGGGCTGGATTTTCAAATATGCAATCGGTACCCTGACCGGTTCGACTCTTGCCCCAGATAATGTAGAAGAATATGGAAATGCTTTTGGCAGTATGGCTTCTGCATTTGGAAATAATGGATGGCAGATTGGCGCTTTGATTATCTGCATGTTAATCCTCATGCTCGGTGTCGGGGGCGGAATCGAACGTGCCGGTAAAATCATGATGCCACTTTTCTTCTGCCTGTTTGTTATTCTGGCAGTTCACGTTGCATTCCAGCCGGGAGCCATTAATGGATACCGCTACATTTTCCGGGTGGATCCGGAAATGCTGGCATCCCCGTCTACATGGATTTTTGCTCTTGGGCAGGCATTTTTCTCCCTGTCTGTTGCGGGAAATGGAACTCTGATTTATGGTTCCTACCTGTCAGATAAGGAAAATATACCCGCTTCTGCCGCAAAAGTAGCACTTTTTGACACCATCGCCGCAGTCCTTGCAGCCCTGGTCATCATTCCAGCTATGGCAACCACCGGAGCACAGTTAAATCAGGGAGGACCGGGACTATTATTCATCTTCCTGCCGAATCTGATTCGTTCCATGCCGGGAGGCCGGATCATTGCAATCATTTTCTTTGCAGCCGTATTCCTTGCAGGGATGACATCACTGATCAACTTATACGAAGCACCAATTGCAACGGTACAGGAAAAACTACATTTATCCCGCGTACCTGCATGCGGTGTCATTGCAGCAATCGGAATCATCGTTTCACTTCTGATTCAAGGCATCGTCTCCACATGGATGGATATTCTTTCTATATACATTTGTCCACTGGGCGCGGGACTCGCCGGAATCATGTTCTTTTGGGTATGTAAGAAAAGCTACGTCGAAAAACAAGTCAATAAAGGCCGGGAACGGAAATTCACCAAATACTTCATTCCTGTCTGCAGATACATCTATGTACCAATCTGCTTTATCGTACTGATTCTTGGAATCGCACTTGGCGGGATTGGCTAACAAAAAAATCGGGATACTCTACATGATAGAATATCCCGATTCTTTTTCTACATATCAAATTCTATGATGCGCTTTCTGCTTTATCTCCAACTCGAAATCTTGCCATGCAGATCAAAGTCGCCACTGCCACAATCACTCCACCTGCAAATCCAATATCCTTCAGTGAAATCTTTGTATACACTGTTCCGCCAAACCAGGTTCCGCAGCCAATTCCCAGATTGAAAATTCCCGAGAAGATCGCCATAGCAACAGATGATGCAGCCGCAGAGACACAACCAATCAACTCTGCCTGAAAGCTTACCTGAAATGCCATAATCGCCAGTCCCCATCCGGCACATACCATAATCACGGTATACATATTGACAGAAGCTGGATATAAGAGCAGCAGAGCTGCCACAACACCAATCATAACAGTCTGAACAAAAGCATACCGATGATCATCATAATATCTTGAGAACAAATAGCTTCCTCCAAGCCCCGCTACTCCGAATAACATCAGTGCCATAGTTACCCAGTTACTCGGAAGCCCTGCTACTTTCTGCAAAAACGGCTCGATATAACTGTAGCTTGTATAATATCCGGTCGCCACAAGAAAGGTAATTACATAAATGCTCATCAATCTTGCATTTTTGAAAAGCTCCGGAAGCTGTCCCACGGAAAATGATTCTGTTCCTTCCAGCTTCGGAAATACAAATGCCAGATAGCCAAGTACCAGAAATGAAACTATCGCCACACATAAAAATGTCATTCGCCAGCCGATCTGAAGTCCGATTATTCGGCCAAGCGGCATTCCAAGTACCATGGCAATTGATGTTCCGGTAACAATTGCACTAAGAGCCTTTGACTGATGCTCTTTCGCCACAACCCGAACTGCAACCGGTGATGCGATCGCCCAGAAAATGGAATGTGCACACGCCACACCAATACGTGACAATACAAGAAATGTAAAGCCACTTGAAATTACCGACAACACCTGACATACCGCAAACACACTTAACGTTCCAAGCAGCAATTTCTTCGGCTGTATCCTGCACACTAACAACATCAGCGGCAGCGATAATAATGTCACAGTCCAGGAATAGGCTGTAATCATCACGCTCGCCTGAGCCTCCGTCATATGAAACTCATTAGAAATATCTGTTAAAAGCCCAATCGGCATAAATTCCGAAGTATTTACCAAAAACGCTGAAATCGTCATACCGATCAACGGGAGCCACTCCCGTAAAGTCATCTTCGTCTTCATCTATAATGTCCTCGCTATTCTTTAAAATCATTATTTTGTCCGCGGACAATTATAGTATAATAGCTAAGTAGTGTCAATAAAATTAAACAATTATACACACTGTTGACTGCTTCTAATTCCAGATAATTTCGGATATCATCAACATCTCTTTGTATACTTCGTTCATTTACTCCATATTCATTGGCTTCGGCTGCTTTATTTACAATGTACCCGTTCAGTAGTTTCGTATAGATTCCGAGAACACGCTCGATTTTGCCATTCTTGTATTCTTCCATATTGCTCCTCCGTATTGGCTCATTTCTTATGCCATTATACGTTTTGCAAATGTCAGAAACTGTCTCTCTGCAAAAGTTTTTCTATAAAATTGCTATTTTCTTCCACCTTAATCAATCAAATCGTTCTGAAATCTGGACAAATGTTCATATGGCAGAATGAGGCGCCCACGATACAGTCCGCAGCCGTCGTTAATCAGGCTGTTATTCATCGCTGCGAACATATTAACATCAAGGTCTTTTAAATCTAAATTAAAAAGTTTCATTCCGCGCTCGTATGCCTCATCGAAGTAAATGCATTCCCCTTTTGGAACTGCATCTCTTCTTGCTCGTTCATGCTCCTGACGCTTCTCATACCCCAAGTGATTCGCCGGTCCAATTTCCGCGATGTCGTCCATTTTCTTTGTTCGAAGCTGCACTTCCATATAGCTTCTGGACGTATTATCATAAAATGTGATATGTAAAGACTGATAACCGTACATGGTCGGGTTGGATATGAAATCTCTGTAATATGGCTTTACTTCGCCGTCCAGCAAGTCTGATTTACTCTCCCGGACTCCTTTTGCCGGCTCGGCTGTAAAGCCGCGTTCTTCCAGAAATCCCGGCAGCGCATTGGCTATCTGATAAAGATATTTCATCTCTTCCTCTTCGAGATTCTGTCCCGGCTTCAGATGACATTTCGGCAGCGCAATGACAATCCGATATGCGATAATATCCCGAAAACAGCTCAGTTTTTCTTTTAAATCTGCCACAGCCGGATATGTTCCATGTTCCTCATAATAATTATAAATGTATTCCACAATGTAGCCGTTGAATTTTTCTTCTGTACGTATCAAAGATTTGATTCTTCCACGAAATGTAAAGGCGAAAAATGGAAATTCTTTTGCCATGTACTTGTAAAATTCCCGGATTTTCTGTGACTGGGAAGTCAGGAAATCGTTGTGCTCCAGCATTTCCTGTACTTGAAGGAGACAATTGCTATGCACAAGGTCGATTTCATTATGTGTCCGCTTTGCTTCTTTTCTCAAATCTGTCCTATAATTTTGTATAATTTTAAAGATCGTATCCCCGGAATATAAATAATCGTTTAATGTAACCATCTGTCAGTCTCCTTTACTCGTCTGGATTCAATGAATAAATGCTGTATCTACTGCATTTCTCATCATCAACCGAATCTCTTCATCGGTAATTCTATAATGCTCCTGAATAAATTGCAATTCTTTTGTCATGGTTGTGTTGCTGACGGTCCGGTTATCTGTGTTGACCGTCACCTTGATCCCGTTGTCCAGGAACTCCCGAAGCGGATATTGACTTTCGCTTTCTACAGCTTTCGTCTGAAGATTGCTAATCGGGCACATCTCGACACCAATTCCTTTTTCCCGGATCATTTTCTGGACTTCTGAATTACCTCGCATGGCGATTCCATGTCCGATTCGAAGTGCTCCTGCCTCTACGGAATCCAGAATGTTCTGCACGTTTCCACACTCCCCGGCGTGAATGGTAAATGGCATTCCAAGCTTTTTTGCTTGTCCAAATAACTTCATGAATTCTGACATCGGATAGATGGCCTCAGCTCCTGCAAGGTCTGCCGCACACACACCATTTCCAAGGTATTCTCTTGCTGTCCGGATCATACGGAGATTCTCCTCATAGCTGTGATGGCGCATGGCACAGGTAATAATGCCATAATCCACATCGAACTCATTTTTTCCACGATTCATCCCCCGAATGACTGCTTCTATCACCTGACCGCAGCTTAAGTTTTCATTTTCTGATAAAAGCGGGGCAAACCGCACTTCCGCGTACCGGACATTTTCCTGACTCATACTTTTTAATACGTCATACCCTGCCAGCTCCAGTCCTTCCTCGTCCTGCAGACACTGTCCCGGAAGATCGAATTTCTCCAGATATTCCTGAAGGCTCTGGCAGTCATCAGATACATGAATTTCAGAAGGCTCTACTTTTCTTCCAAGACGGCTTTCCAGAAATTCCCGACTCAGTGAACCGTCCAGGTGACAGTGCAGTTCTATTTTCGGCAATGCTTTCAATTCTTCCAATGTCATAGCTTATCCCACTTTCTTTTATCATCTAACATAGCCTCATTATAAAACAAAGGCTATCACTTTTCAGCAATAACTTTCATTTTTTCGACAATTACTTCTACTGTATATGCCGCTTTTATTTACATTTTCAAGAAGATTCCAGGATCTCTGATTGCTGTTATCGCTGGAATTGTTATGGTAAAATTTCTTCCATGAAAGGCAAATACCATCGGAGATTTATATACAATCAGTAATTCACTCCCAGCTTTCCATCTGCCGAAAGTAAACTTAGAAATCATCGGACAGTCTGCTTCCGATGTATTTACTATTGCGATACTAGCTTCCATTGAATCACTGATCTCCTGTGTCATTGCCGACGGTATGATTAACGGAAAGCACTGCTCCGATATGGAACTGGTCATCGTTCTTGTGGTTCTGATGCCATATGCCGGGCTGATTCCGGTGCCGCTGACGCCATTGAACATATCGTTGTAAAAGACTTTACAAAATGTCTTGTCATCCGTATGCGAAGTGTTCCGGCTCTGGACTTCCGCCCAAATATCTCAGCAGCACTGAATCGTGTAGAAGAAATTATCACGATTTCATAATACCAGCTGATTGCTTCATACTAACATTATTTGTCAACCATTGTGTTGTACATGGTTGACAATTGTTTTTTTGCATGTTAAAGTATGTCTTGTATAAAATTTCAGAAAAATGAATTACTCAAGGAAAGAGAGGACTTCTAATGATTTCAAATCAAAATACATCTACGGATCCACAGCTTTCACGTGAAGAAGCAATTGAAATACTCAACACGCCGGATGAAAATCTGGATGAGCTGATTGCCCGGGCTGAAAAACTGCGTCGAAAATACAAAGGAAATCATGTAAGTATCCACATTCTTACTAATGCCAGAAGTGGAAACTGTTCTCAGGATTGCGCTTACTGTGCTCAGTCCTGCCGTTCAAAAGCTGACATTGATAAGTACAAATGGGTCGCAGATGAGAAATTATATGCAGACAATGACTTTGTCAACGAGCATCATTTATCACGCCACTGTATCGGACTTAGTGGGATGAAATTTACCGATGCAGAGATTGAAGAATTGGCTGAAAAAATTCGAAAAATGAAAGAACAGGGAACACACCTGTGTTGTTCTATCGGTTTTCTGACAGAAAAGCAGGCATTGATGTTAAAGGAAGCCGGACTTGACCGCATCAACCATAACTTGAACAGCAGCCGTGCTTATTATCACAACATCTGTTCCACTCACACATTTGAACAACGTGTTGCTAATATAAAAATGCTTCAAGGGCTTGGTTTTGAAATCTGCAGCGGCGGCATTATTGGTATGGGCGAAAGCAAAGAAGACGTGGTAGATATGTTACTGGAGCTTCGCGAGATCCGACCGGAGGCACTTCCAATCAACTTCCTTCTTCCAATTCCGGGAACGCCTTTAGAGCACGCCGATATGTCCGCTCTCACAACAGCTTACTGTATGAAAGTCCTCTGTCTTGCAAGACTTTTAGTTCCGCAGTCCGATATCCGCTGTGCCGCAGGACGTGAGATTTATTTTAAAGGAGAAGTAAAAAATCTGCTCCGCGTCGTTGATTCCATATTTGCCTCAGGATATCTTACCGCTGGCGGACAGGGAATCAAAGATACAATCCAGGCAATTGAAGACGCCGGATTCACTTATGAGATTGAGTCCGCTTAATAAGTTTAACGTCTTTGCACATCATTAAATAATAAGGAGAGTTTTACTATGACACATGACAATACAAATACACAGACATTTCGAAAAACAAGTACTTACGCTATGGTCGTAACCGCACTTATGGCAGCTGTGACCTGCATTCTCGCACCATTATCTGTTCCAATTGGTCCGGTGCCAATTTCACTTACTAACTTTGCGATCTACCTGTCTCTCTATCTGTTAGACTGGAAAAAAGGAACTTTAAGTTACCTGATCTACCTGTTGCTCGGATTGGTAGGGCTTCCGGTATTCTCCGGATTCACAGGTGGACTGGCAAAACTGGCAGGTCCGACCGGCGGATACATCATCGGATTTATTCCAATGGCAATCATCGCAGGTATTGTCATCGACAAATTCACCAACCGTGGAATCCAGATCCTTGGAATGATCGTCGGAACTGCAATCTGCTACGCATTTGGAACAGCATGGTTCTGCCTCCAGGCCGGATATACAGTAGGCGCAGCACTTGCAGTCTGTGTCATTCCTTTCATTCCTGCGGATCTGTGCAAAATGGTCATTGCAATGATTATCGGACCGATGGTTCGCAAAAGACTTGGAACTGTAGCACAGCAATAATTACACCAGATGATTTTATAAAAGCATACAGATAAAGATATAAAAAGAGAGTAGAGCACCTATCAAAATGGCAGGTGCTTTTCTTATGCTCATTTTACGGAAAGGAAGAGCGCATGGCAGGGCTTATTTTATGGGTGATGAACATGATATATCAAAAAAGATACGTTTACTATATCAAAGATGAATACTTTGAAAAAGTACAGGATTCCAACTTCATGCAGAACAAAGAGGGCGGTACACATCGTCCTATATCATTGTCATCAGAAATGTTCCCAATGTAAGCAGCACAATTCCTGCAACAGATTTCTGGTAATCATCAATGCAGTTCCAATTCCAATCAGACATACACAGTTTGTCCGCTTATATAAAAGTCCATATAGAGTTGACGCGCTTTGTTCAACCAGACAAACTGCTCTGCGGTCATACCGTTGTATTTGATAAATCCCATAGCCGCAAAGGGGAACGCACCTAAGATACAAACCCAACTGAGGGTTTCCGTTCCGAACCGTGGTCGGAGCAGGAAATACAAACCCACCGCCACACCGCAGGCAAGGACAGAAAAAATGAACCGTCTGAGAGACAGTCCAAAAAACATACTCTCCGTATAATTACGGATTTCCTTATTTATCTTTACTTCCAATCATAGCACCTCCTTTTTGAGTACAAAAAAATCGCCACCTGCTGTGAAGTGACGATTTGTGTATTTGATATTCTGTTTTAACGGATAAGCCAACTGTAATCTTTACGGCAGTCAAAGATATAATCCACATAAACCGTATCATCTTGGATTTGGTAAAGAACAAGATACCACTTTGCAACAAACATCTTATGATATTTATTCGTCGGTATATACGCTTCTTCAAAAAACGGAAAACGCTGCGGCATACGTTCTAAAGAACGCATTGCTTCCATAAGCTCTTGCTTCTTCGTTTTGGCAGCATCTTTATTAACTTGTGCCATAAAACGAATATGTGTTCCCAACATACGCTTTGCTCTGTCGGAAACAATGACTTTATATTTTTTATCTGACATAAGCTTATACCTCTGCGATTACGTCGTCAAGGTAAGCATCGAGCTCATCAAGAGTGCTGCCGTTTCTTCCTGCTATTCTGTCTTCTTCGACAGCAAGCAGTTCTTCTCTTAGCTTCAGCATTTTTTCCCGACGGTTATAAGTTTCAATATCCATAACAACCAAATCTCCTTCACCATTCTTTGTAAGGAATATTGGCTCTGCCGTTTTACGACACATATCTGCAATCTCGTTGTAGTTCTGGCGGATTGCTGCTGATGGACGAATATTCATATTTGCACCTCCTTAAAACAGTTGCGATAGTAATATTCCAACCATATTATACTCATTTCATACAACAAAGTCAACAGATATAGAAAAATTTACATTTACAAGCCCATCATTTCTCTTACAACACGGTCTGCCATTTTTACTGCACCCACCAGAACGAGCATATTAAAAACAAGCTCCCCTATATAGCTCCATACCATTGTAACCGCCGCAGCATCGGGATTGACCACAGGCGGAGAAGAAGCAAACAGGGAAAAGATAATGCAGACAAGCACGATAACCGCACCTTCAACACTTTCTGTTCTTTTGGTAGTTCTTTGTTAGCTGTTACTTTTCAGATACAGGTAGCGTGATTTGGCTTCCATTCGTACGACCTGATGTTGGCGTTACTGCCGAAATTGTGTTAGGCACTCTTTTTATTTTACATTTTGTTTTGCCCAATTCTTTAATAATTTTTCAATCAAATCAACCTGCTGCTTTGGAGTATACGCTGTTGGAAAATATTTACCAATTCTTTCCAATGGCAATTTAATCTGTTCTTTCTGATTCGGTTTGATTTCCTGCAGAATCTCATAAATCTTATCCATATCAAGGCATTTCTGTTGGCTCATACGCTTTAACCGATTTGCTTGAGAAATGTTAGGAATGCTCTGTTCCAGTTCCATGACTGCATGGAGTTCATACTGTTCTTCTTCGCTCAGAAACGGTATCTCCACTGCTGACCGGATCGCAAGTATTTCTTTATCAACCATATCCAGTATCTTCGGAATCAGATGGGTTAACCGGATATATCGCTTAATCTGTGTCACACTTTCGCCAACCATACTGGCGAGCTGTTCATTGCTTCGCTTGCCTCCTGCTCCGCCTTTTTTCTGGATTTTTACTTTTCCAAATTCCTGTAATTCTGCTTTCAGTTCTGATACATTCACCAGTTCTGTCTTGCACTTCGGTTCCAGTGGGTCCGAAGTATCCGCTTCTGCTCTGCCCTGGTGCTTCATTGCTTCCAGACGCATTTTATAGGCAAACGCTTTTTCGCTTGGCAGTATCTTCTCTCTTTGGAGATTACTATCCACCATCGCTATAACCGACTGATCATCATCCAGTTCCCGGATAATGACCGGCACTTTTGTAAGCCCTGCCCATAGTGCTGCTTCTTTCCGTCTGTGCCCGGATATGATTTCATATCCATCACCATATGGATTTTTTCTCACCAGAATCGGAACTAATACGCCTTCCTTCTCAATACTGCATCGCAGTTCAAACAGTTCCTGATTTCTCTCTACCTTAAACGGGTGTCCTTCAAAGCTATGCAGCTCTTCGCGGAAATTAAGGACTTCTACGAATTCACCCGATGTAGACAACACACGACTTCATCTGTACTTCCGTTGTCCCAATCCACACCCAATACATTTCTGCCATTCATATATAGCGGAAATTTAAACCGGAGACCTCTTAATATTCTGCCATCCTTTTGTTCTTCCTCATAGATAAACACATCCGACAGGAAGCTCTTCAAAAATGTCTTCTTTTCCAGATCTGTAAATTTATCATACAGCTTATCAAAGAATAAAAGGAACTGGTAAACATTATCTTCTGAGATTTTGTCCTGCCTGATATTATATAGTCTTGTTTCGACTTCTTCCATGGCATTCTCAATATCAGTGATTTCATCATATAATTTATCTAGCCGTTCCTGCATGTCATTATATTTTTTGTCATAATTCTTATCGGATACAGATAAATGATCCATCTGGTCAGCAAGCCTGTTCTTCGCCCCGGTTGTCTGGTTCAGTCTGTCTTTTAATCCATCATATTCCCTGTCAAGCTCCGTTGTATCAATGCTGCTTCCTATCTGCTTACGGATTTCCTGCTCAAACTTTGGGTTCTTTACAAATTTACGGATAATTTCCTCAACTGCCGCATTAATCCTTTCCTCATTCCACTGTCTTTTATAAGTACAGCGGTGTCCGTCCACAAGCTTCCTGTGTTTGCACGCATAATAGAAATAATCCTTGTAATGGCCTCCATCCGGATGCTTCTTGCGGTTTACATTACCATACATACCACTTCCACAGACAGGACATTTGATAATTCCAGATAAAATATGCTCATGTTCAAGGCTGTGCGTTTTTACCTGTAAAACACCTGTCTCCTGACGCTTTCTGTATGCCTGATTCCACATTTCTTCTGATATGATTGCCTCATGGATTCCATCATTTAACATGTATTCCTTTTGTTTTACGATATGATATTCATTCCTTGTTCCCGGAATCTTCTCATTTTTTCTTCTTCCAAATGCAATCTTACCGCAATATATCGGATTGTCCAGCACCCCTTTGACAAATGATGTCGAGAAACCTTCGATTGTGTTATTCTGGCGAAGCTTTTTCTTATAACCACTGTTATTTAAAAATGCAGCTATCGCAGCCATTCCCATCGTTGTATTGACGAATTTATCATATATAATACGGATAATCTCTGCCTCATCCTCTGCAATGATAAGCTCACCATTTACCAGCTGATAGCCATATGGAGCAAAGCCTCCATTCCATCTGCCTTCTCTCGCTTTCTGTCTGCGGCCTTCCATTGTCTGGACAAGTATATTCTCACGCTCTATCTCTGCTACTGCAGATAACACAGATATCATCAGTTTCCCGGCATCCTTAGAGCTGTCAATCCCATCCTCTACACAGATAAGATTAACCCCATAATCCTGCATTTTCTGCAATGACGATAAAACATCTGCAGCGTTTCTTCCAAATCGTGACAGCTTAAATACCAGCACATAATCAACATTGTCTTTGCCACTTTCTATATCCGCAAGCATCTGCTTAAACTGTGGTCTGCCTTCCACGCTTTTGCCAGATTTACCCTCATCAGAATATTCACCGACGATAGACATTTCCTGATAATCTGCGTATTTTCTAAGCTTGTCCTTCTGTGCATCAAGACTGTAGCCTTCTACCTGCATGGAATTGGAAACTCTTGTGTATATGTAACATTTCTTCTGTTTTTTCATCAGATGTTATCTCCTTTTTACTTCCTTGGAAACCTCTTTAATGCTTTCAAGATATGCTTTTTCGACTGGCGTCAAAGTAATCTCCTGATATTTTCTGTATTCTGACTTTGCTTTCTCCAACGCCTGTTTATGACTTACAGAACCAACTCCAGTTAAAAGTTTTCTATTTCCTGATGACAACACACTATCCAGCTGCTTTACATAATCATCCATATATATTGGCTTATGCTCAATTGCATTAATTTCAGCAAGATCAAAACAACCAGAAACAAGATTGTTTAATACTTTGAGTTCATTTTCTTCAAGATAATTCTTTGCAATTTTAAAGAATCTAACAGACTCTTCGCTATGAGGATTGTAATCTACACTCGTAGCATACAAATCAAGAACCTGACGATACAAGACCTTTTCTGATGATCGGATATCCCTGATTCTATCCAGTAATTCTTTCCAGTAATTTCCTCCACCATTGCCTTTCAGTCGCTCATCATCTATCGTAAATCCCTTAATCATATATTCTTTTAACCGCTTTGTTGCCCACTGTCTGAATCTTGTTGCAATCACTGATTTAATACGGTATCCAAGAGATATAATCATATCTAAATTGTAATAAGTAACATTATATGTTTTTCCATCATCTGCAGTTGTTCGGAATTTCCGAACAACTGAATCCTTATCCAATTCCCCTTCTTCGAATATATGCTTTATATGTTCACTTATATTTGATTTACTGCATTGATATAATTCAGTAAGCTGCTGTTGTGTCAGCCACACTGTATCATCTTCTATTTTAACTTCTATATTTGTCTGCCCATCATCAGTCTGATATATAAGTATTTCCCCATGTTCATCGGTTCCAATTTTATCTGCCATAAGCACCTCTCCAATCCATTACTTCTTAGTTATGAAATATGAACACATGTGTTCACTATTGTCCCAACAAAATTTTATCATCATTCCAACCTCTGTTCAACCAGAACTTTTTCCATTATACAGTGCAAAATAAAAGAGACTCCACTCGCCATGAATGAAGCCTCCTGATATATGTATACATCCTACAGCATATTATCTGCAGGATGCCGGCTGCCTACGCAGCCTTTTTGTCCAGAAGCTGTTTTACTCCACCTAAGTAATAACAGAATCTGTCAAATTGTTTCTGCCTGCTTACTTTCTCGTCATCAATGGAATCCTTGATCATCATGCACATCTCCACTTCATCTCTTATCTGTGGTGCGTATTTAATAATCATGTCTGCAAGAAAGCTACAGCAGCGTTCAAAATCCTTGTTCATTGCCAAGCCTCCTTAAAATATAATCCTGTGAACAATTCACAGAACATATTTTATCGCAAGGCTTTTAAAAATGGAATAGATTTTACCAAACGGCAGTTTTCAAAAAAACTTATCTGTCAAAAATTAATTTCTCCCACGGTTCATATCCTGCCATGTAGCCGAATTCTTCCTCATTTCTGAATCCTTCAAGAAGTTTTTCTTTTACACCATCTAATATAGCTTCATCAATATCTCTGAACTTCATATGCTTATATAAACCGGACTTTCTAAAATCATACATCGTACCCACATTATCAAGAAGATGTTTTACCACCTTATATGTTCCCTCTACATCTTTCCCTGCACATACAATATCAAGCATTGGCGAATACTCATTATATTTTCCCATTTCCAATGTATGTGCAACTGCCTGTACCTTCCCTGACAAAAATCTCGCATAACCGATATCATTTTCCCGCAATGCCAGTCCCGCCATTGTGGAAAGCACAAAATTAAGTGTACTAAATCCGGAAAGAATAATATTTTCATATTTCTCATATGCTTCTTTGATTTTTCCCTGCTCCTGGAGTAATCTTCCCTGATAACAACTTTTCATAGGATCGTGTTCTGAAAAATAGTCCAGATATTTTTCTGCCTTGGTGTAATCCTTCTTACGTAAATAAAATCCAAATAAGGAATCTGCTGCATGATGCTGTATCTCTTCATTCTCATCATGTAGTGCCAGCTCATACCATGCGTTAATCTGCTTATCATATTTTTCCTGATTCGTGCATTTATCCGTTATTCTTCTTGCATCAAGCATTACCGCAGTCTGCCAGATAAGCATGTTACAATTCGGATATTCCTTTATAAGTCTCAATGCCCATTCATAAGTCTTTTCATAGCCTTCTTCTGAAAACATCCTGTCCATCTTCCTGATAATTTCTTCGATTTCAGTATCTGAAAGTTTTTCATGAAAAGAAAGTAATGTATCAAGTGAAATATCAAGCAGTCTTGCAATTGGTGCCAGCAGTTCAATATCCGGCTTGGAATTACTATTCTCCCATTTGTTTACAGCCGGTGTCGTCACGCCTAATCTGTTTGCCATCTCCTCCTGCGTCATACCAGCTTCTTTTCTATATTTTTTTATAACAACGCCTATATCCATTTGCTTCATCTCCTAAAAAAATTCAAAAGCTTTTGTATACTCAGCATATCAGATTCATATAGATTGCACAATTGAACAGTGTTTAATTTCTATTCAATTTAATTAACCAGCAGGAAAAAAGTGCATAGCCGAGCGGCAGACCAATGATCAAAGCTACGCATATGGTGCCAACCGTAAACATCAGTCCCTGTAACTGCAGACATAAATTTAATTGTTTATTTGTCATACCCACAGCCTGTAATACACCATATTCCTGCTTTTTTGTCGTAATATTCATGATCATGGTGTTTGCCATATTCATAAAACCGATGAGTCCTACAACCGCCATAAACAGATAACAGCCAAGCTTCATCATGCTGCTTGCAAATTCGGCAGATTGTAACTGCGCATGATAAGTATCCATTTTTATATGCGAAGTATTAGAAATCAAAGTATTCAGACTTTGTTCTACAGATGCCACATCTTTTTTATCACAGTCCACCCACAGATAGCCATAGGCTGTTCCTCTCGGATTCATGGAACGATATACACCTTCCGGAATGACAAGATAAGTGTCCGCACTTACAAAAGATCCTGCAATCTTTCCCTGATAGGTATAGGTTCCACTTCCATTCTCAAAGTCAAATACAATAGATTCACCCGGAGCATATCCATCTTGTTCCATCCACGCCGACCAGCCAAAGAAAATATCACCATTCTTTACCGCCTGATCATAGTCCATAGAACCAATATCCCCATCTTGGCGCATAAAATCAAAATCCTTTTTACTCACAACAGCAGCCGGAAATCTTGTTCCGCTCAGATTTACAGAGACAATCTCTCTCGTCATGACATCTGTCACTCCCGGAATGCTTTTGATTTCTTCAATCAGCGAATCATTCAATGGATTATCCGTCAGAATCGTATCCAGATTATTCTCCGGATATCTTTCATCATACTCAGAAGAATAGTCAAGCTACAGTTCAAATTGTCCATGATTAACGGAAAGACGTGCTTCATGCTCCGTATCAATATTTCCCACATAATTAGAGATAATCACAAACAATGCGCAGGAAAGCCCCAGTGTGAGGATGGTACCAATGGTTCTTTTTGGATTACCCGTTATATTTGCCATTGCCATAGAAAACACGGTGACATTTTTTCTGCCATTTCGTTTTCCTTTTTTTGTGTTTCTGCATTTTCTAAATACCGTGTTGCTTCGATAGGTGAAATCCTTGAAACAATTTTCATTGATTTGCGCAGTGCCAAAGCAACGGTAAGAAATGATACGAAAATACATAGAAGTATAACAGGCAGGGAAAACAGTGGCACCTGCTGATTTTGGACTCCCATAGAACCAGTTTGGGTTGATACAAGATTCCCCTGTTCTACCAGCCAGTTAAAACCGCATTTTGCAATCAGAAAACCAAGAAGCAATCCAACTGGTATTGAAGAAATTGTCAAAAACATACCCTCTCTGAAGATCAGCGGCAGCGGAGACCAAGGAAAACATATAAAACAGTATAACACAAAATAAACGTGACATGGTGAACTGATTGAAATGCTTCTAATTTTTGTCGCAAATAATTGATTGAACAATAAGGAGATAGGATTGACTGCTGGGACGCCGAAAAGGATTTAAAAACCACACCCGGATCAGACTGTGCATTGACTTCACTTGCAGTCGATGAACCACTTGAATATGCGCGATTATATCTTGAGGGAAATTGCAAATGTGGGTAAATGCCGAAGATTCATTATCAGAAAATGCAATCTGACACATAGAATAAACAAGAGGACTTGCAAGGTTTGTGACCTTCTTTCAAGCCCTCTTATGTATCATTGCGGTACTGGCTGTGTCCGTTCCGTAAAGGACTGCCCTAAGTGTATCGGCTTCACCTTGTTCCTTTACCTCACTATTCACAAATCACTTTTGCTATTTTCGCAATAATATTGCAAATAAAACAATTAGAACTAATATAATTATCAAAAAAATAAACCTTATTTGACCATGAAATCCTAATCCAATCCACTGCAATACTATTATTAACACAAAAACTAATAACGCCCAATACTCTTTTTTCACGATTTTCCTCCTTTCTTGAAGTGGTGCTAGAATATAAATAGTACAAGTCAAAATGAGAATTCCTTATACAGTATTT
>OASQ01000092.1_pt1 | contig 59931 bp, 54 predicted proteins | sample 1475771 | NCBI WGS metagenome assembly OASQ01 (sample SAMEA2579910, study PRJEB22360) | human gut metagenome | reverse complement strand
GCTTCGTCCATTTCTGGCTTGCGTCAAAGGTGCCCGCGCCGCCCGCCATGCCTACAGCGTGGACGTACTCGTACCCAACCGTCGCGAAACACTCGAGGCCTTCCCCGAGATTCCCTGCGATCGGGCAACCATTGATGACTATCTGCGCCTCATGCTGAAAGGGGCTTCGAAATGAAACGCGCCTTTATGTCCGAACTCGCCATCGTTCGCACGCTCATCCCGAGCATCGCGGGCGTCGGCCTGTTTTTATTCGTCGTGCTGTCCCTCGCCAACACGTCGGTCGGCGACTCTGGCACAAGTGCCGGCGCCTGCGCGGTCAGTGCCATGTCGCCCATCATGGTCATGAGCTCGCTGGCCGGCTTCGACAATCAAAATAGCTGGGAGCGTTATCGGGCAACGCTGCCCTTCTCGCGCAAAGACATTATTTGTGCACGCTACCTGAGCGTTATTGTCTTCTCCGCCGTCATGGCATGTGCAGCTACGCTTTTGCGTATCGTCGCCATCCCGCTCTTCAACAGCGCGGGCATTCCTTCGACGGGACAGACGGTCTTTGAAATCGCAATCGCCTCGGCAGCCTCGATGCTCATTTCCCTCATGATGGTGTTTTTGGCGCAGCCGCTGTTCTTTCGATTTGGACACATGGAGGCGCTGCGCCTATCCGTCGGCCTGTTTGCCATGCTCGGGTGCCTTACCATGGCAACGTTGAGTTCCTCCAACCCCATCAGCAACTGGCTCATGTCGATTGCCGGAGCGAATCCCGATCCCGCCGTCCTTGGCTGTCTGTGCGCAGGAATTGCCGTACTGGCCCTCGTGCTATGTGCAATCAGCTGCACCATCAGCATCAAGGTCTATCGAGCACGCGACCTGTAATCGACAGCTAAAGGGCTTGGGCGGCACCCCACCTCATTTACTAGATAAGAAGAAGCAGCAACAACGTCGCTACCACCCTTCACGACATGCCGCTTAGATCTCGGCAACCAAAGAGAAGCCGACAGCATATCTTCGATTCGAGCCTTAACCAAATGCCCTCTCGAACTATGGCCCCTGTCTCACCACAGCGATATCAAAGCTTCATGGCGGGACGGTATCATCGGACGAGCGCCGTAATCTGGCGCGGTCGTTCTTTGGGGAGGCATTTCACCCGTGTCGTGGGTCGCAGCAGCATTTGTGTCGGCTTTCTTTGCCGGCATCACATCTATCCTGGCCAAATGCGGCATCAAGCAGACCGACTCCGATGTCGCGACGGCCATTCGCACCTGCGTGGTGCTCGTTTTCGCCTGGGCAATGGCGGGCATTTCTGGATCCATTGGAACCATTGGCAGCATCGAATCCAGATCCTGGCTCTTTCTCGTCCTCTCGGGACTCGCTACCGGCGCTTCGTGGATCTGTTACTTTAAGGCGTTGGGCATCGGAGACGTCAATAAGGTCGTACCGGTCGACAAGATGAGCACCGTACTCGCTGCACTGATCGCCATCGTGCTTTTTGGCGAGACGAGCAACCTTGCGGTTAAGTTCGTGGGAACCGCTGTCATCACCCTCGGCACGTTTTTAATGATCGAGAAGAAGCAGTCTGCCGGACCCGAGCGGCAGCAAGACCGGACCTGGCTCGCTTACGCCCTCGGTGCCGCCGCGTTCGCGGCGCTCACGTCCATCCTTGCCAAGGTTGGCATCGAAGGCGTCGAGTCCAACCTGGCCACGGCAATCCGTACCTGTGTGGTACTGGTTATGGCATGGGCAATCGTGGCAGCCAAGGGAAAACTGGAGCAGGTCGCGCACGCTGACCGGCGCGAACTCACATTTCTCGCAACATCGGGCATCGCGACCGGAGCATCGTGGCTGCTCTATTACTATGCCATCGCTGCAGGCCAGGTGAGTGTCGTGGTGCAGATCGACAAACTATCGATTGTCGTATCGGTACTATTTGCGCGCCTGGCATTCAACGAAAAACTCTCACGACGCAGCGCCATCGGTCTCGCCCTCATCGTCCTGGGCACCGCCGCGCTCGCAGTTTGGAAGTAGCGCGGCCAGCGGCCGCTACATCCTCACACCTGGCCTGGGATGCCTGTACTGACCGTGGGATGCCGTGCGCTTACCGTGCGAGATGGCAAATTTGGGACAACAGTGCAGGCAACGAAGGCAGGCTGCGCACTCCGGCTTTGTCCAGACGGGAAGGCCGTCTCGCATCTCAATCGCCGCCATGGGGCAGCGCTTGGCACACAGGCCGCAGCCGATGCAGCGATCGGCATCGACAGCAAACTTGCTCGTCTGTTGCATGCGCGGCAGCCCAATTGCGTGATACGCGCACGATGCAAACAGAGGCACGCGATGGCGCATCATGTTGCCCGTGCGGCGCGCCCGCACCGCCTCGATCACGGCATCAATCTGCGCCTCGGCAGCCCTATTGATACCCTCAACCTTTTGAGGGTCAGACAGGTCGAAAACAGGCGTCCAGGTATCGGGCATCTTGACGCTCATCGCCGCATCTAACTCGAGCCCACGCTCGTGTAGCAGATCGCGGGCGAACTTGGCCGATTGCCCAGTCGTCGAACCATATGTCGAGACATAGAACGTATAGGGGCGCTCGCCGCCCTTTGTGCCGGCAGCAACCGATAGGTCGACAGTCTTCAAAAACTCGATCATTGGCGTCGGCAAGCCCCAGGCGTATACCGGGGCGACAAACCCCAGCCGACGGGGGCCTTCCATCACAGCAAGGTGAAGGATCTCGGCATCAAAGCGCTCAATCGACATAACTTTGTCGTCTGTCGCCGCTGCAATGCGACGCGCCACATGATCGCTGTTCCCCGTCGCGCTAAAGTACAGAATCATCTCGCACCTCTGGAATTGACTCGTGAAAAAGCGCGCTACTTGCGCAGCGGCTTGGGCAGCGGAATGCCGGCGGCGATAACGGCGGCGATGATCATGCAGACGATACCCTTGAGTGGGAAGCACATGAGCAGCAGGCCCACGACCATGACCGGCTGGCGCATGACAGCGCCCATCGTCGAGGCCGTGCAGACGGCGACGCAAAAGACCGGATCGGCACCGGTAAGAATGGCAAGACCATAGCCCAGGCTTACGCCCGAGAAGATAACGGGGAAGAAGTGGCCTCCGCGCCAACCCAAGTTGATGAGGGCGGGGGTCAGCATGGCTTTGACAAGACCGGTCGCGATAAGCACGCCGGCGGGAATGGTCAGGTAGGTTTCCATGAGCACGTCGGCCTGGGTCTCGCCGGCAAACATGGTGTAGGGCAGGACCGTGCCGCAGATGGCGAGCGCCAGACCGGCCAGCATGGCTTTGACGACAGGACAATCACCTATTGCATGGGACAGCGCCTCGCTTGCATGCTCGGAGACAAAGTACAGCCAGCCGCAAACGGTGCCGACCAACGCCAACGGAATGAGCCAGGCAAGTTCCAAGTTGCCCACCTCGGCGGACTCGAACCTGGGCATGCCCATGCCGCCGCCCACAAGCTGGCCAAGCAGCAGGTAGGTGCCCAGACCGCCGGCAATCGCAATGCCGTAGACCATCGTCTTTTGCGCCTTGGGCAACTTGATGGTGATCTCGCCGGACGCAGAGCCCTCGTCGCCGTCGGCGCTACCGGCGAGCGGTGCCACGAAGCCAAAGACGGGCGCCGTAAAGAGCGCCGTCAGGGCAGCCTGGGTGCCCAGCAGCGTGAGCTCCCTAAACTCGGCGCCAAAGCGACGCATGCGGTCGCCGACCCAGCTGCACAGACCCGCGATAACACCGGTCAGGCCGGCCTCCGGTCCAATGCTGCCGCCAAACAGCAGCGGCAGCAATGCCGCGAGCGAAAGCTTGCCCAGGTTGTCGTAGGGGTAGTGCCCGTCTTGCTTGACCTTAGCCATCACCTGGTTGAGGTCATCGGTCCTGGTGCCCGTCATCTTTTCGTACAGACCGATTAGCAGGCCGCCCAGCAGGCAGACAAAAAACGGATACGGCAAAAAGCCAAACGGGCCGCTGGCAAGCTCGGGCGAAGCGACGCCCAGCGCGTGCGGAATCTCTGTCCATAGATAGTCGATACCGTGCTCCATCGCAAAAAAGAACAGCCAGACTGCGGCACCCGCGAGTGCGCCGGTCACAGCAACGCTGGCCAAAAACAGCGCTCGGTTCGTGGGTTTAGCGAGCTTATCCATCGGGTCCTCCCGCGGTCAAAGTCGACATAGATACGTTTTATTGTAGAGCGAGTGTGGCCCAGTCAAGCCAACCATCTGCGCTGCAAACGGAGCCACCGGGGACCACGGCGGGACAGGCTCAAGACTCATCCGTTGATAATCGAAACAATCTCGCGCAAATCGTCGGCAAAGTAGATGCCGTGCTGGCGCCTCGGGCTCGAAAGCCCTTTATCAATCATGTGCCCGAGCAGCGCCTTGAGGTCGTTGTAGTAACCGTCCAGGTTATACAGGATGCACGGAGCACTCAGGTGCCCCAACGACACCGCGGACATGACCTCGGCAATCTCCTCGAGCGTGCCCGTCCCACCGGGAAAGGCGATGAACGCATCGCCGAGCTCAATCATCTTGGCTTTGCGCTCGGCCATATCACTCGTCACGATGAGGTCGTCGATACCGTCATGTTGAAACTCGGCCTCGATAAAAAAAGCTCGGCTCAACACCCGTCACGTGTCCGCCAGCATCGAGCACGCTATCGGCGAGCGCACCCATCAGGCCCGATTTGGACCCGCCGTATACCAACGCGTGTCCGTTGGCGCCAATCCAGTTGCCCAGCTCCTGTACCGCAGGCAGAAATGCTGGGTCGTTACCGACACTGGCACCCAGATACACGGTGATATTCATATTCAGTCCCCCTCATCGTGACGCGCGGCGCCCGCTCTAGCGTTGGCGGCGCCGATATTCGCGCACGCGGCGCGACAGGTCGGCGAGCTGGTCGCGATCGAGCTCTTCCAAATGCTCAAGATCGTCCATAAAGCGCGCCATGGTGTCCTTTTGACGCATCTTGATGAGCGTATTGCAGTAGTTCACCGCCACGCCCGTGAGCATGGCGATGTAGAAGATGCTAATAACGCTCAAGACGACGGTAATAGCGCGGGCAACCGGTGTTTCGGCCGGAATGTCGCCAAAGCCGATGGTCGAGACCGTCTCGAAGCTAAACCAAAGTCCATCGCCAAAGGTGAGGGTCGTAGGCTCGGACAGCCAGACAGCCGTCGAGCACAGCAGGTAAAAGATAAGAAACAGACCCGTGATGCGCGCAAAGCCAGCCTGTCGCAGCACATCGGCAAGCGTCCTCAACTTGTTCATCGCGACCCCTTTTCCCAGACGCCCAATCACGTTCGCCCGGTATTGTCCCACAACCGGCAGCTAAGGACGTTCCTTTTGTGCCGGCAGAAAGGGACTGTCCCCAGCTGCCGGGCGGGAGCGTTTAGCGGTACAGCTGCCAACTGGGCAGGCTGAGCTGGTATCCTTATGCGGTAATGTCTCGATTCGTTAGGATTGCATGTGAGAGCTGCCACTGCCCTTCGTTCAGTTATATGTCGCGCCCTGACCATTGTGCTTGCCGCGCTTGCCGTGCTGAGTTCAATCGCGCCTGTTCAGGCTTTTGCCGATGACTCTAGTCAGCCAGTCAAGACGGTCCGCGTTGGTTGGCTCGTCAACAACGAGGGCTTCCAGGACGGCACCCCCGGCGAGCGTCTCTCGGGATGGGGTTACGAGTACCTCCAGACCCTGTCGTACTACACGCCCGGCTGGCGGTACGAATACGTCTCCGGCACCTTCACCGAGCTTTTGGACATGCTCGAGGCGGGCGAGATCGACCTCATGCCCAACATCTCCTACTCCGAGGAACGTGCCCAAAAGCTGCTCTTTTCCTCGAACCCCGAGGGCACCGAGCGCTACTTCATCTACGCCAAGCCCGATCGCGACGATCTGGCCAAGGGTGACCCCCAAGCGCTCCAAGGCCTTACCATCGGCTGCAACCCGGGCGTTATGCAAACCTTCGTTGGCCAGCAGTGGCTCGCCAACGAAGGTATTACCTGCACCTATAAAGAAATCAACACTGGCGGTGCCCTCTTTGACGCGCTCGCAAACAACGAGGTCGATGCCATCATCATGAACGACACGACCTCGTCACCCAGCGCCTCCCCCATGTTCTACATTGGTTCGAGCGACTACTATTTTGCCGTCCCCAAAAGCCGCCCCGACCTGATGGACGACATCAATGCCGCCATGTCGGCAATCGCCCGCGTCAACCCACGCTATATCGACGAAGTCAAATCTAACTACTCGGCCCAAAACAGCGGTTCATCATCGCTCAACGGCCCCGAACGTTCCTGGCTCAAAACAAATGACAACACCATCACGCTCGGCTACATTACGGGCAGACTCCCCTACTGCAACGAAGACGAAAACGGCGAAATGGAAGGCTCGCTCGCATCGCTTGCGACGACGTTGCACGATAAATTTGGCATTACGGTCAAAACCGTCGCCTTTGATAGCTACAAGATGATGTCAAATGCCCTGTCAAAGGGAAGCACAGACGTTGTGCTGCCGGTATACCGAGATTACTGGTTTGCCGAGCAATCAGGCGTTGTGCAGTCGATATCGTTGGGGACCATATCCCTCACCGCCATCCACACCGGCAGCGACCTGAACAAAGACCTTCAGAACATCGCCTGTACCAAATCATCGTTTGTCAACAAAAATGCACTTGAAAGTCTGTTCCCCACAGCGACCGTGACCGAATACCAATCCGACGATGAAGCGTTCGACGCCCTCAGGAAGGGAACGGCGCACTGCATCGTCGCTCCCAGCTCACGCATAAAAACCATCGGCGACCGTCATGATCTCAAGGACTACGAGACGGTCGAGCTCCCTGACACCTGTGAGCTCTCGTGCTGGATTTCGCGCGGAAAGCCCGAGCTGCTGGGAATCATCAACAAGGGCATTATCAATGCCGGAGAATCGCTCTCCGCAAGCAATTACTCCTCCACGTCGTACACGACCCAGGAATCAGACACGCTTCAATTCCTTTTTCGCAACCGCACCGCCATTGCCGCTACCCTCATCGGTATGTTGTCGGTCGGCATCGTCCTGCTCATCTGGTCGCTCGTGCGCGCTCGAACCGAGCGCAAAAAAGCCGACGCTGCCAACGCCGCTAAGACGGCATTCCTCACGCGCATGAGCCACGACATCCGTACGCCGCTCAACGGTATCCTGGGCCTTATCGAGATTGAGGAATTGAAGGAAGGCGATATCAAGGTCGCCCGCGAGAGCCGTGCCAAGGCGCGCGTTGCCGCCAATCACCTGCTCTCGCTAATCAACGACATCCTCGAGATGGGCAAAATCGAAGACCGCAAGCTAACACTGGAGCATGCGCCTTTTAACCTCAAAGAGCTCTGTGACAATACGCTGGTTCTGTGCAAGCTCCGCGCGTCCAGTAACGGCATCACCATGCAGGACAATAGTCTGCCGTACGCCACGGGGCCATACATGATCGGCAGTCCCACCCATATCCGACAGATCATGATCAACCTGTTAGACAACAGCATTAAGTACAACAAGCACGGCGGCTCCGTCACCTTTAGTTCAAAGACCAGGCCACTCGATGACGGGCGCGCGCTCTTTTGCTTTAGCGTTTCGGATACCGGCATTGGCATGACTCCCGAGTTTTTACAGCATATCTATGAGCCGTTTGCCCAAGAAGGTGACGATGCGCGCAGCAAGTTCCAAGGAACCGGCATGGGCATGCCAATCGTCAAGTCGCTTATTGAACTGATGGGCGGCACCATCGAAGTCACCAGTGAGCTCCATGTGGGCACCTCGTTCTACGTGGAGATTCCGCTCGATATCGACGAGAATCCCCAGGCGCGGGCGAATACGGTTGAGAGTGCGCCCGACTGCTCGCTCACCGACATGAACGTGCTGCTCGCCGAAGACAACGAATTGAATGCCGAGATTGCCCAGACGCTGCTAGAATCCGAGGGCGTCGTGGTCACCCGCGCCGCCAACGGCAACGAGGTCGTCGATCTGTACCTGTCGCATCCCGCCGGCAGCTTCGATGCGATCCTGATGGACATTATGATGCCGGACATGGACGGCTATGAGGCAACCCGCGCGATTCGTCTGAGCGAGAAGGTCGATGCAGCCGATATCCCCATCATCGCGCTCACCGCCAATGCCTTTGCCGAGGACGCCAAGGCGGCACACGATGCTGGCATGAACGCCCATCTGTCCAAACCGCTCGACTTTAACAAGCTCAAAAACATACTCGCCCGCATCAAGAAAAACGGATCCGTTTCGCTATAGTTTGTGCTCAACCACCACGCACGACCAGAAAGGAAGCCAACGATGTTTAGGCCCTTACGTCGAAAGAAACGCGCCATCACCGACGAGGAAGCGCGCGAACTGCTCGCCACCTGCAAGCGCGGCGTCTTTGCCGTCAACGGCGACGATGGCTACCCGTACGCCATTCCCGTCAACTACTTCTTTGACGCCGAGCACGACAAGATTTATTTCCATGGCGCCAAGGCTGGCCACAAGGTCGACGCACTCAAGCGCGATGACAAGGTCTGCTTTACCGTTTACGGAAACGAGTGGTACCAGGACGGCGACTGGGCTCCCTACGTTATGAGCACCGTCGTCTTTGGCCGTTGTCGCCTGGCGAATGACACCCCCGCGTTTATCGAAGACAAAGTCCGCCAGCTCGCCCTTAAGTACTACCCTTCTACCGAGGAAGTCGAAGAGGAAATCGCCAAGGACATTAAGGGCGTCCAGCTCTACGAGATTACGATTGAGCATCTTTGCGGCAAGCAAATTCAGGAAAAGTAAGCCCCTCAGCAGGTCTCATCAATAACAATATGGCCCGGTTCCAACCCACCTTGGAACCGGGCCATATTGTTATAAAGCGTCGGCGGCGATGTGCGCCAGCGCCTCGACGAGCTCTTGCGAGCTCACAGGCTTGCTCAGGTGCGCGTCCATGCCTGCCTCACGCGAAAGTCTGCGGTCGTCGGCAAAGGCGTTGGCGCTCACAGCGATAATCGGCGTGGTCACGGCATCCTCGCGATCGAGTGCTCGAATCCGACGCGTGGCCTCAAGGCCATCGATACCAGGCATCATGATGTCCATCAACACCACGTCGTACTCGTGCGGCACGCTCGCGGCAAATGCCTCAACGGCAGACTCGCCATCCTTAGCATGCGTCACGACGGCACCGGCACGGCTGAGCGTAAACTGCGCGATCTCGGCATTCAGATCGTTATCCTCTACGAGCAAAACGCGCAGGCCCTGGAGCGCATCGCCGTCGCCCGCATCTACGCGAACTGCCTGAGGAATCTCGGAGCGGTCGCACTTCTCGAACGGCAGGCGGATGATAAACGTCGTCCCCTGCCCCAAGACACTCGTAAAGCTCATGGTTCCGCCCATAAGCTCGACCAACTGTTTGGCAATAGGCGCGCCCAGGCCAGTTCCCGATGAAGCGCCCTCCACTTGCTGCTCCTCGCGGCAAAACGGCTCGTAGAGGTGTTGTTGGAACTCCTCGCTCATGCCAATGCCGTTGTCGGCGATCGTGTATTCATAGACGGGGACGCCATCCGCTGGCTCCACCTCGCGGCACACCAGGCGAACATAGCCGCCTTGGCGGTTGTACTTGACGGCATTGCCGGCAATATTGAGCAACAAGCGCTTGAGGTGCGTCACGCTCACCCGCGCATAGGGATGATTAAGCGTCTGCTGGTCGCAGATAATTGTCACCAGACGTTCCTCGGCCTGGCGCTCCAGAATATCGCGCACTTCGCAGTTGAGGGCCACCAAATTTATGGGTACGAGGTTCAGGTCGACCTGCCCGCTCTCCAGGCGACTCATATCCAGGGCCTCGTTGGCAAGGTCGAGCAGCAGTCCCGATGCCGTCCAGATTTTTGAACGGCACTCAGTCTGCTTTTGCAGATCGTCCGCATTGGCATCGCCAACCTCGACCATGCCGCGAATGCCGTTGATGGGCGTGCGCAGATCGTGGCTCATGCGGCGCAAAAACTCCGTCTTTGCCGAGTTGGCAGACGAGGCCTCACGCGCCGCCTTTGCCAGCTTGTCGCCATAGTCGCGCTCCTGCTGCAGCAAGTCCGTCAAACGTCGACGGTCAGCGCGGCGACGCACCATCACAACAACGGCTACAACACCGCTGTAGAGCACCAGCACGCCGGCAGCAACAGCCGCGACGACCTCAAAGTAGCGCCGCGCCGAGGCATAGGTGTACACGTAGAACCCGCGCGCTTTTCCAAATGTGCCCAAATACCACTCGCCATTGGCGTTGACCAATCTGACCTTACCAGCCGGGCACCGATCCTTTATACCGTCGACAATGAAGGCATCCGTCGCAGGCAGATCGAATACGCCCAATATGGTGGGTTCAACGGCATTGGTCGCAACGACCTTGCCATCGCTTTCAATCACGATATTGCCGCTGTCAATGGTCTCATAACCACCGAGCAGGCTCTGCAGCTTGAGCGTATTGCTTGCAACTGCCTTCGCGCTCTGATGCCTTACTGCGACAACGATGCCCTCGTCATCTTGCCGGGTCACGCAGCCAATGTCTGCGACCGAATCATCCGCAAGCGTGATGCGGGCGGTATAGGACTTAAGCGGATGGGCTGCCACCTCCAGCACGGGTGCTTCCTTGAGATACGTAGCGAGCGACTCGTAGCCCACGCCATCCGTCGAGGACTCGGACACCAAATTGCCCGATGCGTCCGTCACGATCAGTGCGCTCACGTTGAACTGGTCGGCATATTGCTCCAGCGTAGCGTTATCCACCGAACCGTCGCGCTCCATATCGCGCGCTGTCTCTCCGGCGATCTCCATAACGCGAATCAGGTTTTTGGTCGTATAGGCGCTATTAAATGCATCGTAGGAAAGGCTCTGCGTCGCCACGTAATCGACAACGTCGGCAAAGCGCTGCTCGGCTTGGGCCGTCGTGTAACCGTAGCTCATCATGCCGGCAACAACCGAGAGCGCTATCCCCAGCAGAGCGACAAAGAGCCATGCCCCCGCCGAACGATTGCCCCGCTCCTGAGCGGCGTGGTCGGGCGCATCGATCATGACAGGCCCTCCATATTCAAAAATGGCGAAGGGTCATCAAAGTACTTTGACACCAGACGTTCCATGGTGCCATCGGCAAGCATTTCTTGGTAGGCATGGGTAAGCTTGACGTCGATGCCACGCGTATCGTTGATATCGAAAGCGGTGCCCAAACCGACCTCTAGCAGCGGCTCATCCAAAATGCGATACGTCACACCATAGTCTTTTTCGTAGGTGAGCAGCGAGGACTCATGCGCGGCGATGGCGTCGACCAGACCCTCAACAAGCGCTGGGTTCAGGTATGAGTGGTCCGAAAAGCTGTAGAGCTCTTTGATCTGCGGAACGTTTTCATTTGTACGATTGAGCAAAATGCCCTCGGGCTTGGTGGTGGACTGGACCGCCACGACCTTATCCTCAAGATCGGCAAGCGTGTAGATATCGCTCTGGGGATCGACCGCGACCACCTGGCGGCTCGCAAGGTACGGGCCGGCCCAACGATACTCGTTTTCGCGACCCGTCATGCTAAAGCTGCCCATGACGCAATCGAGCTCGCCGCTCGCCAGCAGCTCTTTCTTCTTTTCCCAATCGATCAGCTGGTACTTTGGCTTGTAACCAATGCGGGCCAAAGCCTCGGTTAGTATCTCGACATCCAGGCCAACGATATCGCCGTACTCATCGGTATACACAAACGGCGGATAGAGGTCGCTACCAACGTTGAGCGTCTTAAGATTGTCGTCCTGGACCTGCGAGGCCTCCAGGCCTTTTGATGCAGACGTCGATGCCTCGTCATTCGACCCGGAGCAGCCAGCTATCGCTACGACAAAAGCGCTCGCCACTGCAAGCGCAACAAACAACGAAATGGCAACCGAGCGACGGGATCTTTTCATCGAGCTCCATACGATCCTGTTTACAGACTGAAATGGTTAAAGATAATAGCAAAAAAAACCACACGAACACCCAATTGTTACAGACGCTTTACCGTGTGGGACCTTCCAGCCGACTTGGCAGAAGACCCCGCATGCAGTGCTCACTTACCGTGCATTAAAAACGTAGCGGTCCAGGCGGTCGCACGCTTCCTTTACGCGCGAAAGCGGCAGCGCCAGATTCACGCGAATGTGGCAGGGCCCGTGGAACGGACGACCGTCCTGATACCCCACGCCCACGCGCGCCCCCTCGTCGAGCAACCACTGAATATCGCGGCCATGCTCGCGGCACCACTCGGTGCAGTCCAGAAACACCATGTACGTGCCCTGCGGACGCGAATAGGACACGCCCTCAAAATGCTCGACCACGTAATCGCAGAAGTACTCGATATTGCCGGCAAGCACCTGGTTGAGCTCGTCCACCCACTCGTAGCCTTGCGGCTGGTAGGCACCGATAAGCGCGTGCATGGGGAGGACGTTCATCTCGTTGTAGTGGGTCTTGTTGGACACGGCGCACACGCGGTCGCGCAGCGTCTCGTTATAGATGATGTGGTAGCTGCCGACCAAGCCCGCCAGGTTGAACGTCTTGCTCGGCGCATAGAGGGCAACTGTGCGCATGCGGGCATCCTCGCTCACCGACTGCGTCGGAATATGCTTGTGACCCGGCAGAATGATATCGGACCAAATCTCGTCCGAGATCACCACGCAATCGTGCTGGCAATAGATGTCCATGGCGCGCTCGATCTCGTCGCGCTCCCATACGCGGCCGCAGGGATTGTGCGGCGAGCAGAACACCGCGGCATGGATGTTGTTTTGGGCGAGTTTGCACTCCATGTCCTCAAAGTCCATGCGCCACACGCCCCGGTTGTCGAGTTTAAGCGGGCTGTGGACAATGCGATAGCCCGCGGCCTCGATGGACTTGGTAAAGCCGATGTAGGTGGGGCTGTGGACCAGCACCGCATCGCCCGGCTGGACATACGCGCGCAACGTCGACACGACACCGCCCAGCACGCCGTTTTCGTAGCCGATATGCTCCGGCGCCAAGCCCTTGACGCCATTACGGCGGCTCTGCCATTCGATGATGCGGTCGAAGTACTCGGGACGCGGATTGAAGTAGCCAAACATGGGGTGCTGGGCGCGCTGAATGATGTGTTCCTGGACCGTGGGCACCGTGGCAAAGTTCATGTCGGCCACCCACATGGGAATGCGGTCGAAGCCCTCGTCGGGTGCGTTCGGGGCCATACCGGGGATCTCACCCCAAGAGTCAACGGCGATGGCGTCCATGCCGTGGCGGTCGATGATTGAAGTGAAGTCGTATTTCATGCTGGACTCCCGTGCAAAGTTGATTGTTTTGGTAGGCGTTATTGTCCACCAGCGTGGGCGGTTTTGGCGCGGGGTTTGGCGCTTAATTTGACGGGTGCGGACGAATGGCTGGTTAGTCTTGCGCGTCGTTGACGGCAACTACGGTTAGCTGGGTTTCATCGACCGTAAACGATATGTCGAGCCCGGCGTAAGCCAGATGATAGACGCGGTGTGGCTCGTGCTTGCTGCCCGCGCGGCGCGGGTCTTGGCGAAGGACCTCGACCAAGCCGAGGAGCTTTGCGGGCGGGACCATATCCTGCAGTGCTTGCGGAAACTCAACATCGAGCTCTTGCCACGGAGCATCCTCGATCCAGCCTCCGGTCGCATCCGGGTGGCAGTCCGCAAACGGAATGTAGGGCTTGATGTCGTAGATGGGCGTACCGTCGCGCAGGTCGGCCCCCAACACATGGATGATGGGGCCATCGTCGGTGAGCTCGACACGATCAAGCTTGACGCAGGTGAGCCCGATGGGATTAGGGCGAAACGGACTGCGCGTGGCAAACACTCCCACACGTTCGGCTCCGCCCAGACGCGGCGGGCGCACGGTTTTCGACCATTTTGCGTTGGTGCCGGACCTGTCCTGCGTTTTAGCGTCGACGGCAATATCCTTAGCCGTGCCGCCGGGCGTTCCGTTTTCGAAGCGCCACAGCAGCCACAGGTGAGAGAAGGAGTCCAGGCCCTCAACCGCTGCATTGGAGGCAAATTCCGGCTCAAAAAAGATTCGTCCCTGCAGATGGGGCGCCAAAAAGCTGTTGCGCGGAATGCCGAACTTCTGTGGCAGGTCGGTATGTATGCGTGCGATAGGTTCCATGCCGGTCATTGTACGGCATGGAGGCGTGGGGCGTTGCGCGCAATTCTTCGCCGCGGTCCCCCGTCGTGCAACCAACGGTTGCTTGGAAGGGCGCCTGCCGCCGCGTATGCTTAAGCCATCAACCAGCAGAAAGGAGCCGCTATGGCCTTTGCAGAAAAGCTCATTGCTGTCCGTCGCGCCCATCACCTTACCCAAGAGCAGCTTGCCGCTAAGCTCTTCGTCACACGCCAGGCCATCAGCCGGTGGGAGCGCGGCGAGGTCACACCGGGCATCGACATGATGAAGCTCATCGCCGCCGTAACCGGAGAACCGCTGTCCCACCTGCTCGAAATGCCTGAGCACTATTGCCAGAGCTGCGGCATGATACTCACGCCCGACGACTGCGGCACCGATGCCACGGGCACCGCGACCGATCATTACTGCAAGTGGTGCTACGACCACGGCAAGTACACCTATGACACCACCATGGAGGCAATGATTGAGGATTGTGCCCCGCGCCTGGCACAAAACACCGGCATGTCGCTCGACGAAGCCGTCTCGCTCATGGGCGCCGTCCTGCCGCAACTGGAGCGCTGGCGCACCGTGCAGGAAAACGAGGCGCGCTACGGTGCCGAGGCGCGGGCGCGCTACGGCGATGAGGCCATCGATGCAGCAAACGAAGCGTTGCTGGACATGGACCCCGAGACATGGAACGACATGAAGGAACTTGAACGCGCTATTCTGGGCCAGCTCTCAATTGCCATGGGCATTGGCGACCCAGAGAGCAACGAGGCTCGTAAGCTTGTCGCGATGCATCGTCGCTGGATTGCTCTCAACTGGGGATGCGAGCCCCAAGACGAGGCGTACCTGGGCCTCGCCCACGGTTATCTTGCCGACCAGCGCTTTGTTGACTACTACGACAAGCCCTGCGCCACCGGAGCCACGGCGTTTCTGGTCCAGGCCATCGAGTCTTCGTTGACGCGCGCATAGACCGCGGCGGCTTTGGGTATTTCAATCAAAACCTCAACCGATTGGAGACCTATGGCTACTAATCACGAGCTCGCGCTGTACGTTATGGCCGGCTGCCCGTATTGCTTAAAGGTCAAGCACTTTTTGGCCGATAACGGCGTGACCATTCCCGAGCGCAATATCACGACCGATACCGAAGCCGAGCAGACACTCATCGCCGTCGGCGGAAAACGCCAGGTTCCCTGCCTGTTCATCGACGGCAAACCACTCTACGAGTCGAGCGACATCATCGCGTGGGCACAGGAGAACCTACTCTAACACTCGCGTTGCGACCGGCTCGCCCCAACCTATACGACCCAAACATGTACGCCAGCATCCAAAGTCGACCATTTCCGACATCTTTGGATGCTGGCGTACAGCTTTTGGGTAGCCATGGACGCTCTTAGCCGGCTAATTGTTTGAGGCGACCTTTGGATTATGGCTGTTTGACGCCTCTGGAAAGGTTTCCGAGAGGGCTGTGGTCAAAAAAGGGCAAATATGAGTACTGCTACCTGTTTAGTAGCAGCGATTTTGATCACTTCAGGAACTATTCAACGTTCCACTCGTCCGCAGACGACGTTATTTCTCCTCATATGTTCAATAAAAGTAGCTCCTAATGGGAACAAATCTCATCAGGAGCTGCTATTTATAGCAAAATAAATGCAACCATAATGGCAACAGTACTCATATTTGCCTTTTTTGACCACGACCCTCCAGAATAGTCGCTGAGAACGACACTAAATGACAAAATCCGACACTTGGACGTTCTTATATGAGTAGCCATTGAAGGACACCTAACGACTACTCCCATTCGCGACACACTGTGTCGCGAATTAAGCTGGTCCCATTACCGAAGACCAGTGAGAGTTCCTGCCCAGAATCTCGATAGCTTAATAAAGCGCTCCCCTCCGGAAGTTCAATGAGCATCCAAATTCCAAGCTGAAAAGCAAAGGAGTAGCGAAGCCGTCAATGCTCATTTCCTATCGAACAGGCGGGTCAAAACAAGCTAATTAGCCCGATAAACTGCTTGTATTTTTGTCTACAAAATTGTATACAAAAAGAGAATCCGAGAACCGGCGCTCGACATTATGTCGATCGATAGGAGGCGTTATGGACGCTAAGCAGCTCGAAAAGATGATGGGGTTTGCTCCCGGAGAGTTGGAGAAAGCCGCAGAGGCATACGAAAAAGATGGGTGGCCGAAGGGTCGCACCATCAAGCTGGGAAGGCCGTCGATCTCTGATGAGCCAAGCGTTGTTTTATCGGCACGTGTGGGTGAATCGGTCCTTGAAGCCTTTGACGCAAAAGCAAAGCGCCATGGGCAAACACGCACGGAGCGACTCAGAGAGCTCATCACGCTCGACGCAATGATTGCCTAGACTCCACTCCCCCGCCGACCCAAACATATACGCCGGCATCCAAAGTCGACATCTTTCGACATCTTTGGATGCTGGCGTACAGCTTTTTGCAACATAGTCATTGGGGACGTTCTTAGATGACTAGTCGTTAAAGAACGTCCCCAATGACTAACTGGCCGTGGAAGCGGGCTATGGGCGCAAGTGACTGCTCGCGAAAGACGCGCTCGACGGCGGCGCGGTATTCGTCGACCTTTTTGGTCTTGCGTACGATCTTGTGGACGGTAGCGGGATCAGCGAAAGCGCACTTGGCGTAGAACCACCACTCCTTCATGCGGAAGACCGCATTGCCGCCAATCTCTTCTGCATATGCCGCAAACAGCGTGTCGTGGAAGCGCTGCAGCTCAGCAGCCGTTGCAGCAGGGCCGCCCTTGACCATGCGAGCCAGAGCGGGGTTCGCGAGCAGGCCACGCCCCAACATCACATGGCGCGTGCCGGGATAGGCCTCCACCAGCGCGTCCATATCCTCAAGATCAAAAATGTCACCGTTATAGGCCACGGGGAACGGCACACGCTCCAGCGTCTCGCCATAAAACTCTTTGCGCGGCGAACCCGTATAGCGGTCCTTTTGCACGCGCGGATGCACAATGAGCTCTGCCAACGGCATGCGGCAATACAGATCGAGCACACGTTCATACTCGTCATCGCGTTCCAACCCCAGCCTGGTCTTTACCGATACCGGCAACGGCGACCGCTCGCACACATCGCTTAAGAACGCCTCGAGCTCGTCGAGATTGCGCAAGAAACCCGAGCCCTTGCCCTTGGCGACAACCGTTCCCGAAGGGCAACCCAAGTTGAGATTGACCTCGCGGTAGCCCATATCGGCGAGCACCTGTGCCGCCCACACAAACTCGTCCGCGTTCTTGGACATCAGCTGAGGCACTACGTTGAGCCCCTGGTTATTGGCAGGATCGATCTCCTTAAACGCCTTGCCGCCAAAGCGGTTTCCCACCCGCGGCGGCGGCAAAAACGGCGTGTAATAGCAATCGAGCGCACCGAAGCACTCCGCATGCACGCGACGGAACACATGCCCGGTAATCCCCTCCATAGGGGCCAACGATAGAATCATCTACTCTTCTCTCATATCAACGAACGTGACAAAGGGACTGTCCCTTTGTCACATTATTCGGAGCGCAGGGCTTCGACGGGGTCCTTCTTGGATGCGCTACGGGCCGGCAGCAGGCCGGCAACAACCGTCAGCAGCACCGAAATTGCAATGAGCACCAGCGCATCCTGCACGGGCAGGCTCATCAGATTGGGCACCTGTTTGGCAGCAAGCGCCCAGGCATTAACCGGAAAGCTCACGGCCACCACGACGACAATGGCAAAGACGCCGGCGATAAGGCCCTCGATACATGTCTCGGCATTGAATACGTTGGCCACGTTGCGCTTCGACGCGCCGATCGCGCGCAGGATGCCAATCTCCTTTTTGCGTTCCAGCACGCTGATGTAGGTGATGATGCCGATCATGATGGAGCTCACCACCAGGCTGATACTCACGAATGCGATGAGCACCAAGCTGATGGTGTTCACGATGTCGGTCACCGAACCCATGATGATGCCCATGTAGTCGGTGTATGAGATTGCCTGTTCATCGTGGCCAGAGGCTTTGACCTGCTTGTTGTACGCGTCGATGTGATCGAGCACGCGCTCCTTGGCCTCAAAGTCACGCGGGAAAATCTTGACTGAGATGGGGTCTGCCTCGTCCGCATAGCCCAACGTGGTCAGATTGTTGTCGTAGGTGAGCTTCGACGCCTTCGCATAGCTCATCATGAGCGAGCTCAGGTCCTCGGCGTCCATGTTGAAGTGGATGGCATGAGCAAAGGCACTCGCATCCACGCGCATGGCGCTCGCCAGGTTAGCAAAACTCGAAGACATCTGCGTCGCCACCTGGTCCATAAGCCCTGCCGCGCCCGCCTTGAGCTGGGATGATACCGTCGACGCTATCTGCTCGCTGATTGCCTTCATCACCTGATCCATAGCCTGCTGCAGATACGGAGCCAGCTGCTTTTGCACATAGTCGCTCATCGCCTGCTGCAGACGCTCGGCCAGGGCATCGCCGCCGAGCGCTTTGAGCTGGGCCAGGATTTGCTGAGCTGTGTCATCATTCTCAAGATACGTCGAGAATGCGGCAGAGAGCTTTGACGCGTCCTTAAGATCTTCGGGCGACAGCGCCTTAAACTGATCAGACTGCAAAAAGCCCTCAAACAGCTGGTTGGCTAGTGTTCCCACCTGCTGCATTTGCTCGGGCGTGAGTTCCAGACCGTCAAAGATACCCGAGAAATCTGGGGTTGGCGCTTTTGCCATGATGTCGCTGAAGTCGATGTCCTTGCCAACGCCCGAAAGGTCAATGTCCAGCCCGGACAAGTCAAGACCCGACAGGTCCATACCGCCGGCCGCACCCGAAAGTGCAGACGTATCGAACGAGAACGCGCTCTTGAGCGCCGCCTCGTCCACACTGAACATGCTGCCCAGATCCACGCCTTGCTTGGCCTCGCCTTGCAGTTCGTCGAAGGTTTTGCCCGTAAAGACATCCGTCTCGGGGTGGGCGAGTTGCTCCTGCACAATCTGCGAATCGGCGGCGCGCTCCATAAGCTGGCGAGTCAGTGCATGCGTATAGGCAATGCCCGGAGACAACGCACTCGCATTGGCCGTCTCGTTAGGTCGCACCACGCCCACAATGTGCACGTCAATACCGTCGGCAACCTTGGCAGCCATAAAGTCGGCGTCGTCAGACATGTCGGTCCACATGCCGGTCTCTTCGTTTTTGCGATAGGCATCGGCCGGCGACAGCACCTTAAACGTCGTGGACAGCGCATCGTCGTAGGTAAAGTCGGCGCCGGTCTCGGGCGTTTCGATCTTACCGTCAGCCGTCATGGCGCTGTTAACCAGGTCGTTGAGCTCGTTGATATCCAGCGCGCCGATGCTGTAGAGCGTGTAGTCGCCCACCGTTCCACGGCTCGAAAGCACCATTACGGCTTCGTTAGCAGACGTGGGCCAATGACCGGCGACGACATCGTACTGGCTGTCGAGCAGGCTCTGGTCGTCAATCATCTCGTTAAAGACCGAGGTTCCCATGGATTCCATGCTCACCGTTGCCGCCGAGCTCGCGCCTCCGCTCATGGCCTCGGTCATGGCATTGGGCACCAGCCGAACGGGTTTCTCGTCACCCTTGCCGGCACGATAGACAACCGGCGATACACCGTAGCCGTACTGAATGGCGTTGACCTCTTTATCGATGCCGTCGCCACCGGCATCGAGCCATGCCTTAAAGCTCTTCATGTCGTTGGACTTAACGCTCGCAAACATATCCTTTACGGCCGTGACCACAGGGATCCTATCGGTTCCCTGAGCCTTGCCGTCGGTGCCGTCGTCGGACGAACCCTCGTTCTTGGACGTATCGTCATCCGCGGCCCCCTGTCCGCCCATCATGGACGACAGGTCGTAGTCCTGCCTGGAGATCGTAAGCGGGTAGCTCGAGAGCGTATCCTCCTCGACCTTTTTGATGTAGCCGTTTACGCCGTTGGACAGCGCCAGAATCGCCGCGATACCGATAATGCCAATCGAGCCCGCAAAGGCAGTCATGGCCGTGCGGCCCTTCTTGGTCATGAGGTTTCGGGCAGAAAGCCCCAGCGCCGTCACAAAGCTCATCGAGGTTTTGCGCGTAGGCTTTGCCTCGCGACGCGCGGCCTTGGCAACATCGAAGGGGTCGGAATCGTCGGTGATCTTGCCGTCTGCCAGGTTGACGATACGCGTGGCGTATTGATACGCCAGCTCGGGATTGTGCGTGACCATAATAACCAGGCGGTCGCGCGCCACATCCTTGAGCAAGTCCATGACCTGCACGGACGTTGTGGAATCCAAGGCGCCGGTCGGCTCGTCGGCCAGCACAATCTCGGGATCGTTGATCAGGGCACGGGCGATGGCCACGCGCTGCATCTGTCCGCCCGATAGCTGGCTCGGGCGCTTGTTCATGTGCTCGCCCAGGCCGACTTTCTCCAACGCCTCGCGCGCACGCTGGCGGCGCTCGGCATGCCCCACGCCCGTGAGCGTAAGCGCCAGCTCCACGTTTTCCAAAATGGTCTGATGCGGAATGAGGTTATAGCTCTGGAACACAAAGCCAATGCGGTTATTGCGATAGGCATCCCAATCGCGATCGTGAAAGTCCTTGGTCGATATGCCGTCGATCAGCAAGTCACCAGAATCGAAATGATCGAGCCCACCGATAACGTTGAGCATCGTAGTTTTGCCCGAGCCCGAGGGACCCAGAATGGCCACGAACTCGTTATCGCGAAAAGACAGGCTTACGTTGTCGAGCGCCACCTGCGCAAACGACTGCGTAACGTACCTTTTGCAAATACCTTTGAGCTCCAACATGGACGGCAACCTCTCCTGCGCAGGCACCCTGCCCGCTCTCCCCCGCCGTTCGTATTCGACGCGTTTGTCCTACTCTATCCCCATTTTTCACCGACACCAGTGAGGAATGCAACGAACCGCGCCAAAAAACGAACGGGACGGCACCCAAAAGAAGAGGCCCCGAGCGGGACCTCTATATGGTGGAGATTATCTTGAAAGGCAGCGGACTACTCCGCACAGCGGCGCACGATCCTCGCCATGCTTTACGCGTTTTTTACTGCTCGCTATTCGCAATCGCCTGGTCGATAAGCTTGTCGAGTGCTGCGCGCTGCTCGGCGGAGCTAATGGCTCCCACGATTGGATCCCCTACGATGTTGCCGTTCTGATCGATGACATACGTTGTCGGGAACGAGAACAAATTTGATGTGAACTTACCGGCCTCGCTATCCGACTTGAACCAGATGTTCTTATATGTCACGCCCTTCTTGCTCAGCACGTCCTTGGCATCTGCAATCTCGCCCTTGTTGCCATCGAGCGTAAAGGAATTGACACCCACGACCTGGCCGCCCTTCTCGGCAAGCTCCTGATTCAGTTTCTCAAGGTCGCCCAGCTCGCCCACGCACGGCTTGCAAGTGGTGAACCAGAAGTTCATGACGGTGACCTTGTTCTTAGAGAACAGCTCGTCGCTGTTCACGTCGTTGCCATCCAGGTCTTTGCCCGTAAAGCTGGGGAACTTCGTCGCCTCGCTCGAAGCATTGGCACCAGCCGTCATGCCAGCGGTCGAAGCGTCGACGCTCTCGCCTGCGCTCGGCGTGCTTCCACAGCCGGGGAACTCCTTCTCCAAGCTCTCGAGCTTGTCCTCGATCTCCTTGATCTGCTGTGCACCGGCCTTGAGCGTCTTAAGCTCATCCGCCGTAAACTCATCCTTGGCGCCGTCGATGGTCTTGAGCAGGAAATCGCCGTAATTGCTGCCATCCTCAATCATTGCCGAGTCTTTATTTGCCGCGTTGAATACCTTTTCCCACAGCGCGTTATCACTCGAAAAGATCTCGTTCTCCTTCTGCATGAGCTTCGCATACAGCTCGGCGGCCTCGTCGGCATTGGCCGGCTTCTGCGCAGTGAGTTCTGCGATCTTAGGATCGGAGCTCGCAGATTCGCTCGCATTGCCACCGGGCGCCGAACATGCCACAAGGCACAAGGCCAATACCGGCACCATAAACAGGGCCGCAATCTTAGAAAGCTTCATAGTCATTCCTCCGTTTTGTCGAAGCTTGTTTACTTTTTATCGGCAGTCAAGGGAAGCTTTTCCGCCGACACATCCAGGCCATAGCGATAGCTGATGGCATCGACGGGGCAGGCCCCAATGCACTTTCCGCACCGGATACATTCGGCATGATTGGGCGCGCGGACCACATCAACGTCCATCTGACAAACCTTTGAGCACTTGCCGCACGAGACACATTTGCATGCATCAACCCGAATCCCCAGTAGGGATACCTTATTCATGAGCGCATAGAATGCGCCGAGTGGACAAATCCATTTGCAGAAGGGGCGGTAGAACAAAACACTCAGCACTACCACGGCAATGAGAACGACAAGTTTCCAAGTAAAGAGATGTCCCAACGCAGATCGAATGCCGGCATTGGCAATGGCCAGCGGAATGGCGCCCTCGAGCACACCCTGTGGACAGATGTACTTACAAAAGAACGGGTCGCCCATGCCCACGTCGTTAACCACCAAGACGGGCAGCAGCACCACGGCAAACAGCAGCACGACGTACTTGATGTACGTGAGCGGCTTGAGCTTTTTCGTGGAGAACTTTTTGCCGGGAATCTTATGAAGCAGCTCCTGCAGCCAGCCAAACGGGCACAGAAAGCCGCATACAAAGCGTCCCAGCAGCACGCCGAGCAAAATGAGCGTACCGGTAACATAGTAAGAAAAGTTGAACTTGGATGAACCTACTACCGACTGGAACGACCCGATGGGGCACGCACCCGATGCCGCGGGGCACGAATAGCAATTAAGTCCAGGTACGCAGACGGTTTTTCCCGCGCCCTGATAGATGCCGCCTTTGGCAAAGTTTGGCAGGTGAATGTTGGTGACCAGCGTCGCCGCCGCCTGAATGAATCCGCGAAATCGAGCCAAAACATGCGACGCAGTGTTTTCTCTTTTATCCAATTCCGATACACTCCAAGCACAGCCTAATCGCTTTGGCCAGCACGGCATCCGCCTCGCCACGCATAACGCCAAAGCACACCATGGCAATTCCGACGATCAACAAAGCGACCTGTACCACGGGTTTTACCGCTTTGAACAACCTGACCACTCCTTTCGTTACGCGACCATTGGACCATATCGGCTATAAAATCCGTGTTAAGCGCGATTTGAAATGTGCAAGGAGACTGTTATGCGTATTTTGATCGTCGAGGACGAGCGGGCGCTGTGTGACGCAATCGCGCGCAGCTTGCGAAACTTGGCGTACAGCGTCGACTGCTGTCACGACGGACAGGAGGCGCTCGACCTACTGGACGTTGAGGCCTTCGACCTCGTGGTACTCGACCTCAACCTTCCCCGCATCGACGGCATGACCGTACTCAGGGAACTTAGGAAAACTGACTGCGAGACTAAGGTACTGATTCTGTCCGCACGTGGCGAAGTATCAGATAAAGTCGCCGGACTCGATGCCGGCGCCAACGATTACCTCACCAAGCCGTTTCATCTGGACGAACTTGCGGCAAGGATTCGCAGCCTTACCCTCAGACGCTTTACACAAAGCGACATAGTCTTAACCTGCGGAAAGCTCCGCTTTGACACCAAGGCGCGCATCGCTTCCGTGGACAGCGAGGCTTTATCTCTTACGCGCAAGGAAACGGGAATCTTGGAATACCTGATGCTTAATCAGGGGCGTCCGGTAAGTCAAGAGGAGCTTATCGAGCACGTTTGGGATAGCAGCGTGAACAGCTTTAGCAACGCAACCCGCGTTCACATCTCGTCACTCCGCAAAAAGCTACGCAGCGCTTTGGGATACGACCCGATTCGCAATCGGATTGGAGAGGGCTACGTTATGGAGGATAGCGAATGAAAAGGCTTTCGCTGCAATGGCGCATAACGATTATGACGGCACTGCTGACGTGTGCGGCATGCGTGCTGACGAACTGTCTGGTCGGCTATACGGGCATGCGCTACATGGATGCTATCGGCAGCGACATCTCGGCCCTTAGCGCAGCCGGCGTAGATGCACCTCAGGCGTTTGACCCAACGAAGGAGAGCCTCGATGACGAGGTCACGATCGTCGTAAACGACGCACAGGAGTCTTTTGGCACGACAGCCTGGTACATCACGGCTGGAGTCACACTCCTTGGCGGCGCGCTGGCATACTTTGTGAGCGGCCGTGCACTCAAACCGCTACGGGCTTTTGCGGCCCAGGTCGAGCGTGTGCAGCCTGACAACCTAAGCGAAATCAGGCTCAGTGAAGATGTGCCCATCGAGCTACAACGATGCAGCGCCTCTTTCAACGACATGATCGCCCGTCTTGGCGAAGGGTTCTCTGCACAGCGTCAGTTTACCGGCAACGCCGCACACGAGCTGCGCACCCCGCTCGCCCTTATGCAAGCACAGATTGAACTATTCATCTCCGAGCACTCCGGTTTGCAACCCGAAACTGCCGAGCTACTCGGCCTGCTACAAGAACAAACCGAGCGCATGTCTCGAATGGCCAAGGTATTGCTCGAGATGAGTGAGCTCCGCAGCGTTCCTTGCGAGGACGATGTGGAGCTTGGCCCCTTGTCCGAAGAGGTCCTCACCGACCTTGCGCCACTTGCCGAAAAAAGGGGCATAGCCCTCAATTGTGCTGGAGACGCTTTAGTAATCGGGAGCGACACGCTCCTCTATCGGCTGGTGTTTAACCTGGCCGAAAACGCTATCCGCTATAGCCGCACCGACTCGAGCGTTACCGTCTCCATCTGCGACAACGACAGCCACGTGTTCCTGCGAGTCGAGGACCAGGGCCCGGGGATACCCAAGAAGTACCGAGAGAGCATCTTCCAGCCGTTCTTTCGTCTAGACAAATCCCGCAGCAGGGCATACGGCGGCGCAGGACTCGGACTAGCGCTCGTTTGGGAGATTGCAGCTCTTCACGGTGGCACAGTAGAGGTCGAAACAAGTTCCGAGAACGGGACCACCATGCTCGTAAGCCTTCCAAAACGATCCGCAGCGTCAACCGAGCAGTAAAACGAAAGGGGTCCCGAGCAACAGGAGTACAATTGCTGCTATTGTTGCCAGCTGTTGGGAGATGGAAGATGGACTGCGATGGCTACCCATGCGTTCCCATGCCGTTGATGTGCACTGCCTTTGTGCCGGGGCAGATTGACGCTGCGGTTGCAGGCATTTCCGACCCCGATTCACGCACCATCGCCACGGCAGAAGCGCTGTACTTTCGCGGACAGGCCGCCCTCGCTGCCAAGACGGCGCGCCCCTATCTTGACGCCACCGATTCCGCACTGCGCTATTCCGCATGCTTTATCTGCGGATACGCCAGCCTGTCGCTCAACCGTATCGCCGACGCCCGCCGTTGTCTTGCGGGCATCCTCGATACGCCAACTGACGAGGAATCACCCGCCGTCCACGCCACGCATATCCTGTTCGCCTCGGCCGCAAGCGTCCTGCTGCACTTGTCTTCCCCGTATTCTGCCGAAGAGTTTTATCCGCTTGCGGCGCATCTGCCCGAAGGCCTGCGCCTGTTCGCCAGCTACGTGATGGCGCATGCCCTGTACCTGCGCGGCGAATATGGCCGCAGTCTGGGCATGGCGGAAAACGCCCTGATCATGAAACAGGGGAGCTATCCGATCTCGGAACTGTTCCTGCACCTGGCAGCTTCCATGGCATGCATGAGCCTCAAGGACATCGACGCCGCAAAAACGCACTTCGGAGCCGCTTGGAACATTGCGCGCCCCGACGGCCTTATCGAGCTCATTGGCGAGCACCACGGCCTTTTGCAGGGGCTCATCGAGGCATGCCTAAAATCGCAATACCCTGACGATTTCGCACGCATCATCGAGATTACGTATCGATTCAGCTACGGCTGGCGGCGCATCCACAACCCCGATTCGGGCGAGGACGTGGCTGACGACCTGACGACCACAGAGTTCACCATGGCCATGCTCGCCTGCCGCGGATGGACCAACGCCGAAATCGCTCGTCATATGGGTGTGTCGCCAGGTACCGTTAAAAATCGACTGTCCAACGTGTATGCAAAGCTTGGCATCGGCACGCGCACTGAGCTGGTCGCGCATATGCTGCGTTAGCAGCCAGACTGCCTAGCGCGGCACGTGCGCCCCGGAGCCCCGGCGCTTCACTCGCTCAAATTGGACATTTTGGCCCTCGGACGGCACTACCGTGACAGGATGCCTTCTCGCAAAATTGGATTATTTCCACCGATACCTGCGGGATGGGAGCCAAAGATGCTTGATCGCCGTTCGTTACTTGTTGCCGGAGCGTCCTCGCTGGCGAGCATTATGTTGCCGCGCGTGCCGGGAAGCGCAAACGCCTTCATATTGCCGTTCGCGCCCACCGAAGCCTATGCCGACGAAAAAGACCCTTTCAGGGTGCTCGTTCTCTCGCGCACCATGTTTGGTGTGGTCGTGGTCGACGTCGCCAACAAGAATACGCCCATCACGGGTGCCCAGGTCACACTCACATCGCGCTATGCCGCAGGCAAGCAGCTCACCGCCGCTACCGATGACGAAGGCACGGCCATCTTTGAGGTCGCGCCGCTTTCAGAAGGCTACGTGGACGAGGCGACGCTTCTCGACGCGTATGACTTTAACGGCGGCATCTCCATTAGCATGGCGGGCTACCGCGATGTCGAGATTCCCCTCGCGCGTGTCCAAGGCGGCACCGCCATTACCGCACCCACACGTCCGCTCTCCGATGGCGAGCCGTACTTTCGCCAGCTCACATTCGACGAATGGGACATCCAGTACGCCGACGCCACGTTTATGGCAATGCCAGCGGACGAAGCAGCAAACGATCAGCCCGACACGCACGCTTTTACCGTGCAGGCCCATCTGCCGCAGGGCGGGCAGGCAACGTTGCATATCAATAAAGTGATGCCCGCTGCGGGCAGCTCATCCGAAACCGTCACGCAGATTGGCCAAGTCAAGGCCAGTGCATCGGGCGCGGATAATCTGGCGACGTTCACGCTCGAAGACAAGTTCCTCGACGCGGCATCGAGCCTTCTGGAAGAAGGATGCAAGCTGCGCTTTGGCCTCGACTATCAGGGCAAAACCTACACGCTCTCATCCCCCCATGGCCGTTGTCACCGCGCCGGCCGCAAAGGCGGAATCCGGATCGACCACTATCGTCCCCACTACCATGGACCAAGAGATTACTCCGTTTGATTTTCCGGCGGCGTTTCCCGGCATCGGCGGCAACAAGTTCACCTGCTGGATGCCCTCGTTCCCCATTCTGTTCGATTTCTCGTTTGCCGAGTACGTACTGTTTGGCGGAGGATACAAGCCGGTCGGCTACATGAACGATTCGGGTAACCCTGATCCAGAGTACTGGAAGAAGTCACCGCGCGAGTCGGGTGCCAAGCAGGCAAACCGTTACCTCGACGAGATGGAGGGGAAGTGGAATCAATATAAGAGTATGAGTGCCGGTTCGGGTACCGATCCAAGAAACACCAAGCTCCTTCGCCACCATTGCACGCTGCTGTTCACGATGGATATCGCCACACAGCTGTACGGCTCGCTCGCCTACGATTGGGTGGGCAAAACCTGGGGTAACAACAACGACCCCGCATACGGCAATATTAAGGCCCTCTTTCAGGTAAGAACCGATCTCAATTGGACCGAGCAGTTTACCCTAGGACCGGTGCCGTTTTTCCTGAACGTCAACCCCTGGGTGCTGGCAAAACTGGCACTCGCCGTGGGCGCCCACACGCACGGTAGCGGCGCGGCGTTTTTTAAAAACATTTCGCTCGACTATTCAAACACCTCAGGCTCATTCACCATCCAAATCGGGCTTGCCGTCACCTTTGGCGCCGGCGTTGCAGGCGTCGCTTCGTCTGCCGTGCGCGGCGCCGCATCCCTCACGCTGTTCATTGGGTACGAGAAGGCAGATGGACACCAGCTTCCGCGACTGCGCGTAGGTGCAGACGTCGATGTCGACGTGATACTCCAGTTCATCATGTTCAAGTGGACCACCAAGGCTTGGTCGGGGTCGTGGCCCACACTCATCGATTCGTGGAATATGTCGGTGGACAACGGCGACCAGTATGTACTCCAGCGCTCTGAGCTGGCCTTGGGTGGAGATACGCCTTACACGCTGGATGCCCGCTTCGGCACGCCCGGCAACATCGAGGCGGGCGGCGTGCCGCAATTTATCGCATCGGCCACCATCGTCACCAACGCCGAACTGCTCGCACGCGCCGAGGTTAAGGCCGCTGCCGTAAACGCCGCGCCTGTCGTGCGCGATTGGGATCGGGCGGTCACGCGCATTGAGCTCGAGGCGGATGCAGAAAGCGACGACACGGGACAGATCGAGCATTTCGTCCATGCACTGATAGAGAACGACGAAAACGCCGCGCCGATGTATGAGTACACCTATATCGGGCAGGCGACGAACGCCGTTGCGGACCCCAACGCCAATTCTGCTGGCGTATCGGAGGACGAGCGTGGCGGCATCAAGCCCTCGAGCGACAACGTGCTGTTTACTGGCGTGCTCAGCGAAGCCCACATGAAGCTGGCGATTATCGCCGGCGTAGAATGCCTGTTCCGTATCGCCTCGGTGCGCTACGGCGACAATGGCCGCTCGCGCCTAGTGGTGCACACAAAGGCAAACGGCACGTGGTCAGCTCCCACGCCCGTGGACTTTCCCCTTGGGTTTGGCGAGAACGACGTGGAGCGCGACGACATATACGATTACGACTTCGACGTGGTGGAATATACGGACGGAAGAGGAAACCAGGACGCCTACGTGTTGCTGGTCTCGGGCGAGCGCCGCGACGGCGACAACACCCTTTTCGATACGGCAAGCACAGCCGGCATACTGTCCGTCGTGCGCCTGCGCATAAGTAATGACGAGATCCGCGTGGTGTCGCATACGTCATGGCGCAGCATCTCGCGCGGCCGTCTGCAAGAGGATGGCTACCATTGCCTGCAGTGCCCGCGTATCACGGTGGGCAAGACGCTGGTCGACGGACGCCTGTCGGGTGCCTACCTCCACCGCCGCGGAACCACCGCAGAAAAGGCGCTCGGCAGCGAGGCTGAGGTTGCGCTGGAGTGCTTTACCCTGTGGTCGGACGATTTGGGCGACAGCCTGACGTTCCGCCAAGTTCTCCGCTTTCCACAAGCACCGTCGAGCATCGAGCTGGGCGCACCGGAGAATATCAACGGCAAAATGGTGGTGCCCGTTGCATACGAGACCGCAAACGGTTGCGGCTGCGCATCGTACGCCGTGATCGGCCAGTCTATCGCGGGCTGGGGCGTTATGCCGCCGGACGCCGTGGTGCCCCATGCGGTGCCGTGGCCGCAGCACACGGGCTTTTTGGCAACCGTCAACGAGCAACTGCAGCATATTACTTGGACGCGAGGCGCATCGGCATTTGCAACGCAGCCTGTGGGTGCCGCAGGCTGTGACCCGGCATCGTTTAGCGTAAGCAACAACGGCAGGTGCGTGCTCTATGTAGAGAACACCGATGGCAAGGTAGGACAGACCTACGACGAAGAAGGCAACCCGGTAGCAGTGATGGGCAAGCACTTCCGCATCTTCGCCAGCACCTTGGCAGGCGATCTGTTCACGGAGCCGTTCGTGATGTGCGAGCTGGACCATCCCGTCGATCAGATAACGACATTTTTGACGTCGGGAGGCATGCTCTCCGCGCTCGCCACGCACATTGTAAGCGCGGAGAAGAGCGAGGCAGAGCTGCACGGCATCGAAGTACCCTTGGTGGCGTGTGCCACTCCGACGGGCGCGGTCGCTACCTCGGGCGCGGTGGTGCCCGGAGCAGCAGGCGAATCCTTCATGGTCACGGTGCGAAACGACGGCAACACCTTGCTGACCGCCGGCACGATCGATCTGTACCGAGAGGGCTCCAGTCAGCCGTTCTCCAGCGCATCCATCGGATTCGGCGTGAACGCACGCATGGCTTCGATCTACGATCCAGAGCTTGCCGAGGACGTTTCGGTCAACGATATGGCACACGTGAAGTACGCGCTCGAGACGCTGGGCGCACGTTTTGCAACACACCCGCTGGTAGCCGACAACGGCAACGCCGTGCTGGCACCGGGTTGCACGGCACAGTTCCGCATGAGCTTCGCCATCCCCGAGAGTTGGAGCGACGAAGTGGGCAAACGCGTAACGCTGTATGCGAAGGCGCGTAATCTGGTGGCGCTCGATCCCGTAACGCTCGAGGAAATTCGACCGGGCGCAAACTCGGCGCTGGGTGTCGTACTGCACGAACTTCATGTGCCCGACGCGGCATGCGAACGCTCAGAAGTGCAGGTCGGCGTATGCGACAGCGCGGATACGGCAGGACTTCACGACGCCCCGATGACAGCAGACGGCGATGGTGACTCGAGTGGCGACGGTACTGACAAGGGCGGCGGCTCCGGCGGAAGCAGCTCCGACAGCGGCAAGGACCACGGCAATAACAAGCGCTCCGGAAAAGCGGGCGCGCTTGCGGGCACGGGCGATGCCAACGCTCCCCTTACGGCAGCCGCTGCAGCACTCGCCGCGGCAGGCGCCGGCCTTATCGCCTACAGTACCCGCCGCACGGCGCTCGAAACCGACACCGCCAATGAGGTCAATTCGGATAGGCCTCGCTAGCTCCTAATTACTTTTGTGAGAGACGCCGACTCGGCTCATCGAACACCAAAAGGGGCTGGCCCCGATAACTCGGAGCCAGCCCTGAGTCGCCTGACGTGAGAATCACAGCGCTACTTGAGCTTTAGCGCCTCCATCATGGGCACGGCGGCATCCCAATCGATCTTCCAGCCGATCGACACGCGGACGGTCTCGCCCGTTGCGGGAGCCGTCGCAAACAGTGTATGGCCGTTGTCGGGACCGGTAAAGCGCAGCCACGTTATGCCGTTGTACTCGACCTGGTCGGTTGTTGTCTCCTTGCCTTCGTAGACCTGCTCTAGGCTTGCAACCTCTTCCTCCGGCGAGCGCGGGAAGATGCTGATGTTCAGGCGTCCTCCAGTCTCGTCGTGGAAGAAGTCTGCCTTTTCGTGCTCTTCGTTGGACGAATCCAGCGTGTACCCATCGGCGGCCTCGATACTGTACGATGCGCAATCGATGCCGGTCATATTGGCCGCATCACCAGAATCGGCCACACCGCCGGCCGCCTTGAACTCCTTGGTCTCGCATCCCGTGGTGTCAAAGTGCATGGCCTCATGATTCTTGGCGGGGGCATAAGCGTCTACGAACTCGACAGTGATGGGCCCGTAGTACGCCGTCTTGGGCGCCCAGAAATACACGTACTCAACGGTCTCGCCCGGGCCGATATCTGGCCTCTCGGAAAGGTCGATGCCCTCGTGCAGCTCATCGGGAGCCTCGCTTGCAACGTAGTCGAGCACGGCCGCCTTGCCAGAAGTAAACAACGGGTCGCCTGCCTCAAGATCGCCCTGGGCAGCATGCACGTTAAAGGAACTGAACGTCCTGTTCTTTGTGTTGTTGTTGGTGATCTTGATGTGCAGGTAAAAGCCGTCCTGCAGCTTAGCATCGCCGCGATAGAACGTACCGTGAGCCACAGACTCATAGGTAATGCCTGCTACCTCGACCGTCTGCGAATCATAGGCCTTGGCCTTCTTGGACTTCTCCTGCACAGGTGCGCTCCCGCCCGAGCCACTCGGCGCATTACCGCTGCAGCCAGCAAGCGTACACGCCAACACAGCCGAAAGCGCCACGGTGGGAATTCCTAACAGCAGCTTCTTCGTCATGGGCTTCATCATCCTCACCGCTCCTTTCGCTTGCAGCTCATCCGTTGCCCGAGGCCTTCGTCGCCCCGTGGCATCGGCTTCCACAATGAGCGTATGACGAAACACGGCTCCGGCGAAGTGACCCACGGCCCAAATAACGACCCGACAGCGTTCCTTATGGGCCAAAGGGACTCGCACACGCACGCCCGTGGCCCATAAAACGAGACGCTTGTCCCATTGTTCGATTCGATCCATCCGCAAACAAGGTAGGGCGCCTCCAGCCGCCTTCAAACTTACTCGGGCAGAATCAACTCGGTCTTGTCCGAGTAAACGCCGTTACATCAAATTCCGAACGATTGTTCGATGGATTTCGTGTTGGTTGGAATCGCCCAAGGGCTGGGCTATGCTACCTTGACTATCTATATGACTTAAACGCAGCAAAGGAGCACCGAGAGAGCGAGTATGGCAAAAAACACCGCAAACTATGGTAACGACAGTATCCGCCAGCTCAAGGACGAGGAGCGCGTACGCCTGCGCCCCGCCGTCATCTTTGGCTCGGACGGACTCGACGGCTGCGCGCATGCCGCCTTTGAGATCCTGTCCAACGCCGTTGACGAGGCGCGCCAGGGCTACGGCAAGCTCATCACCCTTACCGCCTTTCGCGATGGCTCTATCCAGGTAGAGGACAACGGCCGCGGCTGCCCGCTCGACTGGAACCCCTCCGAGAAGCGCTTTAACTGGGAACTCGTCTTTTGCGAGCTCTACGCCGGCGGCAAATACAACAATAACCAGGGCGGCGACTACGACTTCTCGCTCGGCACCAACGGCCTGGGCTCATGCGCAACTCAGTACGCTTCCGAGTACATGGATGTCACCGTCTGGCGTGACGGTAACAAGTACTCCCTGCACTTTAAGAAGGGCAAGGTCGTCGGCGCCAAAAAGAAGGCACTCGAGATTGAGCCCAGCGACGAGGACCGCACCGGCACCACCATCAAGTGGCGTCCCGATCTTGAGGTCTTTACCTCGATCAGCATTCCCCACGACTGGTATCGCGAGACCATGCGCCGCCAGGCCGTGGTCAACGCCAACGTGACCTTCCGCCTGCGCATCGAGGGCGACGATGGTGAGTTTTCCGAAGAGGATTTTTGCTATCCCAAGGGCATCGAGGACTATGTGCTCGAGAAGGTCGGTACCGACTACCTTACCGAGCCCTTCTTTATCGAGGCCGACCGTCGCGGTCGCGACCGCGAGGACCTGCCCGACTACAACGTGAAGATTACCGCGTGCATGTGCTTCTCGCGCACCTTCATGATGCAGGAGTACTACCACAACTCATCGTGGCTCGAGAACGGCGGTTCGCCCGAGAAGGCCGCCCGCAGCGCTCTGACCAGCGCCATCGATGCCTACATCAAGCAACAGGGCAAGTACAACAAAAACGAGAGCGGCATTAAGTGGCAAGACGTCCAGGACTGCCTGGTGCTGGTGACCAACTGCTTCTCCACCCAGACGTCCTATGAAAACCAGACTAAGAAGGCCATCAACAACCGCTTTATCCAGCAGGCTATGACGGCCTTCTTTAAGGAGCGCCTCTCGACCTACTTGATCGAGAACAAAGACGCTGCCAACAAGATCATGGAGCAGGTGCTCATCAACAAGCGCTCGCGCGAGAACGCCGAAAAGACGCGCCAGAGCATCAAGACCAACCTGCAGCAGAAGACCGACATGGCCAACCGCGTGCAGAAGTTCATCGACTGCCGCTCCAAAGATAAGAACCGTCGCGAGATCTACATCGTAGAGGGCGACTCGGCAGCAGGCGCCATTCGCACCTCGCGCGATGCCGAGTTCCAGGGCGTTATGCCCGTCCGCGGTAAGATCCTCAACTGCCTGAAAGAGGACTACCCGCGCATCTTTAAGTCCGACATCATCATGGACCTTATGCGCGTGCTGGGCTGCGGCGTGGAGATCAAGGACAAGCGCATCAAAAACCTTGGTGCCTTTGACCTGGACAACCTCAACTGGAACAAGGTCATCATCTGTACGGACGCCGACGTCGACGGTTATCACATCCGCACGCTCGTGCTCACCATGCTTTACCGCCTGGTGCCCACGCTTATCGACGAAGGTTACGTGTATATCGCCGAGTCGCCGCTCTACGAGATCAACTGCAAAGAGAAGACCTACTTTGCCTACACCGAGCTCGAGAAGAACGGCATCCTCAAGGAGATTGGCGACCAAAAGTGCTCCATCAACCGCTCCAAGGGTCTTGGTGAGAACGACCCGGACATGATGTGGCTCACCACCATGAACCCCGAGACGCGTCGCCTGATCAAGGTGGAGCCCGAGGACGTCACCAAGATGGAGACCATGTTCAATCTGTTGCTGGGCAACGACGAGGCGGGCCGCAAGCGCCATATCTCCGAGCACGGCAAGGAATACCTGGACCAGCTGGACCTGCAGTAGCAGCAAATCGATAACGACGGCCCATAAGAAGTTCAAGAGGAAATCGTGGCAAAGAAGAAGACGAAGAACCAGCCAAAGAAAAAGCAGGTCAACGCCGAGAACGTTATCGGCCTGCACTCCGAGGTCACCGACCAGCCGATCACGCAGACGCTCGAAGTCAACTACATGCCCTATGCCATGAGCGTCAACGTCTCGCGTGCGTTCCCCGAGATTGACGGCTTTAAGCCGTCGCACCGCAAGCTGCTCTACACCATGTACAAGATGGGTCTGCTCAAGGGCGAGCGCCAGAAGAGCGCCAACATCGTGGGCCAGACCATGAAGCTCAACCCGCACGGCGATGCCGCGATCTACGAGACGATGGTGCGCCTGGCGACGGGCAACGAAGCGCTGCTTGCGCCCTTCGTGGAGTCGAAGGGCAACTTTGGCAAGTACTATTCGGGCGACCTGAGCTACGCCGCCCCGCGTTATACCGAGGCCAAGCTCTCCCCCATCAGCGCCGAGATCTTCAAGGACATCGACAAGGACCCGGTCGACTTCGTCGACAGCTACGACGGCGCCATGAAGGAGCCACGCCTGCTGCCCACCACGTTCCCCAATATCCTCGTCTCAGCCAACAAGGGCATCGGTGTCGCCATGGCGTCCGACATCTGCGGCTTCAACCTCAACGAGGTCTGCACTGCCACAATGCGCTACCTGCAGGACCCCGACTGCGACCTGCTCGAATACATGCCCATGCCCGACTTCTCGACCGGCGGCGAGATCATCTACCGCCGCGAGGAGATGGAAAAGATTATCGAGACCGGCCTTGGCAGCTTCCAGATCCGCTCCCGCTGGCGCTGGATTCCCGAAGAGCGCATCATCGAGGTCTACGAGATTCCCTACACCACTAAGACCGATGTCATCATCGAGCGCATCGTCAAGCTCTCCAAGGAGGGCAAGGTCAAGGAGATCGCCGACATCCGCGACGAAACCGACCTCTCGGGCTTGCGCATCGCCATCGACCTTAAGCGCGGCGTCGACCCCGACAAGCTCATGGCCAAGCTCTATCGCTTGACCACGCTGCAGGATTCGTTCTCGTGCAACTTCAACGTGTTGGTCGATGGTTACCCTCGCGTTATGGGCGTGCGTCAGATCCTGCACGAGTGGGTCAAGTGGCGTATTGAGTCCACGCGTCGCCGCATTAACTTTGACCTGGGAAAAAAGTCCGAGCGCCTGCACCTGCTGCACGGCCTCGAGGCGATCCTGCTCGACATCGACAAGGCGATCGCCATCATCCGTGGCACCAAGCTCGAGGCCGAGGTCGTGCCCAACCTTATGCGCGGCTTCGACATCGACGAGACCCAGGCCGAGTTTGTTGCCGAGCTCAAGCTCCGCAACATCAACGAGGAGTACATCCTCAACCGCACCAAGGACATTGCAAAGCTTGAGGGCGAGATTGCCGAGCTTGAGGAGATTCTCTCGAGCGAGGACAACATCAAGAAGGTCATCAGCGACGAGCTGGCCGCGGTCAACAAGAAGTATGTGATGCCGCGCCGCACGGGCAGGATCGAGCCCCATGAGGTTATCGAAGTAAGCTTGGAGCCCGAGGTCGAGGAGTACCCGGTCACCATCATGCTCTCGCGCGATGGCTACCTTAAGAAGATGACGGACCGCGTACTCAAAAAGGCGACCACGCTCAAGTACAAGGACGGCGACAAACCCTTTATCGAGTTCCCGTCCTCCAACACGCACGAGCTGCTCGTGTTTACCAACAAGAGTCAGGTGTACAAGTGCAAGGTTGCGGCGTTTGAGGACACCAAGTCGGCCCAGCTGGGCTCGTACCTGCCGACCGATCTTGAGATGGAACCCGACGAGAGTGTCATCTGGGTCATCGACCCCGAGGACTACAAGGCCGACGTGCTGTTCGTCTTTGAGAACGGCCGCGTGGTGCGCGTCGCGCTTTCTGGATACGTCACCAAAACCAACCGCAAGCGCCTCAAGAACGCCATCTACGGCGGCAGCAAGCTGCTGTATGCCCAGGTGCTCAACACAGATCGTGACATCGCGCTGGTTTCGAGCGACTACCGACTGATGAACTTCAACACGTCGCTGCTCAAGACCAAGACGACCACCAACACGCAGGGCGTCCAGGCCTTTACGGCCAAGAAGGGCCGCTCGGTCACCACCGTCGGCACAACCGAGGAGATTCTTGGCGCCGGCGTCTCGGCCGAGAAGTTCACCGCACAGAGCCTCCCCTCCGCCGGTGCCCTTATGAAAGAAAACGACATGCCGAGCCTGTTTGACTAGGTACCACGGCAACGAGACCGTTAGATACTTCGCAAAGCGACGAGGCCCGGAGCGCAACGGCATTGCGCCCGGGACTCGTCGTTTTTCTTCTCAACTATTTCTTAACGCAGATTAATTGATTTCTGCTTATTTTTCTGCGTTAAAAAATGTCAGCGCCACTGCTTCGATGCCCTTTGGTCAGTCGTTAGCAAAACTTGCAAAAGTTAGCAAAACTTGCAAAAATTAGCAAAACTTGCAAAGGAGCCACCATGGAGTACAGCAAGAACCCCTTTACCCCGACGTTCGGAAGCGTCCCTCCCTTTCTAGCGGGTCGCGAGCATATTCTGCGTGACATCAACCGTGGCTTTATCAACGGCCCGGGAGATCCCAACCTGTCGACCATTTTTACGGGCGCAAGGGGAACGGGCAAGACGGCGCTTCTCTCGCTCCTTTCAGAAACGGCGCTTGAACACGGTTGGATCGCAGCAAATGTCTCCGCCATGCCAGGCATGCTCGAAGATATTATCGAGCGAACCAAAGAAGCCGCAGATAGCTACCTCTCACAGCCTCATGCGCGCATAAACGGTGTTCAAATTGGTCCAGTTGGCATCGATTGGACATATGCTCAAGAGGTCCAGGGCAACTGGCGCACACGCATGAATGGCATCTTTAAGCAACTCGAAAAACATGACATCGGACTTCTCATTACCATCGATGAAGTCACCGTCGATCTCGAAGAAATGCTTCAATTTGCCTCTGTTTACCAGCACTTTGTACGCGAAGGTAAAAAAGTTGCCCTACTCATGGCAGGACTGCCCTACAAAGTATCGGCGTTGCTGCGTAACGATTCCGTCTCGTTCCTCAGGCGTTCCCAATATCATCAGTTAGGACGAATCACTGACGTTGAAATTGCAAACGCGTTTCGCAAAACCGTTGAGGCCGGAGGACGTTCAATCACACCAGAAGCGCTCGAGAATGCTGTGAAGGCCGTCGACGGATTCCCCTACATGATGCAGCTCGTCGGATATCGCACTTGGGATGTTTCGGAGAACTCGCCCCAAATCAGTGCATCCGATGTCCAGCAGGGTTCCCTACTCGCACGCATGGAGCTGCATGATCGCATTCTCGAAACGACCTATCGAGAGCTTTCCGATAAAGACATTGAGTTTTTACTCGCGATGCTGCCCGATTCTGGCCCCAGCAGGGTCTCGGAGATAGCCAAACGCATGGGCGTCGCCAGCAACTACGCAAGCCAATACAAACGCCGCCTTCTCGAGGACGGCGTCATCGGGGAACGTGGGCGTGGTCTCGTTGGCTTTGACATCCCCGCATTCAGGGAGTTCCTGAGCGAGAAAGTCTCCTAGCACGCGGAGATTGTCCATAAGGACATCAACGCATGGCAATCAGTAATCCTCTTGGTAAGGGAAGTAGGCTTTCCGCCAACACCGATTGCCATGCGTTCTTCTTGTCCTTAGGCGAGCTTGCGAGCGAGCTCTCGCACCTCTTCCAACTTGGGCGACGATGCCATGCTTTCGCGCTCGGTCATACCGCTGATGGTGATAATGCCCTGGTCCTCCCACTTGCAGTACGCGCAGGTTGACTTGTACATGGCGATCGCCGCATCATAGACGCCCTCGCTGTGGCTATCGAGTAAAAGGGCCGTCCTGGTGAACGGGAAGCCCGTAGCACCGAAGGCGTATAGGCGATCGATGGCGGCCTTCTCCTGCGCAGTGATATCAAACCAGTAGATAGGCGAAGCGAAGACAACCATATCGGCGCCTTTCAGCGACTCGATCACGTCGGCCATGTCATCCTTCTGCACGCAAGTGCCCTCGTGGGCGAAGCAATACTGGCACCCCAGACAACCAGCGATCTTCTTGCTGGCAACGCGGATGACCTCGACCGTATTGCCGGCCTCGCGCGCGGTCTCGGCAAAGGCCTCGACCATAGTGTCGGTATTGGCGCCCTTGCGCGGGCTACCGCTCAATACAACGATATTCATAAGAATCTCCCTTCTTCATGCCGCAGGCGCGCGGCACACATTTCGTTGTAACCAAAACAGATGGAGCTATTCAGTCGTCTGTAGATCGCATCTCTCGTTCGCGCTCTCTAGACACAATCTCATTGCCTGATAACTCCTCGACCGTCTTGATTCTCTCTCCGAAAATTGAACAGCAAATCGTTGCTCGCAAAGTATCGACTGTGAGAAAATTAACTTGAGCTATCTCCCTGCTCGCGTAAGCGTTCGCGCGAAAGAGCCTAGCCGCATCGGCCAGGCGCAATATAGATCCGCGGAAACAGGTCTACGAACAAGGAGCGCCTTATGTATGGACAGCATGCACCACAAACCCAGAACGATCGAACCAGCTCGTTTATCCGCAGCGTCAAGCGTCATGCGGACGTTAGAGTAGTCGCCTTCGGAGCGATTATTCTTGTGTCAGGGCAGCTCTTGCTACCCGGTTCGGCACAAGCGGCCGAAACGCCCGAACCCGATGCTGCAACGCCCATTACCCGCAGCGAAGCCAACACGGACGGCAACTTCACAGCTGCCACCGTTGTCGATCATAACTATGATCTGGAGCTCCCTCCTGCCTTCATGTTGGTCCAGAACGAGGCATTTGTATACGATTTCCCCGACAAACCCGAGGACTTCATCTACGGGCTTAACGACACCGTCCATCTCTTCAAGATCGACACCGATACCGAAAGCCTTATAAAAACCGAGAACCCCAAAGAGGCCAGCGTCTCTATTGCCCTGACCATGATCGACAATCACGTTAGAGCAACCGCAGTCTTTACAGGCGGCTACGCTGACGACCAAATCCCTTACAGACTGAACCTTGTCAGCTCAACCCACCTTGGCACACACGTTGACCGTGACTTCGACAGCGGGCAGGGGATTATGCACGAGACGCGGCACGATTACTACATCCGTTACGTCTTCGACAGCGACGTGCACTTGATTGCAACCGATACGAGCGGTTCCAAACCCGATCCAAGTGTTAAGCCGATCCCAGAGGTCAAACCCGAACCGGAAACCAAGCCCGAGCCCACACCGCAGCCCAAGACAGAAAAACCCGAGGCAAATCCCGTTTCCACCAAGGCAGTAACGGCAGTTAAACCAGCCGGGACCACCCTACCCGCGACGGGCGACAACAGCGCGATAGCGGCAGCCCTGAATGTTGCCGGTGGTGTAGTCGCGGCAGTTGGCATTTCCGCAACAAGGCGTCGCAACCGCTAGCTAAAACAAATACGCCATTCACACAGGCAAACAACCAAGCTCCAACGAAAACGGTCCAGTCATCCGACTGTGCCGCACTCCAGTAGTTCGTGGAAGATATCAAAGAGGTATCCCAGGCTCCCTTGAGCTGTGCGACAGACAGATCAGGTTTGGGAAGTAGAACGGCCCTTGCGCGAAGCGTGAATCGGGCAAGTCTGACGTTTATTCCCAGGGCCAAGCAGGGCCGGAGGTTTTATTGGCGGCTCTTGCGGGCAGCTCGGGTTTTGGCGAGGACGTAGGCATCGGGATCGTCTTTGAACCAGGGGCAACGACGCACGCCGGAAACCATACAGCGGTGGGGGGGGCAGCCGCCCATGCACATGGATAGAATATGGTGCACGGATGATTGGGCGTACGCAGGCTGAGTGAAGCCATAACAACACTTCGCGCATCAAGCAGTTTGAGCCGGCATGCGCATGTCGGCGCCATACCGGGAAGGGAGGGCCTTCTTGTGGGGCGGACGACCCCATTGCAGTCTCCTTCCGCTCTATAACTACGGAATCGTCGGCAGCCGTAGGAGAATCGCTATCGTACTCGTAGCGGTTCTCCGCCCCCTAAGCAGCGTGTCCGCTACGAAACGACCGTCTTGTAATAAGCGCCGAAGTCTGCCAGCGAGTCCACGACGGGCATCATCTGGCGGCCGAGCTCGGTAAGGCCATACTCAACGCGGGGAGGATTCTCGCCATAGTCGTGACGAAAGACCAGCCCATCATCCTCCATCTGCCGCAGGCTGTCGGTAAGCACCTTCTGAGAGATTCCCTCAAGGTCGCGCCGCAACTCGTTGAAACGCCAGGGGCGTACGCGCAAGTTACGGATAATGAGCAGCTTCCACTTGCCGCCAATGAGCGCTACCGCCGTTGCGACCGGACACTCCGGAAGCTCCTCTTTCGCCATCACGGGAGACCCAACCTCCTTGACCATACCGGTTTCACAAAAAAGTACGCAGTTACAAATATGTGCGTACTCGTATTTGCATGCGCCTTCGCGTTGAATATAACTCACGCAGGAGATGCCTGCAAGGTAAATCAACCCAAGAGAGGAACCATTATGGCTAATTATGCAAAGACCCACATCGGTAATGAGAGCCGTGTCGAGCTGCACGAAGTGCTCGGGCTTACCGGGGCAGAGGTGAGTGTCAACAATCTTCCCGCCGGCGCTAGCGTTCCGTTCGTCCATGCACACAAGGAAAACGAGGAAATCTATGGCGTGCTCGAGGGCGCCGGCTCGGTCACGATCGACGGTGAGGAAATCGAGCTTGCAGCCGGCGACTGGCTGCGCATTTCTCCCGCCGCACACCGTCAGTTCCGCGCCGCATCCGACTCGGGCATCACATACGTCTGCATCCAGGTCAAGCAGGGATCCCTTGATGCCTTCACGGCCGACGACGCTATCATGTTCTAATTCGCGATCGGTGTGCAAGGAGCCGATACCGCTCGCATGCCCCCTTCGGAATAGGCGCTGAGCAGCTCCTGGGCGTGGGCGAACTCGGGCCCTCGCCTCCAACCAAGCAGGCGGTTGACCGCGAGATTTCCCTGGACGTTGTGGACGAAGAGCAGATAGGCATCCTCGCGCGAAAGCCCGGTCTTCTCCATGATAGAGGGGACCATCTGCTCAGCGCCGCGCTCGACGACGCGCTGCGCCACCCGGGCGTACGCATCGTCATCCGAGTAGAGCAGATAATAGTCATCGTTTGCCGGCGGGCGCTGGCAGAGGGCCCCCGCCCCCGTTCCCTCGAGTGGGGGCGCCGCTGCCAGGGCCTCGTCGATAAGTGCGTCGAGCAGTGCAAACTTGTCCTCGTAGTGCAAATAGAACGTGCCGCGGTTGATATCGGCGCAGCGGCAAATATCCGCCACCGTCATCTTCGCGAAGCCGACCTCGGCCAGCAGCGCAAAGAACGCCTCCCGTATAACCGAGAGCGTGTAGCGTCGGCGACGATCGATCTTCCCCGATTCCATGGCCCCTCCAATTGCAGCGCTCAACAATATCCAGAAGCCGCTCGTTTATCGACAGCAGCTCGAAACTGTTCATTGCTCTGACGCAAATCAACATTGATACTTTTTATAGACACCTGTTCATTGTAGTTGAAAGAGAGTATCAAGTGACTCTATACGAGCGGCTCTTTATCGAACTCACCAACCAATCGTTTTCCCATCAGGCCGCCTACCGCACCGGCGGCACGCCCTATGAACTGAGTGCCCGCGAGCCCGAGCCCTACGACCAGCAAATCGAAACGTTTGCCCGCATGATCGATGAAGCCGATTGCGTGCTTGTAGGCGGGGCCTCCGGGCTCTCCGCGGCGGGCGGCGGCGACTTCTACTACGAGGACAACGCGACCTATCGCAGGCATTTCGGCAAATTCGCCGAGCGCTACGGTTTCAGAGGCGCTTTTGAAGGGTCGTCCTACCGCTGGCCCACCGCCGAGTCGCGCTGGTGCTACCTTGCCACCTTCCTCGACACCACGCTCAACGCCCCGTTGCGCGGGCCCTACAAAGATCTCGACGCCATTCTTACCGAGAAAGACTTCTTCGTTCTCACCACCAACCAGGACACGCAGTTCATAAAAATCCACCCTTGGGAGAAGGTGGCAGAGATCCAAGGCGACCACCGCTTCTTCCAGTGCTCCCGTTGCTGTACCGACGAGGTATGGGACGCCATCGAGCCGGTCTCTCGTATGGTAGAGGCCATGGGAGACGGCCTAGAGGTTCCGACAGAACTCGTGCCCCGCTGCCCGCACTGCGGGGCAGAGGCGTTCCCTTGGGTTCGCGGCTACGGCAACTTCCTGCAGGGCGAGCTCTACGAGGAGCAGTACCGCAAGGTGTCCGACTGGCTCGACGCGCACGCGCGGCAGAAGATTCTCTTCCTTGAGCTGGGCGTGGGCCGCATGACGCCCGCGTTTATCCAGGAGCCGTTCTGGGCCCTCACGGCGCAGTTGCCGCAGGCTGGCTACATCGCCGTGAACAACAGGACGCAGTTTCTCCCCCGTGCAATCGAGGATCGGGGGCTCGCCGTTCGTGCCGATATCGCCGACGTGCTCGCCGACGTGCGCAAGACGCTGGGTAGGTAGCGCATGGAAACGGTAAAAGCGGTTCGTATCGGCCAGGCACTTGCCGAGGCGGATCTTGTCATCATCGGCGCCAGCAACGGGCTCGACATGGCAGAGGGGCTCAATCTCTTCTGCGCCGATGCCCATTTCTGGGAGGTGTACGGCGATCTCGCCCAGGCCGACGGCATCGGCTGCATACTGCAAGGGCTCGCCTCTCTAGATGCAAACGTACGACGCCGATGGGCCGAGCGGTTCCATCAAAAGGAGTATGACGAGTATGAGCCCAGCCCGCTCATGAACAGGCTGCGGCATCTTACGGAGCACGCCGACACCTTCGTGATCACGTGCAATATCGATGGACACTTCGCACGCGCAGGGTTCAATGAGGGTCGCGTGCTCGAGACGGAGGGGAGTATACACACGTCAATCGACGAGCGGCGTCTCGCCCATCCAGATGCCCTCGCTACGGCCCAGCTCGAAGAACTCGCACGCCTTGTGCAAGTCCACCACAATGGCAGGGTTGTCATTCTCGAGCTTGGCGTGGGGCTGCGCAACGGCATCATAAAGCGCATGCTCGCTCAGGTCGCGAACGACAGCAAGCACGCCACCTACATCGTGTTCAACTACAGCCAGGCCATGACGCCCAACGCTTCGTGCGAGACGATTCTCGTTGAAGGCGATATGGCCCCGGCTTTTGAGGAGATCGTCCGATGCCATCTCTAGAAAGAGAGGCAAATAGACTTCGAAGCTTATCGGCGATGCCGACGCCATCATCGTCGGCATCGGCTCGGGCATGTCGAGCGCCGCCGGGTTCAACCATTACAACCGCGCGGGCATGGCGCGCGCCGGAATGGCGGACTGGCAGCAAGCCTTTGGCTTCAAGAGCCTTTTCGACGGCTTCTACCACCTCTACCCCAGCCTCGAACAGCAATGGGCATACTATGCGCGATACATCGATTTCATGCTGCGAGAGCCTGCCTCGCAGCCCTATCTCGACCTGCGGTCCCTCATCGGCCATAAGGATTACTTCATCTTGAGCACCAATGTGGACACCCAAGTCGAGAAGACGTTTCCTGCCGAGAGAATCTGCAACTATCAGGGAAGCTTCGCGCACCTTCAGTGCAAGCAGCCGTGCTGCGACGAGATCTTCGATGCGAGTCCCTACGTCGAGCGCATGCTCGCAGGCATGGCGGGGTTCGAGATCCGCAGCGAGGATGTCCCCCGATGCCCGCACTGCGGTTGGCAGCTTGTGCCGTGGGTGCGCGACGACACGTTTTTGCAGGGCACGGCATGGCGCGAGGGCCTCGAACGATATGAGCACTTCGTGCGCGAGCGCGGTAGTAGCCGCGTGCTGCTGCTGGAGCTCGGCGTGGGCGAGATGACCCCCGGCATCATCACGCTCCCGTTCTGGAGCATGACCGCAAAGCTGCCGGATGCGCACCTGCTGAGCGTAAACATCTCGGGCGACTCGGCCCCGTTGCAGCTCGGGAGCAAGGCGGAGGCGATTCAGGCGGATTTGGGCATGTTGCTCTCGGCGACGCAGGCAAGCGGCGAATGACGCGGAATGAGTTTTAGCCACGGTCGCCACCAAGTTGAAAAACAAGGCACGCCTTATTTCAGATATTCCTCAAAGAAGGTTTTCAGCTTCCCAAACGGAATGATGTCTACCTGATCGTAAAGGTCGGTATGGCTGGCACCGGGGATAATGAGCAATTCCTTGTTGTCCCCCGTCAGCTTGCTATACGCGGTTTCGCTGAAATAGCGGGAGTGCGCCTTCTCGCCGTGCACCAGCAGCACGGCGGAGCGGATCTCGCCGGCGTACTGCAGAATCGGCATATTCATAAACGACAGCGAAGACGTCGCATTCCAGCCACCGTTGGAGTTCAGGCTGCGGGGATGATAGCCTCGCGGAGTTTTGTAGTAGGCGTAATAGTCCGCTACAAACTGCGGCGCATCCTCCGGTAGCGGATCGACCACGCCGCCCGCCAGCGCATAGCTGCCGTTTTTATAGTCCTCGGTGCGCTGTACATTCAGCGCTTTCCGCTTTTCGAAGCGTGCCTGCTCAGAATCCTCGGCGTCAAAATAGCCGTTGGCGGTCACGCGGGTCATGTCGTACATCGTCATGGCCGCGGTAGCTTTGATGCGGGTGTCGATGGCCGCCGCATTGATTGCCATGCCGCCCCAACCGCAGATGCCGATGATGCCGATACGCTCCGGGTCAACGCTTTCCTGCACAGAGAGGAAATCCACCGCTGCGCAGAAGTCCTCGGTGTTGATGTCCGGCGATGCTACATAGCGGGGCGTGCCGCCGCTCTCGCCGGTATAGGACGGGTCAAAGGCAATTGCGAAAAAGCCCAGCTCCGCCATTTTCTGCGCGTACAGACCGGAGGACTGCTCCTTCACCGCGCCAAACGGGCCGCTGACGGCGATGGCGGGCAACTTGCCTTCCGCGTTCTTAGGCACGTACACGTTTGCCTTCCGCGTTCTTAGGCACGTACACGTCGGCCGCCAGCGTGACGCCGTATCGGTTGTGGAAGGTCGCTTTGCTGTGCTCAACCTTGTCGCTTTTGGGGAATACCTTGTCCCATTCCTGCGTCAGTTTCAACTGCTCCATGCCTAAGCCTCCTTGTCAGTCGCTTTAAGGTATTGCTCGTCGTCCACGGGCTCCAACCACTCGTTGGAGGCCCCCTCGCCCGGAACCTCCACCGCGAGATGGGAGAACCAGCTGTCAGGCGCCGCACCGTGCCAGTGCTTTACGCCCGCGGGAATATTTACTACATCGCCAGGGCACAGCTCCTGTGCCGGTTTGCCCCATTCCTGGTAAAACCCTCGACCAGCCACGCAGACGAGGATCTGTCCGCCACCGCTTTTGGCGTGATGGGTGTGCCAGTTGTTGCGGCAGCCGGGCTCGAACGTAACGTTGTAAATGCCAACCTGCTCGGTGGAAAGGGGCGCGAGGTAGCTTTGCCCGATAAAGTACTTTGCAAATGCGTCGTTGGGGGCACCGATGGGAAAGGCCATCTCGTTTTGATGCTTGGTTCTTGCGTCGGCGGCATCGTCATCCGCCCAGACCTCCTTCGCCATGCGGAAGGCCGCCCATGCCTTGGGCCAGCCTGCGTAAAACGCCGCGTGCGTAAGGATTTCCGCTATCTCCGTCCTGGTCACGCCATTGTTCTTTGCGGACATCAGATGGTATTGGAACGAAGAGTCCGTCAACCCCTGTGCCATCAAGGCAACCACCGTCACCACGCTGCGGTCTCGAAGGGAAAGCCCGTCTTCTCGACTCCACACCTCGCCGAACAGCACATCGTCATTGAGCTGTGCAAATTTGGGGGCAAAGTCCCCCAGGGCATCTCTACCCGCTGTCTGCTTAATCGTCATGTTTGATTCCTCCTGTCGATGGCTTTGAGTACAAACTGCTTTCGCGCAGCTAAGCCGCGCCTAGATTTCCATACCCATTCGATGCGCCTGCTCCAGAGCAGAATGCCCGACGATTTCGCCCACGCCGTTCACGCCGCCGGCGAATACCGTTCCGGCAAGCGTGCGCCTTTGGCGAAAATCCCTTGCGCTCCCGATTTGTATTGACGAGAATGAAGGTAATACCTAAACCTAACTTTAGGTCAAGGAGTAAATTCGAGATTCGTCCGGAGGGACCATGTACACAATCGGACAGGTGGCGGAGATGTTCGGTCTGCCCGTTTCCACGCTGCGCTATTACGACAAGCAGGGATTGTTCCCGGGATTGGAGCGGACGTCCGGCATTCGCCGATTCGGCGATACGGAACTCGAAGCACTCCGGGTTATCGAATGCCTAAAAAAGGCGGGGATGGAGATCAAGGACATCCGACTGTTCATGGAATGGTGCGCGGAGGGGCCATCGACCTACCCCAAGCGCAAGGCAATGTTCGAGGAGCGGAAGACCCACATGGAGTTGGAGATCGCAAACATGAACCGTGCGCTGGATATGTTGAAGTTCAAATGCTGGTACTACGAGCAGGCGATCCAAGATGGCAACGAGGATAGACTGAAGGCGCTGATTCCCGACAATTTGCCAGAAGAAATCAAAGATACCTACGATAACGCCCACACTCAATAATGCCACCCGATGCTCAAGGGGCTTTGGCAAGGGGCTCTTTCCGAGCAGAACGAAAAAGAAAGCCTCCGAACCAGAAGGTTCGGAGGCTGTTATTCCCGTTGTCCCCATGGGCATAAGCGCATCTGCTCGCGATTGCCTATCGATGCTTTGCCTCGAGCACGGCAGACACCGCATCGAGGAACTCCCGCACATGGTCTGCGGGCTGCAGCGAATGAAGCAGCCCGTAAGACACGAGACAGTCCCAATCGGTAGGGACGGTTTTGAGCATGGGGTGGACGTTGGCCCACAACGGCAACGTCGCAAGCGCGAGGTCCTCGTTCGCGCCGCGATTGAACACCTCCGCCCGATATTGTGGGAAGTCTACGAGCGCGATTTGAGGATGATGCAAGAGTATCTCGTCGCGTACGCGGTCGATTTCGGCGTTCCAGCCCCGGCGTATAAGCATAAGACTGTGATTGTGGAGGTCGTCGAATGTGACGATGTCGCGTTTGGCGAGTTCGTTGTCGACGGGAACGGCGCACCAGAGCGGCTCGCGCGAAAGCTCGAGGCCCAGGCACCCGCGCTCTTTAAGAAAGGCATCGTCGAAAATCCCCACCACGATATCCATGTCTTGCCCGAGGTTCGCCAAACCGCGCGCCGCCGAGGGTGTGTTTTCAAACGTGACCACCTGAAGGCTCATGCCAGGGCAACGTTCCTTCACCTTCGGCCACAGCTTCGTGAGCGGCGTGCTGGGCGTCATGAGCGACACTCCCACGCGGATGATGCGCTTCTCTCCGCGCTCGGCGATGCGGGCGCGTGCGATTGATTCTTGAGAGTACTGCACGATATGGCGGGCGTCGGCGAGCAGCGACCTGCCTGCTCGCGTAAGCGAAAGCCCCTGATGCGATCGGTGGAACAGCGTAAGGCCTAGCCGCGACTCCAGCAGGTTCATCTGTTTGATGACGGCCGTGGGCGTGATGAAGGACTCTTGTGCCGCCTTGGAGAAGCTGCCCGCCTCCGCCACGCGGATGAAAGTGTCAAGCTGTGGGTTGTACATCGATCCTCCTGTCACGCATTATGTGCCGTATATACCCCATGGTTATATCCATCATTCCAACGTGAACTTCTCGCACGTCAGTAAACGCCGTAGCCTTGTATTCGAAAAGTCACCATTAAGGAGGAGACCATGGAGTATCTGAAGCTCAACAACGACGTAGAGATGCCCATCGAGGGTTTGGGCACCTTCCTCATGACCCCGGCCGAGGCCGAGGCGGCCGCAACCGCCGCGCTCGCGGCTGGCTACGAGCACATCGACACCGCCAACGCCTACATGAACGAGCGCGCCGTGGGCCGTGCCATCGCCAAGAGCGGCATCGCGCGCGACAATATCTTCGTCTCCACCAAGCTCTGGCCGAGCGTCTACGACGCGGGCATGCCGGCGGTGGACGCCACGCTCCAGCGCCTGGGACTCGACTACGTCGACATGCTCATCCTGCACCAGCCGGTAGGCGACTACCTGGCCGCGTGGCGCACGATGGAGGAGGCGTGCCGCGCGGGCAAGGTGCGCGCCCTCGGCCTCTCCAACTTCCCGCAAGACAAGATCGCCGAGGTCATCGAGGTCGCCGACATCAAGCCGCAGCTCGTGACCGTTGAGTGCCACCCCTACCACGCCCAGCGCGACCTGCGCGCCTACCTCGCGCCGTACGGCACGGTGATCGAGGCGTGGTACCCGCTCGGCCACGGCGACAAAGGTCTTCTGGAGGAGCCCGTCTTCGTCGCTCTCGCCGAGAAGTACGGCAAGACCCCGGCCCAGGTGATCCTGCGCTGGCACGTGCAAATGGGTACCTCCATCATCCCCGGCTCCAAGAACCCCGCCCACATCGCCGACAACGCGAACATCTTCGACTTCTCCCTCACCGAAGACGAGATGGCCGAGATTGCCAAGCTCGACGGGACCATGACCTACTACACCGCCACTGAGGAAGCACTCGCGGGCTACCTGGCCATACGCCCCGATTTCGACACTCAGGAGTAGCGCTCAGACGATAACGGACCAACCAAGCCAACGAAGGAGATGCCCCATGACCGCAAACCCGACCGTGACCAGAAGAAACTTCCTGCTCGGAGCCGCGCTGTGCGCAACGATGCTCTCCGGTTGCAGCCAGGGTGACGGCGGCCAAGCCGCCGCCGCGGACCAGCCCGCCGCCGCGCCCGCTGCAGGCGGCAACGTCCTCGTGGCCTACTACTCGGCACAGGGCCACACCGCTGCCGTAGCTCATACCATCGCCGACGCGCTCGGTGCCGACCTCTTTGAGGTGACGCCTACGGAGCCCTACTCCGACGATGACCTCGACTGGACCGACGACAGTAGCCGCGTGACCCGCGAGCACGAGGACGAGAGCCTGCGCGACGTCGAGCTTACGCAGGTCACGCCGAACGGCTGGGAGAACTACGACACCGTGCTCGTGGGGTATCCCATCTGGTGGGGCATCGCGGCCTGGCCCATCGACAGCTTCATCTCAGGCAACGACTGGGACGGCAAGACGGTGATCCCGTTCTGCACCTCTTCCTCCTCGGGTCTTGGCCGGAGCGGCGAGCTACTCGCCGAGGCCGCGGGTAGCGGGGAGTGGCAGGAGGGCCAGCGCTTCTCGTCCAGTGTGGACGAGTTCAGGGTTCGTGATTGGGTCGCCAGTCTCGGCCTGGCATAAGCAATTAGAGATGGCAGACCGCTGACAATCTGGGAGTTTCGAATGATCCTATACTTCACCGGGACGGGCAACTGCCTCTACGTGGCGCGCGAGCTGGCCGCGGAGGGCGAGAGGGTCCTGAGCATCCCGCAGGAGCTGCGCCGCGAGGGCGAGCTCGCCTACGCGGACGATACAATTGGCATCGTGTACCCCATCTACGGGCACATGATGCCCGACATGGTGAAGACGTTCCTCGAGCGCGCAACGCTCAACACGCCCTACCTCTACTTCGTTTGCACCTACGGCAACCGGCACGCCAATGCCGTCGAGCTGTGCCTGGAGGACGCGCGGGCGGCGGGGCTCAACCCTGCCTATGTAACCACACTCCTCATGGTGGACAACTGGCTGCCCAACTTTGACATGGACGAGCAGCGCGCCCGCATCCCCGAGAAGAAGATAGGCGAGAATCTCGAGCGCATCCGCGAGGACGTGTCCACGCGCCGCCGCTGGATCGAGCCGGTGACCGACGAGGACCGCGCGGCGCACGAGCAGTTCATGAGCCGGGGCCTGCGCTTCGAGCCGGCGACGCTGAGCGAATTCCTGACCGTTGATTCCGAGAAGTGCATGGGATGCGGGGTGTGCGCAAAGGTGTGCCCGGCTGGCTGCATCGCGCTCGAGGGCGGTAAGGCCGTCCGTAACGCGCAGGCGGGCTTTGGCTGCAACGCCTGCCTCGCCTGCATGCACGCCTGCCCCGCGCACGCCATCACCTGCGCGGCGGGCGACAAGAACCCCGCGGCGCGCTTCCGCAACGAACACGTGACCCTTGCCGAGCTGCAAGAGGCCAACAGCGGCCGCTGATGTGCTTCTCGCCAAGCCGAAAGCCTGCGGCTTCGGCTTGGTTCATTCAGAAAGAGGAACTATGCACGTGAGCCATCTTTCACGCAGGTCCTTTATCGAGGCTGCCGCGCTCGCTGCGGGCGGCGGCGAGACCATCTCCATCGTCTTGGGAACACGCCCCGAGCTCTACCGACGCGCGCTTCACACCATCTCGCGCTGGGACGGCGACATCGAGACGCTCGCCGCAGCCGAGGTTCCCGTGTATATGGCTATCGGCGAGAACGATGACTATTACGGCTCCGGACCCGCGCGCGAGGCGTACGAGGAGATTCGCGCCGCCTATCGAGCTCGCAGGCTTTCCGAGGAGCGCATCAGCGAGCTGGTCGTGCTCGATGTCAAGCCCACGGGCTACTTCACCGAGCGGGGCTTTGCTGCGGACGCGGGCCAGCACGGGGCGGGCGGCTACCTCTTTGCCCGTGACGAGGACATCATGGAATGGTTGTTCTCATGACGCGGCAAGCAAAGGGCGCAGCGCAAAGAACGCTGAGCCGCGCGGTCGACGTGGCGCTTGTGATCCTGCTTCTGGTTCAGATGTGCTACCAACTGCTACCAGAGGATTTCCATGCACTTCTGGGTGCCCTGCTCATGCGGGTAGTCGTCCGCAGCGCCCGTCCGATCATACGCTAGGCGAACGAAAAGGGGCGGTGGGCCTCCGTCTTCACGGGCCCACCGCCGCCGAACTGGGTTACGCAAGTCGGGACTACGCGAGCTTCTTCGAGAGCGCCCTTGCCTCGTGCGTGTTGTCGACCATGCCGCCGTAGGTCATGCCGTAGAGCGCGGCGAAGCGCTTCATGGTGTACTCGCCCCAATCGAGCATCTCGCGCGTGGGCGCGCCACCTTGGAACACGAAATAGAGCGTCTTGCCGCACATACTGCCCTCGCGCACCGGACCGTAGAAGCGGTCGAGCAGGTTGCGCAGCATGCCGGAGAGGCTGTGCCAGTAGACGGGCGACCCCACGACCAGGGTGTCCGCCGCCTCGATGCGCGCGAGCACGTCCTCGAAGTCATCGTCGCCGTAGTTCTGGCCGTAGCCGTAGACCTTGTGCTCGGCAAGATTCAGCTGCTCGTACGGGCGATCGCCGATGAGCTCGCGCGCCAGGCGCGCCGTGTTGCCATCCTTGTTGGGGCTTCCGTTAATGAAGAGAATCATACGTCTCACTCCTTACGTATTGTCTGATACCGCCTTTACCATAGGCGTGAGAAGATCCGGCGAGAAGTTCCTGCTCGTAGGCAGCTTATAACCGTGGGGTGTGTACGTCTTGCCATCCTCATCGCTGCGCCTCCCAAAACGCGAGGGCATCGTCGATCCAGCCCTCTGCCACGGTGTCGACACCCAGGCCAAAGCCGTGGCTCAGGCCTTCGTAAACATGAAACTCCGTGGGCACGCCCGTTGCTGAGAGCGCTTCGAGACGCGCCCGCATGGTGCGCCAGCTCGCGATGCCGTCGCGATCACCCACGCAGGCGTAGGTCGCGGGGTCGGCACCCGTCAGTTCGCTCATGCCGGTGTACTGCATGATGGCCGCTGCGGGCTGGGGCGTTCCTGCCGGCGCGCCAAAGGCGGCCGGGCCGTAGCCGCCGACCCATGCCGCCATGCGCGCACCGGCCGAGCCGCCCCACAGCGAATAGCCCGACGTGTCCACGTTGAGCTCGTCGGCGTGCTCGAAGATGAAGGAGACGGCGCGGGCCAAGTCCTCGCAGGCGAGCTGCGCGTCAGGCCGGTAGATGACCGCGAACCCGTTGACGCCGGAACGGGCCAGGTGCAGGCAGTGCGGGAAGGAGTCGTGCATGGCAGCGACGTAGGCGAATCCGCCGCCCGCGCTTACCACGGCAAACGGTGCAGACGCGCCGCCCGCTCCCTCGGCAGCGAAGCGGAAGAGCCCCGTGTTGGCGAGCGAGGGGTCGTCGGCCTTCTCGGCATCCGTGTAGATGTCGTAGAAGACCGTCCGTTCCACTGCGCGCTCTGACAGCAGATAGCTGACGACGTCGAGCGTGGTGCTCGTATGGATCTCCGAGTACCACGGCAGGCAAGCGGAAAGGTCGTCGAGCGTCATATCCTCCGTCGGCGGATGGAGCGTTGTGGGGAAGAGCAGCCGCCCGTAGCCATCGAGCAAAGGGTTGTTGATGACGTCGTAGATGGGAGTGTCCGCCGTGACCGTGCCCGGAGCGGAGCCGCGCGCGACCCCGGCGGTCCCGTCCGACGAGCAGCCGGCAAGGCTGCCCGCAGCGGCCAACCACGCGGCAGCCTCCAGAAACGAACGGCGCGACATCATCGCTGCACTCGATAGACGAGGTGGAGGCTGTCGCCGGCAAGGCGCTCGACGCGCTCGAGCGAGAATGCGTGCGAACCGCCGGCTGAGCGAGGCATCTCGTCGAAGACGGAAGCCGTTTCAGGCTCCCCCGAGACCGTCGGGGAGAGAACGAGGCTCAGCTCGTCAAGCACGCCCGCGGCAAGAAACGACATGTCCGTCTTTCCGCCGCCGCACACGAGCAGGCGCTCGATGCCAAAAAGCTCGCGCAGCTTGCGCAGGGCGAGCGGGAGGTCTAGCCCACGCGAGCCGGCAAGCACGTATGAGACGCCGCGCTCTCGCAGATAGTCGCGATACGCCGGCGACGCCGCCTCAGTGAGAACCTCGATGACGTGCGCGTCCGCACGGCCGGCGCGACGATAGGTCGCAGACTCCCATGCAATCTCCCCGACGGGGTCGACGGAGATGTAGAACGATCGTTCGGCGTGAGGCGCCACGAAGTCCCCCTTGGGCGCGCTCCCGTGGGTACCGAGCGCAAGGGGGCGCGACCCGACGAAGCCCTTCGTGGTCACGGCCCCGTACGCCACGGCGTCCGCCCCGAACTCGACCTGCATGCGAGAGTACGCGGCGCGTGCGGGCGAGGCAGCGGGGTCGAGCATGTACGCGCCGTCGATGCGCCCGTTGAGCCCGGCAAAGACGTGACAAACGACATAGGGTCTAGTGTTCATGACTCCCTACCTTACCGCGTGCCCGCCGAAGACCATAAGGTCGAGTCCGTTGAGCAGCCCGTCGATCTTGGCAACCTCATCGTCGGTGAGCCCGACCTCGGCGGCGCCGAGGTTCTCGAGCAGTCGTTCGGGCTTGCGACTGCCCGGGATGGGGATGATATAGGGCTTCTTCTCGAGCATCCAGGAAAGGGAGACCTGGGCGGGCGTCGCCGCGTGCAGCTCAGCCAGCTCGCGAACGAACCGCATGAGGGGCTCGGCACGCCTTTCGCCTTCCTCTGTGTACTGCGGCATGCCATCGCGGTAATCTTGGGCGCCCTCGAATCTGGTGTTGTGACTGTACGCGCCCGTCAGAAAGCCGTTCGCCATGGGAGAGAATGCCACGAGGGCGACATTCAGCTCCTCGAGCACGGGGAACAGGGATTCGTTCCAGCGCGCCATCATGGAGTAGCGGTTCTGGACGGCGGAGACGGGGCACACTGCATCGGCGCGACGCAGGTACTCCTCCGTCGCCTCGGAGATTCCCCAGGCGCGGATCTTACCTTCCTTGATGAGGTCTGCCATGGTGCCCGCAACGACCTCGGGCTCGACCTTTGGGTCGATTCGGTGCTGGTAGTAGAGGTCGATGTGGTCGGTGCGCAGCCGGCGCAGGCTCTTCTCCACCGAGATACGGATAACCTCGGGGCGCGAGTCCACGAGGATGGTCTTGTCCGGGGCGTGCGTGACGCCGAACTTGGTGGCAATGACAACCTCGTCGCGCACGGGCGCGAGCGCCTTGCCCACCACGTCCTCGTTGTGCGCCTCGGTCCCGTCGGCGCACGTGCCAACGTAGCACTCCGCCGTGTCAAAGAAGGTATAGCCCATCTCGTGGGCCTGACGGACGACGCTCACGGCCTCGTCGTCGGGCATCGGGTCTCCGCTCGCGTGCGTGATTCCCATGCAGCCCATGCCGAGCGGGCTGACTTCGATGCCGCTCTTTCCCAAAACGCGCTTGTCCATTCCTGTTCTCCCTGTCTATGATATCCGTCATTTGTTTGCGACGCCCACGTCCGCCCGTTCATCGAGCTCCGTTAGGCACATCCCCTGTCGGTGGCTTGTGCTCTCTCATCGTCAAGCGTACGACCGCGGAGCGCTCGGCGGAATCCCCCTTTGGTGCGGTGCCCTGAACCCGCGGGTTATAACCCCGTGCGCACCCCAGCGTTATAGAACCCTCACCAACGGAAACTTCCGCCGGCGCGGCGCCCCTCGTATGGTGGATACGTCAAGTTGCGAGAAAGGAAGGCACCATGGACTACATCACCTTGAACAACGGCGTCAGGATGCCGCAGCTCGGCTTCGGCGTGTACCAGATCCCGGACGCCGCGGAATGCCAGCGCGCCGTGGAGAACGCGCTCTCGGTCGGTTACCGGCTGCTCGACACGGCCGCCGTTCGTGCGAGCGGCCTGCCGCGCGACGAGGTGTTCGTGACGACCAAGCTGTGGATGTCGGATGTGAGCTACGAGGGGGCCAAGCGCGGCTTCGACGCGTCGCTCAAGCGGCTGGGGCTCGACTACGTCGACCTCTACCTCATCCATCAGCCGTTCGGCGACGTCTTCGGCGCGTGGCGCGCCATGGAGGAGCTCTACGAGCAGGGCGTTATCCGCGCCATAGGCACGGCTAACTTCTACCCCGATCACCTCGCAAACCTCATCTCGTTCAACCGCATCGCCCCCGCCGTGAACCAAGTCGAGTGCAACGTGTTCTTCCAGCAGCGCGACGCACAGGAGTATATGGCCGGCAAGGAGGTAGCCATGGAGGGCTGGGCACCCTTTGCGGAGGGCAGAAATGACCTCTTCCGCAACGAGGTCCTCGCTCGCATCGGCGAAGCGCACGGCAAGACGGTCGCCCAGGTCGTGTTGCGCTGGCTGCTGCAGCGCGGTGTGGTCTGTATCCCTAAGAGCACGCACCGCGATCGCATGGAGCAGAACTTCGACGTCTTCGACTTCGCGCTGGGCGACGACGAGATGGTCGCCATCGCCGCGCTCGACACCGGGCGCAGCGCGTTCTTCGACCACCACGACCCCGCCACCATCGAATGGATGTCCGGGCTCGTGCGCAACGTGTAGACGAGCGATCAGACCGCACTGATAACTTACTAGGAGGAATTGCCATGAACTCATTCACGTATGAGTACCCGGTCAGGAACTACTTCGGCGAGGGGGCCATGGACCAGGCACTCGACGCCGAGATGGATGCCATGGGCAAGACAGTGATGCTCGCCTACGGCGGAGGTTCGGTCAAGCGAACCGGCGTCTACGGCCACGTGGTCGATAAGCTCACGAGCGCGGGCAAGCGCGTGGTGGACTTCGGCGGCATCATGCCCAACCCGACCTACGAGAAGTGCCAGGAAGGCGCCGCGCTCGCACGCGAGGAGCAGGTCGACTTCATTCTCGCCGTCGGCGGCGGGTCGGTCTTCGACTGCTGCAAGGTGGTCTCCGCGCAGGCGATGCTTGACGAGGACATCGAGACGTTCGAGCACGTCGACGGCAAGATGCCGAGCTCGTTCATCCCCATGGGCTGCATCGTGACACTCTCCGGCACGGGCGCCGAGCAGAACAACGGCGCCGTCATCACCAACGAGGAAACGCATGTGAAGGGTGCCTTCTTCGGCGCGTTGCCCTCGTGGGCGGCGCTTGACCCGGCGCTCACGCTCACCGTACCGCACGCGCAGTTCATGAGCGGCGCGTTCGACACGCTCTCGCACTGCATGGAGAGCTATTTCGGAAGCCCGCGCGGGCGCAACGTCACCGACGACATCAACCTCGCCATCCAGCGTAACGTCATCCGCAACATGCGGATCATCGCGGACGACAATCAGAACCTCGAGGCGCTCAACGAGCTCGTATACGACTCCGCCATGGCCGAGAACGGCGTGCTCAAGATCGGCAAGTCAACGGACTTCCAGGCGCACATGATCCAGCACCAGTACGGCGCGTACACCCACACCAACCACGGAATGGGCCTCGCGGTCATCCACCCTGTGCTCTACCGCCACCTGGCCCCCGAGGCGCCCGCGCAGTTCGCCCGCTGGGCGCGCGAGGTGTGGGGCGTCGACGGCGAGGGCAAAGACGACCTTACGGTGGCGCTCGAAGGCATCGACCGCCTGCAGACGTTCATCGGCGAGATGAGGCTTCCCACGAGCTTCGCCGAGATGGGCTCCGACGCGTCCGACGAGACGCTGCACAAGGTTGCGGACACCTGCGTGCTCACCGGCGGCTGCGCCAAGAAACTGGAGCGTAGCGAGGTGTTCCAGATTCTGACCGAGTGTCTCTAGATCGGCGGTAGGTGATCCGCCCGCGCCGAAGGAAACCGTACGACTCCGAGATGTCATCGTAATCGTAGGAGCCGGCGAGCCCGCCGCGCCTGATGAATCCGTCGAAGTCGTCGTCGACGGCCCCCTGCTCGTCAAAGTAGAAGCGGTATTCGCCGAAGCTGAAGGGGAGGATGTGTACCTCCCCGTGGCGCCCTGTGAACAGGGTCGCCAGGTCCGAACTCAGGAGGAACGCGTTCGATCCCGTGAGGTAGATATCCCATCCGCCGCGCGCGTGAATGCTGTTAATTGCTTTCTCGAAACCCTCGCACAGCTGCACCTCGTCGATGAAGAGACGGTTGCGGGCGCCCTCTTCGTGCCGCTCTATGATTTCGCGATGCAGCGCTGGTACTCGAGCAGTAGCTCGTTGTCGAGGTCCAGCAGATCGATGTAGACGTTGTTGGAGGATGGGTCCCTCCGAGCAACGGAGGCGGAGAACGCCTTCATGAGCTCGGACTTGCCGGAGCGGCGCATCCCCGTGATCACCTTGATATCCCAGGTGCCCTCGAGCGCCCAAAGCCGCTCCATGTACGTATTGCGGTCGACCCAATCAATCATCAGCTCCTTCTCGGCTTCGAAACTCGAATTTTTTTAAAGTTTCGAAACCGAGGAGGCAATATGCGCAAGGATGCATCGAGGAGCGAATCCCGGTCGCGCCATGTCGGCAACAATGTCGGGGTGCATTCGCACGTGCTACAATGCGGGCACCAGAGATGAAAACACAGTCCCCGTCGGGTAGTCGTGGGCGTGCGGGAATCCGCATCAGTAACCTGCCTCCTTGGTTGTCCCTTCTCTGCATGGTCATCTACATAAAGGAGGAACCAACCATGCAGATCAGCGCGTCGTCCACCCTGACCGTATATCACGACGGCCAATTCTGGGTCGGGCTGGCAGAGCATGTCGAGGACGGAAAGTACGGCGTCGCCCGCATCGTCTTCGGCGCGGAGCCGTCCGATGAGGAGATTTTGCAATTCGTTGTCGGCAAATGGGAGAAGCTCTCGTTCTTCGGCGACAAGGCCACTGAAACAAGCAAGCCCGCGAAGAACCCCAAGCGACGCGCCCGCGAGGCGGCGAAAGCCCTTAAGCGGCCGGCAGTGAGCACCAAGGCACAACAGGCGCTCGCGGCACAACGGGAAGCGATGAAGCAGGCGTCAGCTCATACAAGAAGCCGACGCCGCGCGGAAGAGGCTGATGCGCGCTTCGAGCAGCGAAAGCTGAAGCGCAAGCAGAAGCATCGCGGGCATTGATCGCCATGTGCAGCAGGGCAAACCATATACAGCAGCGGTGTCAGTTCCACTTGAAGCCGACGCCGCTATCTATTGCGCCGCTCGTCAACAACCAATCTCCATCTCGCTCGGAAGGTCCTCCCTTCCTGATTCGATTTAGCGTATTGCTCTTCAGATCATCGTGGTGTGCTCGTAGCCGCGCTCCACGAGGAGCCGCTCGGCAACGTCGAGAATCTTCTCGACCGTCTCCTCCGGGTACTTATTGCGTGCCACGGGCGCCTCCGTCCTTGTTATCGCGATAAACATGCCATGAGTGGCGTACGGGTCGAGAAGGGCTGGCGCCAAAAGAGCCCAACGGCCGTTACGGCTTCGTTAGAAACGCGCCCCACCATGGATGGTGAACCCGAAAGGCAAGGCGCGCGGGCACGGTGGCTCGGCCCGCGCGCCCGGAAGAGAAAGGACGAACCCATGGGTTACATGCTCGAGACGCGCGGGCTCACCAAGCGCTTCGGCCGCGGCGACCAGGCGCAGGACGCCGTGGCCGACGTGAGCCTTCATATCCGCGAGGGCGAGGTGTACGGGCTGCTCGGCCCCAACGGCGCCGGCAAGTCGACAACGCTCAAGATGATCTGCGGGATGCTGCGGCCGACGGCCGGGGAGATCCTCTTTGCCGGACACGCTTGGCGCCGCGAGGACCTCTACGCAATCGGCAGCCTCATCGAGGAGGCGCCGCTCTACCCCAACCTCACCGCGCGCGAGAACCTGCGCGTGCGCACCACGCTGCTGGGCCTTCCCGAGAGCCGCGTAGACGAGGTGCTCGCCGCCGTGGACCTCGCGGACACCGGGAAGAAGCGCGCCGGACGCTTCTCGATGGGCATGCGGCAGCGCCTGGGGCTCGCGCTGGCGCTGATCGCCCGGCCACGCCTGCTCGTGCTCGACGAGCCCACCAACGGCCTCGACCCCATCGGCATCGAGGAGCTGCGCGACCAGATCCGCGGCTTCGCGGCGGCGGGCACGACGGTGATCGTCTCGAGCCAGGTTCTCGGGGCGGGCGGAGCGTTTACCGCCGGGAGCCACATCCTCTCCGAGGTGCAGCAGATGGCGGACACCATCGGCATCATCTGCGGGGGGCGCCTCGCCTACGAGGATGCTCTTCGGCCCGGGCAGGACCTCGAGGAACTCTTCATGAGCTTCTGCCGGGAAGGGCGACGAGCACGCGGGGAGGTGGCGGCATGACGGGCGAGAAAGGCGGCCTGCTCGCGGGCCTGCGCGCCGAGGCCCTGAAGTCGCGCCACGCGGCACCGGTTCGCCTGGCCGTGCTCATGGCGCTGCCGATGCCGCTGCTCGGCGCGATGCCCTACCGGGGCGTGCAGATCTTCAGCGCGTGGAACTACTGGTACGCGCTCTTCCTGCCCGTGTCTCTCTCGCTCGTGGTGGCGTGCGTCGCGCGGGCGGACGCTCGCACGCGGATGCGGGGGCTTCTGGGCCTGGGCTTCCCGCTCGGGCGCGCCTGGTGGGCCAAGGCGCTCTGGTGCCTCGCGCTCTGCACGCTCTCGAACCTCGTGGTCTTCGGCATCTACCTCGCGGGATCGGCGTTCTCCTCGCAGGGCCTCACGGCCGCGGGCACGCTCACGATGCTCCTCTGCGCGCTCGCCAACACGGTGACCGCGGCGTGGATGATCCCCGCAGGGCTCTTCCTCACGGCGCGGCTCGGCATGCTCGCGGGCATCTTCTGCCCGCTCGCCGCGCAGCTCGTGGGTGGGTTCGCCTGGTCGCTGATGCCGCTGCCGCAGCTCTTTCCGCCGTCGGCGAGCATGGTCATCCCCACGAGCTTCATCCCCGTGCTGCCGAGCGGCGAGCCACTC